>ERZ1292633.4170-Hain-H41-02um-R1-4170-length-13551-cov-7_pt1 | contig 13551 bp, 10 predicted proteins | sample MGYA00564406_ERZ1292633 | MGnify/ENA primary metagenome ERZ1292633 (study PRJEB36523, sample SAMEA6512639) | groundwater metagenome | collected 2019-01-08 | study: AquaDiva: Metagenomics assemblies of 32 groundwater samples
CGCCGCTTTGCGATCGGTAATCCGCTCCCACCACACCCCCTCGCCCGACTCTGTAATTCTTAATTCTGAATTCTTAATTCTTAATTCTGATTTTGTTCGTCCCCGTTTTAACCCCTCGATAATTTCCTCAATAATCTTCTCTGGCTCCTCGGAATAAGGCTCATCGCTGGTCAAAATAGTGTAGTCGGCCGACCGCGCCGCCAAAGCTCCCATAATTGGCCGCTTAGTCCGATCGCGATCACCGGTCGCACCAAAAACATGAATGAGACGACCCTTCGTCACCGGTTTTAAGGTCGCGTAAATCTGTTCGAAGGCATCGGGTGTATGAGCGTAGTCGATAAGCACTACAAAGTCTTGGCCAACATCCACCCGCTCCATCCGTCCCGGCACAACTGTCACACTTTCCAGCGCCTGTTTAATGGTTTCTAAACCAATTCCTTGTGAGACACCCACCGCAATCGCCGCCAGGGCGTTGGCGACATTAAATCGCCCCGGGAGAGCCAAGTTGATCGCTATCTGGCCAATCGGTGTCACCACCGTAAAGAGCGTGGCCGACGGTTCAACTAACATCTTTCGCGCGGTAACCAATGCCTTTGCCTCAATGCCATACGTAATTTGTTGGCTAGCTGGTAGAGCTAAAAACTGACCCGCCGAAGCATCATCGGTATTAACCACCGCCACCCGCGGCCGATGGGCAAACAAACGGAGTTTGGCCTGGCGATAGGCTTCAAATGTCTTGTGATAATCGAGGTGATCGTGGGTTAAATTGGTCAGCACGACGATGTCATAATGAATACCCCACACGCGTTCTTGGTCAATCGCGTGCGAGGTTGTCTCCACCACCGCCATATGGGCACCTGCCCGCACCGCCTTAGCCAAAAATCCTTGGAGAACCCAGGGGCTGGGGGTGGTCATATTGAGCACGTTCGTCTCCTTTTGATCACCAATCTGAAAAGCGACCGTCGAAGCAATGGCCGTTTCGTACCCCGCCCGCTGCAAAATCGCCCCGATCAGATGCGACGTGGTCGTTTTGCCATTCGTGCCCGTCACACCCACAATACGGAGCCGCCGACTTGGAAAGCCATAATAAGCATTCGCCAACATGGCCTGAAATTTATGACCTGTCCGAATCAGATTCGGCGAAGCATATGAACGAAAGAGTGATTTTATGGTCATAAAACACTAATTTCGAATTCCGAAGTTTAAATGACGAATGAAATACCATCGAACCATTTGATCATTAGAAATTAATTCGGAATTCGTCATTCGGCCTTCGTCATTTCCGTTGGCAGTGGCCAACGCGCTGTCATCAACATTGGCTCAGTTTCCGAAGCAGGCATATATTGCCAAATCACTTCGGTCACAAAGGGCATAAACGGGTGGAGCAGACGGAGGTTGGTCTCAAGAAGCTGGATTAAAAGAGCTTGAGCCACGGGGCGCTCCTTGGGATTATCGAGTCGCATCTTTTGGGCTTCGATAATCTTATCAGCAAGCGTATGCCAGACATATTGGTAAAGCGCTTCCGCCGCTAAGTGAATTTTGAGACCATCAATCAATTCGGTTACTTCAGCAACAGTTTGATCAAGCTCTGCGAGTATTGTCTTATCTGCTTCGCTCCAAACAACAGGAACGGCTGGATCAAAACCGTCCAAATTCATCAAGATAAACCGGCTGATATTCCACAATTTATTCGTAAAGTGTTTATAGCCCTTCAATTTATCTTCATGCAGCCGGGTATCACTGCCCGGGACAGTGGTCGCCGCAAAATAAAATCGAATCGCGTCCGCGCCATAAAGCTGCGTCATCTCGATTGGGTCACCCCCGTTCCGTAACGATTTGCTAAATTTTCTCCCTTGCCCGTCGCGAACCATACCATTGAGCAAAACATCACGGAACGGCACTTGGCCAAGTGTGTAGCCGGTCATTAAAATCATTCGCGCTACCCAGAAAAAGAGAATTTCTGTGCCGGGTTGAATCAGCGTCGTCGGGTGATATGTCTTCAAATCCATTGTTTGGTCCGGCCAACCCAAAGTCGAAAACGTCCAAAGGCCTGAAGAGAACCACGTATCCAGTGTATCTTCGTCCTGAACCCAGCCCTCGCCCTCCGGCGCCTCAACGCCTACATAGATATCTTCTTCATTTTTGAGATTTGGAATTTGTTTGTAATTTGGCCCGTCTCGCTGAGGCTGAGCCGAGGCGGATGCTTGGGATTTGGAATTTTCCGGTGTGCGATACCACACCGGTAGTCGGTGTCCATACCAAATTTGGCGGCTGATACACCAATCGCGCAAATTATCGATCCAGTGAAAATACGTTTTTAGAAAGTGGTCTGGTGTGATCCGAATATCGCCACCGGCCACTGCCCGACGCATCAGATCTTTCAGCGTCGTCTGCGAACCTGAAGCAATACCGTCTATCTCCGAATAGGGAATCGTGAATTCCTTATTCACATTTAAAAACCATTGAAGTTTTGGCAGTGGTTGCACAACACCACCGGTTCGTTCTGCCGTCGGTACATTTTGCGAAATCGTCTCTTCTTTTAGAAGTAAACCGTGTTCTTTGAGCCACTCGACAATAACCTCACGCGCTTCAGTGACTTTTTTACCTTTTAAATTATCGGATTCAACCGTCATGCGGGCGTATTCATTAATAACACCAACCACCGGCAAGTCGTGGCGGCCAGCCATTTCCCAGTCAATCATACTATGCGCCGGCGTCACCCCGAGTGCGCCGGTTCCAAACTCTGGATCAACACCATGATCAGCAATCACCCGAAGATGAAGAGTTACACCACAAAATAAAACCTCATACGTTTGGCCAATATAAGCCTGGTAGCGGGCGTCGTCGGGGTGGACGGCGACTGCTGTGTCACCGACCTTCGTCTCCGGCTGGGTCGTTGAAATTGGAATCGGAAAATCTTTACTATAACGAAAGGTATACAGCTGTGCCTGACGCGGCTCGTAGACAATTTCGTCATCAGAAATCGTCGTCTGCCCCTTCGGGTCCCAGTTAACCACTCGATTAGCTCGATAGATCAGCCCATCGTCATACATCTGTTTAAAAATAGTTCGGACTGCGCGACTTCGGGGCTCATCAAGTGTAAAGGCCTCACGTGACCAATCAGGCGAGGCACCAAGTACGCGCATCTGTTTTTGGATCGTCTGACGACTATCATCAACATACGTGCCTATCCGACGGAGAAGTTCTTCACGGCCTAAATCGTGACGACTTTTCCCCTCGGCTTTATAAATATCTTTCTCAACCCTAGCCTGGGTGGCAATGGCGGCATGGTCAGTACCGGGCAGCCACAACGTACGATAACCCCGCATACGCGCTGTTCGCACTAACAGATCTTGCCACGAAACCATCAAGGCATGGCCCATGTGTAAAACGCCAGTCGCATTCGGCGGGGGTAGCATAATTGTATACGGCTCTGCGTCGGGCTTGGTCAGCCCGGCGTCAATCATTTTTTCAGGATTAAAAAAACCACTCGCTTCCCAGCGTTGGTAGATCGCGTCTTCGTATTCGGCCGGATTGTAGGCTTTCGGTAATTCTTTCATAAAAATGTCCTCGACGTTCGGAATTTAAAATTCGTCATTCCGCCTCGGCCGACCTGCCTCGACTGCCGTCGGGCAAGGCGGGCGCGAGTCGAGACGGGTCGTCATTAGCTAACGACATCTTGTCGTTAGCTTGTATATCGTACCAGTTCTGAACCTGGCCCGCGAGAGCCTTCAGCAAACCAGCCGCACCAATCATGGCGCCGTTATCCGTACAGAGCGTCGCCGGCGGCACATGAAAGGTTGGTCGAGTACCTAATTCATAATTCCTAATTCCTAATTCCAGCGCCGCTCGCAAGCGGCCATTCGCCGCCACTCCACCCGACATAATCACCGATCTTGGCTGATAGCGATCAACAGCCGCGACCGTTTTAGCCACCAAGACATCAACGATAGCTTCTTGAATCTCGTAAGCCAGCAGGATCTTTTTTTCCTCGTTTAAGGGTTGATTCAGTTCCACCCATCGGCCAACCGCAGTTTTAAGTCCTGAAAAACTAAAATTAAGATCCCCCGAATCCAACATTGGCCGCGGTAACGGAAATCCCAAATCCGAAGCATCAAATCCGAAACTATGCGGTATTTTCGATTTTTGATTTTGAATTTGTTTCGGATTTCGGATTTCGGATTTCGGATTTTTGTATCTTTCTGCCAATCGACTAATTTCCGGTCCACCAGGATAAGGTAACCCCATTAGCCGCGCTGTCTTATCAAAAGCCTCCCCAGCCGCATCATCGCGTGTTCGCCCTAAAATTTCGTAGTCCCCAATCCCACGCATCAACACCAACATAGTGTGGCCTCCCGAAACAACCAAGGCCAAAGCTGGCAGCTTTGGCAATTCCGAATGACGAATTCTAAATGACGAATTTATCTTATTATTCAAATTATTAATTCTTACTTCGGTATTCTTACTTCTTACCTCGGCGGCCAGCCGGGCGGCCACCGGTAACTTAGGAATTCGGAAATCGGAATTCATCATTTCGCCGCTGCTTTCTAAAAAAGCAGCGGCAATGTGTCCCTCGTGATGATTCACCCCAATCAGAGGCTTGTTTAAGGCGTAAGCCAAGGTTTTAGCCGCATTCACCCCCACCAGCAACGACCCAATCAAACCTGGCCCGGCCGCGACAGCAATCGCGTCGATTTCATTTCGAATGAAATCGCGCAATTCTGAATTCTGAATTCTGAATTCTGAATTCGAAGATTGGCCCATCGCTCCAGCAATAGCAGACTCCAACACAAGGCCAATCTTCGTCACATGTTCCCGACTCGCGACCTCTGGATACACGCCACCATATTGTTGGTGAAGCGCGATTTGCGAATAAACAGCGTTCGCAAAAATCTTCAGTGGGCCGCGACCATCACCCTCAATCACGGCCACACCCGTCTCATCACAACTAGTTTCTATCCCAAGCACTTTCATATAGACAAACTCTATCTTATAATCAGGTTAAATTACCAGACTATAATAATGACGAAGGTAGAATGACGAATTCTGAATCAAAATTCAATTATTCAAGTAAAAAACTTGACTTAGAAGAAAGAACTGCTGCTTTCGGTGAAGCAATTACTCTTTTCGTAAAATCGGTTCCCAAAGATATTGCGACTGTTTCGATCTTGAACCAACTCATTCGGTCTGGCACATCGGTAGGTGCCAATTACTGCGAAGCAAATGATGCCGAATCACGTAAGGATTTTATCCATAAACTTGGCATCGTTAGGAAAGAAGCGCATGAAACAAAACACTGGCTTCGCATGATTGCCGTTGCCGAACCATCGTGTATCGAACAGGCTCGTAAACTGTGGCAGGAAGCAAAAGAATTGAATCTTATTTTCAGTGCAGTAATTCGATCAACTAAAAGTAATTTAAACTCATCCAATGAGCATTAATTCAGAATTCAGAATTCAGAATTCGTCATTTAAAAGTCTGCTTCAGACTTCAGAGTGGGCTGACTTTAAAGGCCGTCATGGCTGGAAAATTGTGCCTTTTCACAATCAGTTTCTTCTCGAACGATCTTTCCCCGGCAGAGTTAAAATTATCTATGGGCCAGAGCTTGAATTGCCAGATCACGCCGAGCACCGCTATAAAATGATCAGCGAACTTCAAAATCTGATGAACTCACGCCGTGCTTTTGTCGCGCGCCTCGACTTCTTTGCAGTGTGGTCTGATAAGCCGGCCAATGAACTCCAAAATTTGGGCTTAAAAAAATCGTTCGAAGAAATCCAACCAGAATTTCGCCGTTGGATTGATCTCAAACCTGATCAAGATGCCATCCTCGCGCAGATGAAACCCAAGGGTCGCTACAATATTGGTCTGGCTGACCGTCACGGAGTCACGGTCGAACCGAGTACCGACGCCTGGATTTTTACCGCGCTTCTGGCCGAAACCGCCCAGCGTGATGGTTTTAGTATGCGAACGGCCAGCTATTACCACGATATGATTGAAACTCTAACAAAAAATGGCCTCGGCGAGCTTCTCGTGGCCACCTATCAGGGCCAGCCCCTTGCCGCGGCAATTATTGGCTATTCACCACTAGTAAGCGATCAGCGATCAGCGATCAGCGATCAGAAGAACAATTCGCCATTCGCCATTCGCCATTCGCCATTCGCAAGTTATCTCCACGGCGCCTCATCGTCTACCCATCGCGAAGTAATGGCCCCTTTCCTTCTCCACTGGCAAGCCATGCAGCGTGCGAAAGCGCGTCACTGCAAAGTATATGATTTGCTAGCAGTTGCCCCACCAGAGGAAAATTCGTCATTCGGAATTCAGAATTCGTCATTGCGTACAAAGTACGCCGGCCTCACCCGTTTCAAAGAACAGTTCGGCGGCCAAACCGTCCGCATGCTTGGGGCTTGGGATTTGGTTGGTCAACCGCTGACGTACCAAATCTTCCGCACGCTTGAGCGCCTCCGCCGCCACTAATACATCTCCTCGTCATCGCGAGGGAGCGCACGACCGTGACGATCTCATGTAACATGTCATCCCCGAGCTGGATGAAATCCAACATCGGGAATCCAGGCCACGAGGTTGTCGCCGCCTGTGGCGGGGCTCCTCGGAGGTGATTTCCTGAAACGCGGTGTATTCGTACCCCAGGCTATTTACTCTTAATTCCTAATTCATTATTCTTAATTCTAGAAGTAGGAGGGGTGTGTCTAAAAACTGGTTAGGCAAAACCACCGCTGGAATCCTCATCATTGCAACGCTGTTGTTGGCTTCACCAGCGCCTTTTTTAGCAGCCCCAGCAGCACCAGCCCCAGCCGCAACCCCTTTCGAATCAATAGCACCCGTGGGCACTCCTGAACCACCAAGCAACACTGGTGGCCAGAGCGGGGGGTCAACGACCATCATTAATCCAGCGACGTCTGCCAACAACTCTTCAAGCTCAACCAAAGGTAGCTATGTTTGTGGCAATCGCAAATTCAGTATCTCTGAATTCTTCTGGAATCTCCTCCCAAACAACGTTGTCACGACCTTCTTTCAAGAATCAGTCTGCGTCTCAATCATTCTGACGGGGCTGGTGGTTGGCAATCTCGCCTGTTGGATAATCAGTACTTTTATCCAGCCCGTCTTTACTTCACAGAATTCAACGTACAAGGCGTGCACACCCGAACCGGTTAGCCCCTCCCCGCCGGCGACAACTCCACCAAATCCGACAGCCCCACTCGTCCCACCACCAGCCACTACTCCTCCTCCTAGAGCCCCAGTGCAAGTAACCCCGATTGCTGGAGCATCAAGCCCGCCCGGCCTGGTTAATAATTACAACCTCTTAAAGACTGCTACCAGCCACTCAAGTCACCAAAACCCGAGCTTTATATGACACACCGTCGCTCTTCAAGACGGGTTAGATTTCTGTTAACCATACCCTTCGTTCTTTTACTAGCCTTTTTCGTCAGTGGTGATCTGGCCACGCGGGAAGAAGCCTACCTGAATAGCCAACTTAAAGCTGATTCCACCGGCGTTAAAAGTCTCCTAAACGATCGTTTGAGCCAAAGCAACGATCCAGCGGGTCTTGTTAAACTTGGCTATCGTTTAGCCAGCGCTGATCAGTGCGATCTAGCCCTGCCCGTTTTTGATCGAACCCAAACCTTAAACGCTGGCTATCGCGACACCGCTCTTCTGGCAGGTTGGTGCCAATTAAAACTCGCCCAAAGCTCCACGAGTCGGGCCGATCAACAAGCCAAACTCGCCCTCGCCAAAACTCTTGTCAGTCAAGGTCGCCTTATCGATCCCCTCGATACCTTTGGCCAAACGCTCCAGGCTACCCTCGACCAAGTTGAGGTTACAACCCCATGACATATCTATTTAAAACAGGCCTTACACAAATTGGGAACACTCCAGGAGTGACGATCCAGAGCCGTGCGAAGGACACTCCTAGAGTGAAGGAAAATTTGCGTAAGTCCTGTCGCAATAACGAAAGTCCGAAAGCCCAACTATTTGCCCGCAAACTAAGCCTCCGCCTATTCCTTGGGCTTGTTATTGCCTTTGCCGTAGTTATGCCACTGCAAGTTTCGCATGTGGCCGCCGCCCCGCCGACCTGTGTAATTGGCGGCAACCCCAACGCCAAGCCCATTTATTTGAACCCCGCCGGCATTAGCGACTGTCTCGAAGAAAATCACGCCGGGCCCAGCTTTAGTTGGATTATCTCTACCTGGAAATGGTCACTCTCGGTCGTTAATATCTTTGCTGTCCTGGTGCTCGTCTTTATGGCTTTTGCCAATATTCTCTACCCCTGGAAAGCCCTTGAACCCTATCGCATTCGGCAGCTCTTGCCCAACTTTATCGCTGGCATTATCCTCGCCAACGCTTCGTTACTCATCGTCCGGGCGGTGACTAATGTCTCCGATATCCTGATGGCTACACCTGGCATCCAACCAACTGCCGAAAGAATTTGGGGCGCCTGGGGTATTGATTTTCAACTCCTCAAATACGGTGTCGTTCAGGCTGTCTATGGTGAACAGGGTCTTTCGTCCACGATTGGCGGCATGGTTTACCAATTTCTTCTCTCGATGGTGCTAGTCTACCTCCCAATTATCGCTCTCCTCCTCCTCGCTCTCTTCTTCTACGTCCGCTTTGCCGTGATCTTTGTCTTAACGGCCGTCGCCCCGCTCGCCTTTGCTTCCATTATCTTTCCGCCCACCAAAAAATTCTTAACCCAGTGGTGGGGTTACTTTTCTAAATGGACCTTTGGCGGCATCATCGCCTACCTGCTGATGTTCTTAGCGATTCAAGTTAAGGGTGACACAAGCATCGTTTCCAGTACGGCTGGCATAGGAGTGGCCGGTGCCAACGAAATCGCCGTCAACTTTATTCCCTACGGTATTTCGATCGTTCTCTTTTTCACTGCCCTGGTTGCTCCCTTTAAAATGGGCAACTTTATGGCGGCCTTCAACCGCGCCAAAAGCCTGGGCCTCAACTCGACCAAATTCCTCGGCAAACAAGCCATCAGCCGAGGTTGGGCTGGCTACGGTAATCTAATGGGTATCGCAAACAAGTACGGCTACGCCTCTACCGAAAAACGCGGCGCAAATTGGAAAAGCCCTGCCCGCGAACTAATTGAAGGTCGCTCAAAAAATAAATGGCTACGTAATCCGCTAGGTCGTGCCCTAGGTTATGCCGGTGTGGCGGCTGGTCACGCTTCAAAATACAATTTATATAATGCCCGCGAGCTTATGAAAACCAAATCTAAAGGCTGGGAACGTATTCGTATGGAGGGCTCGTGGCAAAATAGGTTAACTGACAAATTAGCTGGTACCGAGGAGGCCATGCGGTATTGGATCCTCCAAGATAAAGATTTCTACGCCGGCAGTAGGGTTCCAGACGTTGAGACAGCCATTCGCAAACTTCTGAAAGACCAAGGATTATCGGAAGACTTTCTGGATGACCTCGAAAAAACTGATCCAGAAAATTATCGCCTCTTAAAGGGGTCGGCAGGGGATCGCTGGAGGGCGGCCACTACTATTCAAGCCCCTGATGGGAGAGGTGGCACGAAGAGTATGATGGATTTTTTTAAAGAAAGCTCTAGCATTGAAGACTTTGCCAAAGTCACCATCGGCCTTCGTCAGATCGACAGTACTAAAGAAATGCTTGGTCAAAGTAAAAAGAAAGACGAATTTGGCACTGCCTCCGACGAAGCGGCGGCGGCTGTTGCTCGTGATATGCGTAATAAGCGTTCAGCCGTGGGTGATATTCCCACCGCTGAAATCGAAACTGCTATTGCCGATGCTATCCGGACAGCTGCCGGACAGGTTAACTTAACACCACCCGCTGGCTTTGCCCCCGGAGCCATCGCGAATAGCGTCCTTAACCAATTACGTGCTGGGCACCCAACCCTTACCACGCTCGACCAACGCACCATCGACCAGCTCAACAAAACCCAAAAGGATATTAAAAATGCGGTCGACAAAGTCCATGACGACACCAAAACCCGCGTTCAACACACCGCCGCGACTGCCACTGCTCCCGCCGATCAACGGCCGCTCAAAGACGGAGCCATGGAAGCCTGGAAGCTTGTCCGTGACGAGCATCTTGCCGGAGCCACCATTGATCCTGACCTCGCCAATACCGTTACTGGTCAAGCTAGCCTCGTTAATCAATTGAAAGAAATGCAGATTAAGCTTAAGACTGCTCAAGATGGCGACGAAAAGGCCCAAATCGTCAATAATACCTTTACCGCCTCGATTAGTAGCGGCAGTATGACCAGTGTTACGAAGGATAATGTGGACGCCGCGGTGGCTAGACTCACCAAGAGCGCTCATGCCCTTGAGTTTTATGCCAAAGAGGCTCAGAGGTCTGCGCCTGGCGCCGGTGCAGCTGCAAAACTTATCAGCGACCTGAAATAGGTTCAACAATCTTATGGCTAACCCTCTTACCAACCAATCTGGCGGGGGAACACCTCTACGACCGGAGGCTAGTTTAGGCTACCCCGAGTCAGCCCCAAGCGAACAGCGACCGCTTGGTAGTGATGGCCACCGGCCCTCCCTTACGGCCGAAAATCTCGACCTACTCGAAGACCACCAGACGGCTGATCGCCTTGAGCTCGATCAGGCGGCCGGAGTGGCCGCCATGTTTGCGCTGTTACAGCCCGACAAATTCTCCACCAAAGAAGGCACCCTGAAAACCATTGCCGACCGAGCTCAAGAAAAACTCACGGCTGATGGCACTGACCTACAAGGTCTGACTGTCCACCAGGCCTTAGAAGAGTTTCACGTCTACCTACAAAGTGGCGGTGAGACGAAAGTTATCACCCAGCTCCAAAACCTGCCAGAAAACCAACGCCTACCGGTTGAACGCGAACTACTCGGCCTCATGCTCCGCGGGCACGTCTCCGGCGAAGTTATGAATCTTATTCTCGGCGGCGGCTTTCAAACCAAAGAACAACCCGACCAAACCGACCCCAATAGTGATCTGGGGATCGCTTTTGCCACCCTTCACCCCACCGTTGGCAAAATCCTCGGTCACATTGATCTCTTTCTCAAAAATCTTCCCGAACAGTTCGATATTCGCCTGCTCACCCTCCACGCCATCGCCCACGCCCTCATCTTGGCGCCAGTCCGCGGTGGTTTGATCTATCGCACCGAAGACTTAAGCCGTCTCTTACAAATCGCCCTAGCCGAGCCAACGAGCCAGATTACACCCCAAGCTGATAGCGGGCGCCCCTCTACGCTCGATACACGCGAAATTCTCATCCTCCACCGCGCCATGGGCGATGGCAACCGCGACGTCATCAAACCATTTGAGACTCCCTATATTGTTTCGCTCCTCGACGCCCTCGACCGCAACCCCGCCGAAACACTGCGAGCGACTGTTTTAAATGAAATGCTCGCCGAGCGTCTGGCTGCCTACCTCGCTTCCGACGGCTCGCTGGCCGATTTTCTCCATAAACGGCTCCTAAACGCCAGCGCCGTTCAGGCTGCCACCGGCACCATCGACCCGACACACCCCGCCGCCAAGCTCGCCCAGGAGCTTGAGCTTTTGAAAATCCAAGCCCGAAGCCAGCACTGGTCGTACGACGCCCTGGTGCCTAAACTCCAAGACTTTAGCCGACGACTCCCTGGCTTGGCCGATTTTCTGGCTGAAACGATCTTTCTCGACCGTCGTTTTTCGCGCGCCCTGCGCGGCCCAGACAATCTGCCCATCAGCCTCGCCTCGAATAAATATCGCCTGCAACTCCTCGGCCGCTTAAAAGGGGAACAGACAAACGTACCCATCCCCACCATCACCGAGTTTTACCAGGCCAATAAGGTTGGCACCACCATGTATGAACGCCAACCGCTGGGCCAACCAATCGCCGATCACAAAGATAAACGCTTCTGGCAAGTACTCGCCGAGGCCTTTACGGCCATAATGCGCGCCCTCGGCCTCAACTTTTAAGTTAACCTATTAACAGGTTCACCAGTTTTCAGACCAAAAAAATCAACTATCAAAACAAAAATGCATGTTAAAGTATAGATGTGCCATAAAGCAAGATACAATTTTAATCATTGTAACTTGCGACCTAATTAATCCGATCGGATTAATTAGGTCGCAACATAGGGTAAGATAAGATATGGCTAAAAAGCCAAAAAAAATTATCGGGGGAAATCAATTCACTGATACTCTTAAGATAAGCGGTAAAATTACTACGCAAATTCTTTTGGGAGTTCTTGATCTCGGAACTGCCTATCTTTACCAGGGAGAAAGAAATGCTCTTAACCGCGAATTAATCAAAGACTATTGGCGTTGGCGGGAAATCGACAGAAAGAAATTTCAGAAAAGTCTGCGAGATCTCCGACAGCGGGGTTTTCTTAGAAGTTACTACGAGGGCAAAGATCTCGTTCTGGCTTTAACCGACAAAGGCAAACAACGAGCTCAACGAGAGGTCATTGGCGAAATAATTATGGCAACACCTGAAGTTTGGGATCGTAAGTGGCATTTAGTTATTTTTGACATCCCCGAAAAAAATCGTTTTGCCCGAACTGTCTTTCGGGAACGCTTACAGAATCTAGGATTTACCAAACTACAAAAAAGCGTTTTCGTTTATCCGTTTGATGCCACTGATCTAGTTGCTGCCATCCGTCAAAACTTCGGTCTCGGACCAGAAATTCAGTACGTTGTTGCCGACCAAATCGAACAAGAACAGGCCCTAATCGAACACTTCTTGAGCCAGGGAATCCTTAAGAAAAGCCATTTGAAGAATGGTTAGCCGTTAACCACAACAATAGACCTCTTTCAAAACCCTCTTTCGTAGCGAAACACTTTCTCTCGAGTAGAGTGTAATAGTTCTTCTAAGGAGACATACTGGTAGGTACGTTGACGAGGAAAACTATTACAATCTGCCGAGAGAAAGTGTTGCAGTCGGATATGGGGTTTTGAAAGAGGTCTAATAACAATGGCTGGTAAATTCCGCGACCTAATTAATCCGATCGGATTAATTAGGTCGCAGTTACAAAAATAAAGATCTAGATTGCTGGATAATCTATTTAATTTAATCGGACTCAATAAAGATCACTACTACGGATCTCCCGCGCAAGCCCTTGCACTTACTATTCAGAAACGAATCAAGCTCAAATAAGAAGGAGGGCGGCACCTAGCACTTGGCTGGTGTCGCCCTGATCGTGTCCCCCTACTTATTTGTGAGCGATCTCGCTGTTGCACTTACTCATATGCTCAGAGAGCGCATGGCCCTCCTCAGGGCTAAGTGGCATCCCCGCTCGCACATTTTCAGAGAGCCTTTGCGCCGCCTCGCAGGAAAGTTGGCGAACTGTCGTCGGCGTAACCTTGCTGTCCATAGGAATTCCTCCTAACTGGCTTGCACCGGCAAACCTATTCGTGATGTCACCCCCATTTACTTAGGGAAACAGCTAGTAACAATACCAAATAATCGTACTAAACCTCTTCTGCGCTGCCAAGAGAATCACAAAATAGTCCCACACATATCTGTTAGGAGTATCCTGAGTTGACCACCCCATCCATTTTTAGCTCATCTAACAGGTAGAAGTCTGTCGTTTTTGGGTTACTAAT
>ERZ1292633.4171-Hain-H41-02um-R1-4171-length-13549-cov-8_pt1 | contig 13549 bp, 11 predicted proteins | sample MGYA00564406_ERZ1292633 | MGnify/ENA primary metagenome ERZ1292633 (study PRJEB36523, sample SAMEA6512639) | groundwater metagenome | collected 2019-01-08 | study: AquaDiva: Metagenomics assemblies of 32 groundwater samples
CGTCGGGCATCATCGGCACGTCGGCGGTCGCGACGACCGGTTACACGATTCAGGGTTTCGGCAAGACGGCGATTCTCCCGCTCTCGCTGACCAACGGCTAATCGTTTCGCATCGGCAACAGACGGGGCGGCAGGTTCCGGCCCACCGGGCCTGCCGCCCTCGTCATTTTCCCCCTCCGAGGGGGAAAACGGACCGTCCGCGGGATGGCACAGTCTCTGCAATTGCCACGGTAGTTCCGCCCGCGAAGACGATCCAGGAGGCTCCTGAGCGCCATGTCCACGATTCGTGACACCGTCAAGACCCGCGGCCCCGGCGCCGCCGGCGACCGGTCGCTCCATGCCGTCCCGGGACTGCCGCTACTGCGGCTCGAGGCGCTCCGAAAGACCTATCGCGATCCGATGACGTTGAAGCCGTTCACCGCGGTTCGCGACGTGACGCTCGAACTGGAGCGGGGAGAGATCTTCGGGCTCCTGGGGCCGAACGGAGCGGGGAAGACGACGACGATCAAGATGATCCTCGGACTCGTCCGCCCGTCGGCGGGCCGCGTGCTTCTCGACGGGCGCGAACCGAGCGATCCCGCCTCGCGGCGGCGGCTTGGCTTTCTCCCCGAGAATCCCTGCTTCTACGACCACCTGACGCCGCTCGAGTACCTCGATCTGTCGGGCGCCTTGTTCGGAATCGCACGTCAGGTAAGGCGCAGCCGCGCGAACGATCTCCTCGAGCGGCTCGGCCTCGCGTCGCACGCGCGGAAGCCGCTCCGGAAGTTCTCCAAGGGAATGACGCAGCGCGTCGGGCTGGCGCAGGCGCTCATCAACGAGCCCACGTTCCTCGTCCTGGACGAGCCGATGTCGGGGCTCGACCCCGTCGGCCGCTCCGAGGTGAAGGAACTCCTCCGCGAGCAGCGGGCCCGCGGCGTCACCGTGCTCCTGAGCAGCCACGTCCTCGCCGAGACCGAGTCGATGTGCGACCGAGTCGGAATTCTCAAATCGGGGGCGATGGTCGAGGTGGGCGCCGTCTCGTCGCTCCTCGCCAGCGGCGTCCGCGAGTGGGAGATCGCCGTCGACCGGCTCCCCGACGCGGTCCTGGCGGCATTCCGGGAAGCCGGGCACGCGATGGAGCGGATCGGCTCGCGGACACTGATCCGCGTCGCCGACGGCGAGGCCCTCCAACGGGGCCTCCGGACGCTCGTCGACGCCGGCGTCTTCATCCATTCGGTGGAGGCGCGCCGGGAGACGCTGGAGGAGCACTTCATCCGCGTCCTCGGACGGGGCGAGAGCGGGGAGGCGGCGTCATGACCGGTACCTTCGCCATCGCCCAGAATACGATTCGCGAAGTCGTCCGCCAGCGGATGGTCCTCGTGCTCGCGCTCTTCGGCGTAGGGCTCGTCGCCGCATCGCAGGTGCTCTCGCCGATCGCGCTGGGGGAAGGGCGCAAGGTCGTGACCGATTTCGGACTCGCCGGCTCCTCGCTCCTGGCGACGCTCCTTGCCGTGATGCTGGGGTCGAACCTGCTCCACAAGGAACTGGAGCGGCGGACGATCTACGCCGTCATGGCGAAGCCGATCCGGCGAAGCGAGTTTCTCCTGGGGAAGTTCATGGGACTCTGGGTCACCGCCGCCGCGCTCGTCGCCGGCATGACGGCGATCGTGCTGGCGCTCCTCTCCGTCGCGTATCGGGAAACGCCGTGGCTCCTCCTCGGTTCGCTGGCCTTGACGGTCGTCGAACTGGGGGTGATCACGGCGGTCGTCGTCTTCTTTTCGTCGTTCACCACGCCGGTCCTGACCGCGTTCTTCGCGATGGCGACCATCGTCGCCGGACATTTCGCCGACGATCTCCTCTACTTCGCGACGCAGGGAGCGTCGCCGTGGATCGCACGGTCGACGGAGATCTTCTACTGGCTTCTGCCGCACCTCGCGGTCTTCAACGCGCGGGGCCAGGTCGTCCACGGCATCGCGGTCGAGCCCGAGCGGCTCGCGTTCGCCGCCGCCTACGGACTCCTCTACATGATCGCGCTCCTGGTGGCCGCGGGGGCCGTCTTCGAGCGAAGGGAGTTCCGGTGACCGCACTTCGGGGCCGCGCCGGCCTCTTCGCCGCGCTCGCCGTGGCGGGGGCGCTCCTGGCGGGTGCGGGGATGCTCCAGGGCTCCTATCGAGCGCAGCGGGGAGCGCCGTCGGTGGACGAACTCCTCTACTACCCGTCCGGAGTCTGGGTCCGGCAGGCCGCTCTCGGGTACGAGACGGCCGCGGCCGACGTGGCCTGGCTCCGCGCCATCCAGTACTACGGCGAGCACCGTCTGAGCGACCAGCGCTACGACATGATCGGGCACGTGATGGGGATCGTCACGGAACTCGATCCGCGCTTCACGGAGGCCTACGTCTTCGGCGGCTTCGTGCTGGCGCAGGAGCTTCGGCAGCCGCAGCGCGGCTTGGAACTCCTGGAGCGCGGCATGCGGGCCAATCCCGACGACTGGCGCCTGGCGTTCGAAAGCGGCTTCCTCCACTACGTCGGTACCAAGAACTACGAGGCCGCGGCCCGCTACTTCACCCGGGCGAGCCGGCTGCCGGGGCACCCGGATTACGTGGAGCGCTTCGCCGCCTTTACGAATCAGCGGGCGGGAAACGCCGGCATGGCGATCCTTCTTTGGAAGCGGATCGAGGCGACCGGGAACAAGTACATGCAGGAGGTCGCGCGCCGCGAACTGAAGCGGCTGGAAGGCCAGGGGGGACTTTGAGATGACGCCCGAACACTTCGTCCAGATGGCGGCGTTCTTCATCGGGCTCGCGCTCGGTTCGTTCCTGAACGTGGTGATCGCGCGCCTGCCGAAGGGGGATTCGGTCGTGCGGCCCCGGTCGCGCTGCCCGCGCTGCAAGCACGCGATCGCGCCCCACGACAACATTCCCATCCTTTCGTACCTGCTGCTGAAGGGCCGCTGCCGTCACTGTAAGAAAAAGATCCACTGGCGCTATCCGGTCGTGGAACTCACGGCGGGCGTCCTCCTGGCGCTTCTCGCCGGGCGCGCGACGCATCCCGGGCTCCTCGTGCCGCACGCGGCGTTCCTCCTCGCGCTTCTCGCCGTCGCGTGGATCGATCTCGACACGCGGACCATTCCCGACGTGGTCACCATCCCAGGAGTCGGCGTGGGGCTGGCCGCCAGCCTGTTCGGTCCTCCGGGATTCACCGGCGCGCTGATCGGCGCGGTGGCGGGGGGAGCGAGTCTCTGGCTCGTGGGCGCCGCGTACGAGAAGGCGACCGGCGTTCCCGGCATGGGCGGCGGCGACGTGAAGCTGGCCGCGATGATGGGAGCGTTCCTCGGCACGGGCGGTGTCTTCGGCGCCATCTTCCTCGCCTCGCTCGCCGGCTCGATCTTCGGGGCGGCGCTCATCGCGAAGGGTGAGGGGAGCCGGCGGACCGCCATCCCGTTCGGGACCTTCCTGGCTCCGGCGGCCGTGGTCCTTCTTCTCTTCGGCGACACGCTGGCGTCCTGGTACCGGGTCCTCGTTCCGTGACGCGTGCATCGTGCACGCGCGTACGAGCGCGAACGCCCGGCCCGACGGTGGTTCGATCGAGCCAAGCGGCCGTGGAAGATGGCGCAACGGGGGGCGCCGCGCCGGCTTCTAGCGCGTTCTAGCAAGACGTTCCGGCTGGCACGGCGATTGCCATCCTTGGACCCCGGACAGAACCATACCCAGGCGGAGGTGCTCCAAATGACGACGATCGGGGGAAAGGGAGCGGCGATGGAGCGAGCCGAAGGCGGATTCACGCTGATGGAGCTCATGGTCGTGCTGGTGGTCTTCTCCATCGTCACAGCCATCGCCCTTCCCGGCCTCAACAAGTTCCTCCGGAGCGTCGAGCTCTCGGGAACCATCGAGCGCATGGCCACGAGCCTTCGCGTCGTTCGGCAGCGCGCCGTGACGGAGAACAACAACTACGTCGCGGTCCTCCTCACGAGCGACACCATCCTCTGGTGGGACGACGACGACAACGACGGCGTCAAGGACAACACCGAGAAGACCGGGGAGAACGCGCCGATTCCAAGCTGGGTCACCGTGACGAGCGACCCTGGCAATCCATTCGCGTCCGACACGCTGACGTTCCTGCCGAACGGGAGCGCCAGCCAGTCGGGCACGATCATTTTCTCCAACGGGGACGGATTCCAGCGGTCGCTCTCGGTGATCCGGCCGACAGGCATGGTGACGGCACAATGAAGACTCGGCGTGGTCTGACCGTGAAGAACCGTTCGCGCGCAGGCGGAGCGGAGGGCTTCAGCTTGATCGAAGTCATGTTCGCGCTCACGTTTCTGGCGGTCGGCATCCTAGCCGTCGCGTCGATGATCCCGGCCGGTACGCGCGGCGTCTCCGAGAGCCGGACGATCACGTCCGGCCTCATGGCGGCGCAGCTGAAGCTCGAGGAATTGCGCGGAACTCCCTATTCCTCGCTCGCCGCCGGTTCCCAGTCCGACACCGTGTCGGTGTTTCAGCGAACCTGGACGGTCACCGATTCGATTCCGACGGCCGGCTGCAAGCGCGTCCTGGTGACGTCCTCGTGGAACAACGAGCGCGGGACCCAGTCGACGACCCTGACGAGTTACGTGACGCGATGACCGGCACGGAACGCCATAACCCCGAGGTGATACCCGTGAGTCCCAATCGAAATCGATCCAGCGCCGGCTTCACGCTCATCGAAATGACGATCGCCGTGCTTCTCTTCGCGCTGGTGATCGGCTCCATCTACGAGATCTGGATCCGAGGCGAGAGGTCCCAGCAGGTCGGCATGGAGCTGGCCGAGGCGAGCCAGAACGCCCGCGCGGGGTCCGACCTGATCGCGCGGGAGCTCCGCTCGGCCGGGTACGGCGTCGACCCGAGCGTTCAACCGTCGGTGGTCTTCGGCTCGCAGTACCGCGTCACCTTCGCGCTCGATCTGAACGGAAGCCGGACCATCGACCTGGGCGAGGTGATCACCTACTTCCTCGACCCGAGCACCACCAACGCGCTGGCCAACGCAAGCGCGAATCCCTACGACTACGTCCTGCGCCGGAAGGTCGGCAGCGCCGGCGATTCGCTGGCGGCCCCGACGGCCGGAACGGGCGAGATCGTGGCCTACGGACTCACGCAGCGCACAAGCGACAACGTGACCACAAAGGACGTGCCGCTCTTCTCGTTCGCGAACGCCGCAGGGACGGCCCTGGAGACGAAGACGGGGACCGCCGACGATCCGGCGGGTACCTTCTTCGGAAAGACGGTGAGCGATACCGACCTCGGGAAGCCGCCGGCGCCGGGCGTCTCCAGCAGCGTCAAGTCGATCCGCGTGAGCATGGTGACGGAGACCCGGCAGAAGAACGTCCAGACGGGCGGCTACGACCGCATCAGCGTCAGCACGGCCGTGGAACCGCGCAACTTCGCGTATCTGGCGCAGGCGAACGTGGCCTACGCGGCGAACACCGGCGCGACCGGCACCGGCACGGGGACCGGGACCGGCACCGGCACGGGGACCGGCACCGGCACGGGGACCGGGACGGGCACGGGCACCGGGACCGGGACGGGCACGGGGCTTCCGCCGAGTCAGCCTCCGATCCACATCCCGACCGACAAGGTCCTCTCGCTCGTTCTGGCCGACCTCGACGAGGTCGACACCGCGGAGGGATCCGCCACGACCGTCGACAATCAGCACGACCTAGACATCGTCGTCGGCACCAAGGCGTCGGGCGTGGCGAACATCCGCGTCTGGTGGAACGGGCAGCCCGACCGCTATACCGGCAACGTCTACTTCCAGTCGACCCAAAACTACATGGGCAACGCCGCGTACGACATTCCGGCGATCGCCGCGGCGAACCTGGATAGCTCGATCGTCCATGCCCGCGACGTCGTGAGCGGCGTGATCACGGGCACCAACACCGGGCAGTTTCAGGTCTGGCGGAATCAGGCGTTCGGCGGTGGCGGCGAGGTGGCGGGCAAGGTGGGCGTCGTCGGAAACCCGACGAGCCCCAACTCGTCCCACTACGACAACCCCGGCACCGGCGAGGTACGCGCCGTCGCCATCGGCCGGCTGAACAGCGACGACCGCCCCGACATCGTCATCGGAACGAAGACCGCCGCCAACCTAGGAAAGCTGGAGGTCTGGTGGGGCGACGGCTTCGGGAGCTTCACGCACTCGGCGTCGCTCGACGTCTACACCGCGAGCGGCGAGGTGCGTAGCGTGTCCATCGCCGACATGAACCAGGACGGACGGAACGACATCGTGGCCGGGACGAAGACGAACACCCCCGACACGAACGGAAACGTCGACATCTTCTTCGGCGGGCTCGTCGTGGACGGACGCTTCACGACGTCCTACTCCGTGGCCGCCGGCGGCTCGGTCTACGGCATCGCGACCGACCTCATGGACAACGACGGTTACCCCGACGTCATCACCGCGGTGAGGACGGGCAGCAATACCGGCAAGATCGAATTCTGGAAGGGGAGCGGCACGCTCATCGGGGCGCTGGCGCGGCGCGACGAGCAGGCGACCCCCGGTCCGGCGCTCTCGGTGGCCGTCGGCCCGATCGATGCCGCGAACACGAGCCCGGACATCGTCGTGGGAACGGCGGGCGCCGGCGGTTCGACGCCTCCGGCCGTGCAGATCTTCTTCTGCGACCCGAGCGCTGCCGCCGGGGCCATCATCCCGAACGTCTTCTCCTGGGCCGACGCCAACGCGGGCGGCTCCGTGAACGCGGTCGCGATCGGCCGGCTCGAATGCTCGCAGGACCGCCTGGGAGACGACGGCCTGAACGACGTCATCGCCGGGACCGCCACGAGCGCGAGCACTGGCGACCTCGTGATCTACCTGAATCCCTACTCGTCCACCATTGTCCCGTAACCAGGGGAGCCGACGGCCATGACGCGCATGATCCATCCAGGAACGGGAAAGCCCCGTCGCCCGCGGCGAACGTCCGATGCGGGAAACGCCATGGTCGTCGCCTTGCTCGTCCTCATGCTCTTCACCGCGGCGGGCGTCACGTTCGTCGCCGTGACCAAGTCGGATAAGCAGATCGCCGGCAACCAGCTCTCCTCCTCGCAGGCGATGTACGCGGCCGAGGCGGGCTTGAGCGAGGCGCTGGCGCGCATGAACAATCCGAGCAATCCGGACTACATCGGCACCGCCACCCCGACCCCGGGCTGGGGCCGGTACGTCGTGAGCGAGGCCGGGACGAGCGGCTACGACCCGAACTGCGGACTTACGGAAACGGACGGCTACGACAACGACGGGGACGGCACGGCCGACGAAGCCGGCGAGCGCTATCCTGAAATCTTGAGCGCGGCGCCGTCGGTCGACCAGTCGGTTCGCTATCCCTACGTCCGCGTGACCTACAAGGCGCAGGGGACCGACCTCGTCCGTTTCGGTAATCACGACGCGAACCCGCTGACGCCCTTGGCGGAGAACGTCAATTTCGGCGCGCCGGTATTGGAGTTGACCGCGCGCGGTGACCGCGGGAACGCGAGCAAGACGATCGAAGCGGTGGCCTACCGGTACCCGCTCCTGGACGTGAACTCGGCGATCTGGTCGGGCGGCAGCATGCAGATGAACGGCAACGCGTTCCTGATCGACGGACACGACCACGACGCGACGGCTCCCTATGACACGATTTCGGGGGCGACGGCGGTTCCCGGCGTCATGACCGAAGGACCGACGACCGACGTGCCGCTCGCTCTCGGACAGGAAGACAACGTCCTCGGTCTCGGCGGTGATGGAAGCGTAACGCAATCGCCGATAACGTACGACTTCGATGGAATCTGGGCGACGATCGCTCCGATCGCCGACGTCACCCTGGGAGGCGGCACGACGCTGTCGAGTTCCTCGCCGAACATCGGCACCCTGGCCAATCCGAAGATCACCGCGGTGAACGGAAACCTCACGGTCCAAGGTACCTGGAGCGGGGCCGGCATCCTGGTGGTGAACGGGAACCTCGACATCGGCGGCGGGTCCCAGTACGACGGGATCATCGTGGTCTTGGGCGACGTCACGCTCGCCGGCGGCGGACCTGCCGACGTGGCGCGGATCGTCGGCGGGTTGATCTTTCAAGGCACCGTCATCGACAACAGCTCCTACGGCGGCGCGTGCCGCATCTTCTACTCCACCGCGGCCATCAACAACGCGCTTCTCCTGAGTCGCTACCAGTTGGCCTGGTGGCGCGAACGCTGACCCACGGAAGGCGGACACGACAGGTGAGGACCATGAGACCCAAGAACGAGCCGTGGGCAATGTCGGCGGACCCGGAAGCGGGCAACACGCTGGTCGTGGCCCTCCTGATTCTCTTCCTGCTCACCGCGGTGGGAATCTCCTACCTCGCGGTGACCAAGGGCGAAAAGCAGATCGCGGGAAATCAGCTGGCCGCGTCGCAGGCGTTCCAGAGCGCCGAGGCGGGGATCAGCGAGGTGCTCGTTCGGATGTCGAACTCCGACGACGGGACCAACTACATCGGCCAGACGGTCGGCGCCTACACGGCCGGCTGGGGGCGCTATGTCGTGAACGATCCGGGGGCCGGAAGCCTCGATCCCCAATACAGCGCCACGCTCTCCGATGGACGCGACAACGACGGCGACGCGGCGGTCGACGAGGCGAGCGAGCGCTACCCGGAGACGGGCTCGCGCAATTCCAACCTCCCGCTCGCCGACCGGCTCGACTATCCGTGGGTGAACGTCCACTACAAGGTGAACAGCGGCGGCGCCATCGTCCTCTTCGGGGATCACGACAACAATCCGCTGACGTCCCCCGTGGAGAACACGACGCGCGGGGTGCCGAAGATCATCGTCTCGGCGCAGGGGCGGCGTGGTCTCGGGTCGAAAGTCGTGACGGTGGAGGCGGTGAAATGGCCGCTCCCGCCGATTCCGGGTTCCGTCTACACGGAGGCCCCGATCAATTTCAACGGTAACGCGTTCTACGTGGACGGGCACGATCACGACTACGCGGCGCCGTACGACACGATCGCCGGCGCCACGCCGCTGCTCGGGATCTCGACCCCCAACGACCCCGCGGTGATTTCCGGGGCGTTGACCGGACAGCAGACCGACAACGTGCAAGGCACGGGCACCGACCCGAGCGTCGGCTCCTCGAGCGTCAACCTCGACCTCCCGGCGCTGGCCGCGAGCTGGAGCCAGATGGCCGACATCACGCTGGCCGGCCCTCAGAACAATCCGAGCACGGCCACATGGGGATCGATCGGCGATCTAAAGATCGTGCACGTCACAGGCGATCTCAGCGTCTCGGGAAACGCCTCGGGCGCGGGGGTCCTTGTCGTCGACGGCAATTTCGACATGAGCGGGACGTTCAACTGGAGCGGCGTGATTCTCTGCCTGGGGGACGTGACGATCACGGGCGGCGGCACGGCGAAGCAGGTCGTGGGAGCGATGATGGTTCAGGGAACGCTCAACGGCACCGGCACCATGAACGGCAACATCAAACTCCTCTACTCGAGCGCGATGATCAATCAGTTGAACTCGCTCACGCCCTATGAAGTTTCGTCCTGGATCGATCAGTAGCGGCGACCGGGATCGCAGAGCGGGCAGGCGCAGGGGACGGATCCGTGGGGACTCCGCCCCCGCCGCATTTCACTGGAAGAACCAGTAGCGGAAGGGCGCGAAGTTCTCCTCGCCCGCCGTCACGACGCGCTCGATCCTGAACTCCGGCCGATCCCGGCGGAGGAGCGCCCCCGGCACCGTGAAGCGCGGCTCGATCCAGGCGCTCTCGGAGCGGGCGACGCTCCAGATCCCCGCGGGCTTCCCGTCCACCGATAGGCGGAGCCGATTCGCGTACCACGCGTCGGTCCGCATGACGAGGAGGAGATCGCGCCCCGGGTGAACGGTCGCGCGGAACCGCTCCACGCCTCTCACGATCCGTCCTCCGTCGTTGGCCGGCCGGTTCATCCGGTCCGGAAACGCGTAGCGGCGGAGCACGTCCTTGGCCTCGGGCTCGGCGTGCCACTCGTGCCGGCGCTCGTCCTCCAGCCAGGCGTGGTCGAGAGCATCCACCAGCTCGCGCGTCCCGAGTTCGGCCGCGGCCAACGCCGGGCGATCGGTCGGCTTCGTGTCGAGCCACGCGGCCGAGTAAACGACCATGTCGGTCCCGCCGCAGATGGTGTTGAAGCCGAGGTGCGCGCGAAACGATTCGGGGCCGAAGATACCGCTCTCGGGCCAGTAGGGAAACCAATCGGGGTAGACCGCGAAGTAGGTCGGAAGACGCGCCGGAGGCTGGCGGCGAAGATGCTCGAAGAGGCAGCCGAGGCCCGAGCGGTAGACGCGCGCGTATCCGGCCGACGTGAGCCCCGCCAGGTCGACCGTGGAGCGCCGTCCGAAGTAGGCGATCGCGCCGGCGTCGTTCAGGCCGACCACCGCGTCCTTCGGGAGATTCGCGTCGATCCAGCGGCCGATGGCGATCTGCTGGTGGAGGATGTTCTGGCAGTTGTGCCCGTAGAGGAGAATCATGCGCGACTGCTCGGGGAGGAGCCGCGGCATCGTCACGACAAGCGGGAGCGCGATCGCGGCGGCGCCCCCCAGTGCCGCGACGGCGCGCGGGATTCGCGGCGGCAGGAGGAACGCCAGCCGTCCCCATCCGGCGGCCACGACGACCAAGACGAGCGGAAAGAGCCCCTGTAGATAGCGGTAGTAGTGCACCCACCAATGGACCGGCAGGACGCTTACCGTCACGCCGGCTCCCATGAGCGCCACGACCGTCCAGGTCGCCGGCCAGCGCCGCGGCCCGCTCCACCGGCCCGCCGCGACGAAGAAGAGAAATCCGAGCCCCGTGATCCAACCGAACGCCGGGGAGATCGCGTTCCCTCCTCCGGCCATCGGCTCCGGGAGGAGCAGGGAGGCGTAGGTCTTCCCGATCTCCGCGACAATGCGCGGAGCGCCGGCCACGTAGGCGGCGCGCGTCTCCCGGTACGGTTCGGCGAGGATCGACTTCGCCTGGCTGCTCGTCGATTCGATCGAGCCCGACACGGCGGCATTTACGAGGAAGGGAATCGCCGCCGCGGCAAGGCAGAGGAGCGCCGTCGACGGGGATCGTCGCACGCCGCCGCGAGCTCCAGCCATCCAGGCGTCGCGGAGCGCCAGGAGCGCGAAGACGCCGCAGAGCACGGCCCCCTCGGGACGCGCGCCCGCCAGGAGGAAGACCCACCAGCGAAACGTCGGGAACCGCGCCTCCGCACGCTCTCGCACGTAGGCCAGCGTCGTCGCGAGGAGGAGAACGGCGTAGAGGCCGATCTCCATGCCGCTCAGCGCCCCCCAGAGGAGATGGGGGCTCGCCAGGACGAGCGCGGTGGCGAGGACGCCACCGGGCCATCCGCCCAGGGTGGTGCCGAGCCTTCCGGCCAGGAGCGCCAGGAGGAAGTAGCAGAGAATCCCGAGCCCGAACACCCAAGCGATAGCGAAGGAGGGGGATGCGCCGAGCCAATGCGGCGGCACGAGCAGGAGCGGATACAAGAGGCTCGTAGAGCCGGTGGTGGCCGCGTTCCCGGGCGTGTAGACGAAGGGGTGCCCCTCGGCGATCGCCCGCGCGTACTGGAGGTAGATGAAGGAGTCGTCGAGCGGGAGCGACATGCCGCCGCCTCCCGCCGCGTCGATGATCGCGCGCTCGGCGCGGAGGACGCGCCCCGCCTGGAACGCGACGACGGCGAGGAGAAGGAGGGCGATGGCGATGCTCGCCACGCGCGCACGCGGCAAGGCGATCACGGGGCGGCCCACCGGACGCGGTAGAAGGGAATCGGCGGATAGCCGACCGGCTCCGTCCGGAACTCGCGCGCGAGTCCGGGGTCGAGCCGCGTCAGATAGACGGGGCGCTTGTCGAGATTCCGCGCGATGAGCCGGTTCATCGTGTCGTCCAGATCGCCGCGGTGGCTCGGCACGCGGAGCCCGGGGTAGGTGCGCGAGAGGTGGTGGAGATACCAGGGCCAGACGAGCAGGTACTTGTACGCCACGACCAGGCGCGGGTGACTCCGCCGGAATTCGGTCGCCTTGTAGAACCAGAGCGAGAAGGTCCTGCCGTCGTACTCGCTGACGATCAGCGCGTCGGGCTCCACCGAGCTGAGGTTTCGCCGCGCGTAGAGATAGGGAGTCAGGTCCTTCGAGGCGTCAACGGCCGCGCGGTTCGCGAGGTAGCTCTCCGCGGCCCCTCCCAGCGCCAGGAGGAGGAGCACGGCCGCGGCCGCGCGCGCCAGGGGATCGCTCTTGGCTGCGAGGCGAGCCGCGCCGACCCCCGCGATGGCCGCGACGAGCCAGGCGACCGGCATCCAGTACCCGACGTCGTCGGGAATCGAATAGAGCGAGAAGAGGACGAGGGCCGCCGAAAGCGCCGCCACCGCCGGGCCTAGCCCGCGAAAGCGTCCGATCGCGGCGGCCGCCGCACCTCCCGCCAGCGCCAGCAGACCCCATCCGAACTCGGACCACCACCGCCCGGAGAAGAGATGCCCGGCCACGCCCGCGAGGTCGCGTGCGAAGAAATTCCGCTCGTACTGCGCGCCCGTCAGAACCCAGAGGAGCCGGGACGGAGTCGACGGGACTCCCCAGGAGAACTCCGGCCCCGTCCCGGGGGCGCCGGGCCCGAGGCCGACCCCCGCCCGGATGGGGAGATAGAAGACGAGGGTCGCCCCCCAGAGCGCGAGAAGGAGCAAAAGAACGCCGCCCGCCGCGCCGATTCTTCTGGTCGCGAGGGCACGCGCCGCGCTCCAGGCGAGCGCGGGCGCGGCGGCGAGCAGGAGCAGGTGGTTGGTGAGGCCGACGCCCCAGAGGAACGAGGCGAGGGCGAGCCACCGGACGTCGTGGCGCCGCTCGAATCGCGCCAGCGCCCAGAGGACCGCGCCCAGGAACGCCACGTTCAGGGTGTAGACCTCGGCGAGGACGCTCTGGCTCCAGGCGCCGCGCGAGAGCGCGTAGAGGAGCGCCGCGCCGGCCGCGAGAAGCGGCGGAAGGCCTGAGTCCCGGGTGGAAGCCCGGTCCGCGCCGGCGTCGCGCCCCGCGGAGGCGAGCTCGAGGACGAAGCGGGCGAGGAAGTAGACCGCCGCGGCGCCCGCGAGCGCGGCGACGAGGTTGATCCGGAAGGCGATGCTTCCGAGCGGCAGGAGAGACGCGAGCCGCCCGAGAAGCACGAAGAGCGGATATCCGGTCGGGTGGGCGATCCCGAGCGTGGCGGAGGCGGCAAGCAGGTCGCCCGAGTCCTCGCCCTGATTCACCCACGCGACGGTCGGCGACAGAGTTTGAGCGTAGACCCAGAGCGCGACGAGGGCTGCGACCCACGCGGCGCGGTGGGAGAGACGCGGCATGGGCGCACCGTAGCAGACGCACCGGGGTCGGTCAACGCGGCCCGGGCGAAGGGGCGCCGGGCCGGCACCGGTCAGTTTTCAGCGGATGAAGCCTGGCCGAGTGTGCGAATCGCACCGCTCTTCCGCGAAGGGCTCGCAAGGTGCACGGGGATGGATCCCCGAACGTAAGGCCTTACACGGAAAAGGCTTACGTTGCACGGCAGAGAGTCCGTGGCATGGAACTTGCTCGATCAGCCCTCGACGAGTTCCAGCGGTCGGGCGC
>ERZ1292633.3637-Hain-H41-02um-R1-3637-length-14839-cov-18_pt2 | contig 13542 bp, 12 predicted proteins | sample MGYA00564406_ERZ1292633 | MGnify/ENA primary metagenome ERZ1292633 (study PRJEB36523, sample SAMEA6512639) | groundwater metagenome | collected 2019-01-08 | study: AquaDiva: Metagenomics assemblies of 32 groundwater samples
ATGACGAAAGTTTTTTGTTCGGGATATTTTGGATCATACTCGAGCATGTTCAAACCAAGAGGTCGCTCGGTATCTGCCGGACTGAAGTAGATAACATCCTCTGCACGTTCGCGAGGCACGAACGAGAGCGCGTCTTCGGCAAAGTCTCCGTGCGGATCGATTACGCAAACGCCTCGTCCTTCTTGAATATCTTGTTTCACCATGCTCTTCATGAGCTCTGTTTTTCCGGAACCTGATTTACCGATGATGTAAGTATGCCTACGACGATCCGCCGGCTTCATTCGTATAACGTATTCATGTCCTCTATATTCGGAATGTCCCAATTTAATGCCTTCCGATGGGAGATTTGTCGGTGGCAACGCGCGTCTCGCAAGCAGCCAATCGATTTTCGGTGTTTCTGTTGACGGAAGCGGCATGTGATAGAGAGACGCGAGCTCCGCGGAATTCAAAACGATGGCGTAACGCGTATCGAAATGACGATAGATAAAATGACGAATCAGGACTTTTTGAGAACGCGGTGATGATTTTACGAATGAATTTCCGTATTCGTAAATGTTGTGTTGTCCGTATGCGCCCAAAATATCGTTCATGTAACGCTGTGCCTTGTTCGGATCCGATGAGGAGACGACTATTCGCACGTTTACGTCCAAGCCAGCCTTCGACGCTTTCTCTTCAAGCCCTTTCACCATCTCTTCCTCCATCGGCGTGAGTCGATATGGTTCATCCGGTTTTTTTTCTCCAGGTTTCGCAGAAGACGCCAACCCTTTCAACTCTTTTCCGACGGACTTCATTATCGTAGCTCCCTTTACATCTGATAATTTCTTGCCCTGTTGCATCGCGCGAGCTATTCGAAGACCTTCGGTTCTCCACTTTTTTCTTGCGCTTCTCACTACATATTGTATTGCCGCACCGTCATCGCCGGTAACTTTTGACAATGCGTTCGTCAGCGAATTGAGCGGATCGGATTGAAGTTTTTCGTATGTTTTAATTGGAAATGCGCTGGATCTTCGAAACATCAAATACGAACCTAGAACTACTCCTGTTGGAGAAAAAATGCTGTAATCAGATACTTCGTCGATCTGTGCGTGCGGATATTGAGCATGAACCTGTTCTTCGATAAAGCTTCTATACGCTGCCGGTGCTGCGGCGTAGAACGAAATTTTGTCTTTGTGACTTACTATCTCGAAAGCGAAGTGATCTTCGCGTCCGAAAAGCCAGGATAATAATCCTTTTTCCGCCTTGAAAGAGCCCAGTGTCGAAAAAATCGTCTCCATAACAGCAATTAGCTCCTGTACCTGTTGTTGTGATTTTTCGCCGCTGTCTTCCTTTTTAGTTTCTTTAGGAACGCGAATCAGTAGGACCTTCATTCCAAAAGTGCTTTGAGCACGACCTCGTTTATTAAAAGTACGTCTTATAAAAAAGAGCGACGTGATCACGAGTAAAACAATTCCAAGCAAAACTAAAACAAGCATCACGATCGGATCCTTCAAAAATGAAGTAAAATCAAAAGGCGCGGCGGCAACGCTCTCATCAAACACATCGGCCTGTAAAAGAAGCGCGATCATGGTTGCTTTAAAGAATCTTCTCTCATCGCTTCAGCCATCTCCATAATGTTGTCTGTCTTAATTTTCGCCTCCTGTTCCAAAAAGAATCTGTTGACGCCGGGTATGGTGTGTAGCCAATCTCGTAACAGTTTGAGAACTTTTCCGACTTTTACCTTGAAATTTCTTATCATTGTTGATATTTCGTTTGCCGCTTCCTCGCCTTTTTTCTTGAACAACGCTTGGGCAGCCGGAGGCATGGTTGTGTAAAAAGAATCTAGATCCTTCTCCATTATTTTTTCTACTCGAATCAAGGTTTCGTCTTTCTCAACGGGTTTTTGCGCAACAGGCGCCTGCGCTACAGGTTGAGCGGTGGTTGCGGCTGCGGTTTCCGCCGACTTTTCAAGAAATGTTTCACGCGAATCTTCCGTGCCCTCGTAAGCACGTTCATCCGCCTCGACATTCGTTTCTTGAGTTTGAGGAACTTCAGCTGTGACCGGTTCAAGAGTTGGTTCCAACCGTTCGTTCGGCATGTGGATATTGTAGCACACTCAACAATACGAGACAGCTTATTAACGCTCCGTCATTGCGAGGAGCGAGCACGCGACGTGGCAATCTCATCCCCTCCGTCATTGCGAGCCCCAGCAGGGGCGTGGCAATCTCATAGAAGGAAAGTATCACTCTTATTAGATTGCCGCGTCGTTGCTACTCCTCGCAATGACAGTTGACTTGCTTGCCGCGTCGTTGCTACTCCTCGCAATGACAGTTGACTTGCTTGCCGCGTCGTTGCTACTCCTCGCAATGACACATACTCGAATGAGTAAGTTTTGTAGTTATGTTATAATCAAATTGTGAAAATGAAAAAATCTTCGCGGATCGAGAGCGCCGTGTCAGACGGTTTCGAATGGATCCACGTAAAAAGTAACGACAACAAAGAAATTGACGCGTTGCGTCGCGGTTTTAAACTTCATCCGATAGATTGCAAGGAAACATTACCGCCAATCCAGCGACCGAAGCTGGTCATGCGCGAGGATTATCTTTTCATGATCCTGCTTTATCCTGTTTACGATAGAAAAACAGGCGTGATCCACACTTCCGAAGTTGATTTTTTCATCTCAAACCAACGCCTAATCACGGTTAACAAAGACGGGCTTCCGGCGATTCTCAAACTATTTGACGCTACCAAAGCCACCGCGCACAAAAATACAAAATCAGACAAAGTCTGTTCAGTCGAAGACGTCGGCCACGTACTCTATCTTCTATTAAACAATCTTCTTGAGGATGTTTCACCGATCCTTATTCATCTATCCGAAGACATTGATAATCTTGAGTCTAGGATGTTTAAAGAATTCGAAAAGGGATTGATCGAGGAATTACTTAGAGTAAAAACCAACATCGTCAACGTACGCAAAGCTCTACAAGGACACAAATCCGTTATTCGAAACCTGATCCGCTATTCGGAAGGTCGTTTCCCGATCAAAGAGTTGGAAGTATATTTCGAGCGCTTGGTAGAACAGACGAAAGAACTTTGGGATACGCTAGAGGTTCAGCGAGATTCTATAAACGCGCTACACGAAACAAACGCTTCGCTCATCGACTTTAGAATCAACGAGATAATGAAAACCCTTACAATTTTCTCCGTAATCGTTTTCCCAATGACGCTGCTCGCCGCAATCTTCGGGATGAACGCAAAATACATGCCATTCGTTGACGGTCAGTTTGGATTTTGGAAGATACTTGGACTGATGTCCGTCTGTATTCTTTCGATGCTGCTATTTTTCAAAAAGAAAAAGTGGATATAGGAATCACTTTTTGCCCTTCTTCCGTATCCTCCACCGTCCAACCTCTCTCGCTGATTTTGTCACGCAAACGGTCCGACTCGGACCAGTTTTTTTCTTTTCTCGCGATTTCTCTTTCGGCAATAAGAGCATTGATGTCGTCTGGGATTTCAACCGGAACAGAAATGTATTTATCTAAACCGAGTCCTAAAATCTTATCCATCGTCATAAGCGTTTCAGCTTTTGCGGACGTAGGGTAATCCGAATTCACGATCTTCCATAAAATAGCGAGTGCCTGTGATGTATTCAAGTCATCATTCATCGCGGCTTGGAATTCCGCTTCCAGATCCGCACATCCGACGCTCGGCTTGTCCCAGCCCCGTACTATTAATATAAGTTTTTCCAAAGCATTCTTCGCCGCCTGCAGCGCGTTCCAAGTGAAATTCTGTTTTTGACGATAGTTCGCTCCAAGGAAAAAGTATCGGAGAGCGATTGGATCGAATCCCTTTTCTTTGAGATCGTCGAGAGTGTAAAAGTTTGCCAGTGATTTGGACATTTTGCGTCCGTCAACGTTTAAAAATTCAACGTGGAACCAGTAATTCGCGAGCGGCTTTCCAAACGCGGCGACGCTTTGTGCTATTTCATTTTCGTGGTGTACGGGAATGTGATCGATTCCGCCAGCGTGAATATCGAACGGCTGTCCTAGATATTTTTCCGCCATTGCGGAACATTCGATGTGCCAACCAGGAAATCCCACGCCCCACGGGCTTTCCCACTCCATCTGTCTTTTATTCCCCGAGTTTGTCTCCTCCATAGGCGGATGCGCTTTAGGCGCAGAAGGGCTGAATTTCCATAGCGCGAAATCCGTAGGGTTTTTCTTTTCAGGATTCGCGGCAACTCTTGCGCCCTCTTCTTTTTCTTCTAACGCTTGTCCGGAAAACTTTCCGTAATCAGGAAATTTCGAGGTATCAAAGTAGATTCCATCGCTCGTTGTGTAAGTAAACCCTTTTTCTTCAAGCGTCTTGATAAGCGAGATCTGTTCTGCGATATGCTCCGTTGCCTTTGGCGTCAGCGTAGGCGATAGGATATTCATCGCGCTAACATCTTTGAAAAATAGCTTCGTATAACGTTCCGCGATATCTTTTGCTGATTCGTGCGATTCCGCCGAAGCTTTTTCCAATTTATCCTCTCCTGAATCAGCATCGTCTGTAAGATGACCGACGTCGGTTATGTTGATCACGTGTTCGACTGCGTTTCCTTCGTTCTCCAAGACACGTCGCAAGATATCTTCCATCGTGTAAGAACGGAGATTACCGATATGCGAACGCTGATACACCGTTGGTCCGCAGGCGTACATCTTTACATGGCCTGCGATAAGCGGCTTGAACTCTTCGATCTTTCTATCGGCGGTGTTCCAAATTTTTAGCATGGATTCATGCTATCAAGCCGGGTTAGAGATCGCAACACACAATCCCGTCCACGACATTGGATGAATTTTTCCTTACTCCGGACATGAACTTCGCGCCTGTGCACTGGAAAGTACCGGCCCCTGAAGCGACGCCTACTGTTACGCATGAACTTCTGTCGTTATTCGGCACTGACAAATCTCCGTTTCCGAAAAAACTGTATGAACCGTAACCGACATAACCGTATTTCACTGTTGACGAATCAATACCATACAACCCCGCGTCCGATCCTGATCCGAAAATACCAATTCTTGACCCGACCGCCTGAACTCCGTATCCACCAGCGGCGATGGATGCGGCGCTTCCGTCATTATCGTCAACTGCGTACAGACCGGCAGTGTTTCCATGCGCTTCAACTCCATACGTATTTCCCTGAAACCACGCGCCGTAACTTTCTCCTATCGCTTTTATGGCGATACTCCCCGAACCAAGCGCTTCTGCAAAAATTGCGTTTCCCGAAGGTATCGCAAGGTGCAACTGCCCTGTCATGATGTCTCCGGTTACATCAACAAATGTTTCAGGAGTCGGCGTGCTTGCTGCTGGGATATCCCAAACCAATCCTTTCGTGTTCAAATACGGAGGCGCGGAGCTTGGCCCGACGAATGCCGCGAACGCAAAAAACGGAAATACGATTCCGCCGCATACAAACGCAACAACCGAGACCGAACGGTTCATGGAGATAGTATAACATAACGGGCTCGACCCCCTCTAACTCCCCCTTCGTAAGGGGGAGGACGAATTCCATCCCCCTCCTTACGAAGGAGGGGGTTAGGGGAGGTGTATTTCGTAAGGGGGAGGATCTGCTACGTATGCTATACTTTCTAACATTATGGAGCCGAAATCCTACAGCCGTTATATCCTGACTGCACTTTGTATTTCAGTTGCTTTCACAACACTTATATTGGTTAGCATTAATGCGTGGCTTTCGCAGCAGGGCTATGAGGAGGATCAAGAAACGTCAATTTCGGAAGAACAGTCGCAGCAATCATACCGTGATGGTTATTTGGCTGCGCGGAAACGCCTAACGAATGCGGGGCTCTGCGTTCCAATGGATGAATCAAAATCGATGAGAGCTGCCGTAAATTCCGTGGGAAGCGACCGTATGATTGTAACTCAACGAAGTTTGGATACGGATCCTATCGCGGACGGCGTTCCAGACGAAAGAACTGTATTTATTACTGCCGAGACAAAAATATATTTTGAAACTCCAAAATCACCTGATCAAATTGCAAAAGACCCGATGTCTACTGTCATAAAAACCGAAGCGGCTTGGACTGACATACCACAAGATAATGGCATGGTTAGAATCACGGCTGAAGACGATATACGACTTAAAGACGAATTCACGGCAACCGAGATTGCAATTCTTGGTACGAAACAATAAATAATCACATTTTGAAACAAGACTTCCCGTAGCGAGGACTGCTTGAGCGAAGCGAGTTCCGCAGCATAGGGAAGTCTTGTTTCAAAATGTGAGGTCAATAGTCGCAATTACAAGCCGGCGTCGCGTATTTTCTCCAAAAGAGACCGCTCTTCGCGGCTGAGTTTTGTTTTAACTTTCGCTTGTACCGTGACGTAGTGATCCCCTCTGCCGTGAGATCTCAAAAACGGAACGCCTTTACCTCTAAGTTTAAAAATAGTTCCGGTCTGCGTTCCTTCTGGGATTTTAAGCGTGACCGGTCCGTCTACCGTTTCTACGTCAACGTTGCCGCCAAGCATGGTTGTCGAATACGGAATATCCACGATTGATCGTATATCGCCTGCTTCTCGCGTAAATGTCGGATGGGATGATACGTGAATACGTAAAAATAAATCACCCGGTTTAGCGCCACGTCCAGGATGTTCCCCTTCCCCGGTTACGCGAATTGATTCGCCTTCGGAAATTCCGGCAGGAATCGCGACACGGATTTCTTTTTGTCGCTTCTCAATTCCAAATCCTTTGCAACGTGAGCACGGCTGTTCCGGTACGCCACCTTGCCCGCGGCAATCAACGCAAGGATGTTGAACTTGTACGCTTCCAAAAATCGTTCGCTGCGTTTTTGTGACGCTCCCTTTGCCGTGACATGCGGAGCACTCCTTCATCTTGCTTCCTTTTGTACCGCCTGAACCGTCGCATTCCGTACACGAATCGTTTTTATACAATTTAATCTCCTTTTCTACTCCGAAAACCGCTTCTTTAAAAGCTAAATTAACGTCTACCTGAATATCCTGTCCGCGTGCCTCTCTTCCGCCTCGTCTTCCTCCAAAACCGAACATTCCGCCGAGAACGTCTCCGAGATCCCCCATGTCCTCCATGTTGATATTGAATCCGGAAGGATCTCCTCCGTAGGCGGATCCGCCTCCGGCGGAGAACCCACCGAAACCTCCAAATCCACCAGCTCCCATTCCACCTTGCTCGAATGCGGCGGATCCGAATTGATCAAACGTTTTTCGCTTTTCAACATCGCCCAAAATTTGATACGCCTCGTTGATGTCTTTGAATTTCTGCTGATCGCCGCCTTTATCTGGATGGTGTTCGTGCGCCAAACGTCTGAACGACTTTTTTATTTCGTCTTGCGATGCGCCGTTCGAGACACCTAAAATTTTGTAATAATCCTTACTCATCGGATTTTCGTTACAAGAAGACCTTTGATGCGATCGAGCGTTATCTGTTCAAGTGAAGTGACTACGAGCGAAGCTCCGGGCAGCTCATCTACATAGCGTTCGTCTTTTAATCCTACGACCACGAGACCTGCAGCCACCGCGCTGCGCACTCCGTTCGGGGAATCTTCAATACCCACGCACGTGTTTGCGGTACATCCGATGCGACGAGCCGCTTCGAGATAAATATCGGGCGCTGGTTTGCCGTTTTGAACATCAGCGGCAACAACGATCTCCTTAAATAAATCCAACCAACCGAGACGTCTAAGAGTACCTTCGGCTTCCGCGCGACCAGCGCTAGTTGCGAGAGCGATCGGAACACCGGCATTATACAATTCTCGTAGAAGCCTATCCGCTCCGGGCTTAGCATCAGGCCCATGTTCATGACAAACTTTTTTGTAATACTCATTCTTCATCCTGTTTATCTCTTCTGCAGGAAAGGTGAGATCGTATTCTTCTTTAATTAGCCGCGAAGCGATGAGACCTGGCATTCCCATTATTTTTTTTTGGAATGATGGGTCATATGTATTTCCAAGGTCATGGACCATCTCGACATTAGCTTTGGTCCACAAAATCTCGCTGTCGATAAGCGTTCCGTCAAGATCAAAAATAACAGCGCGAAGCATATCCTAGTTCAACAACTTCGGTTCACTCGCTTCTTCGATTACGCCGTATTGCTGTTCGTGTTTTTGAACGTTGTCGTTTAACGCGTGCAAAATTCGTTTCATGTGAGCCGGTGAAACAATTAGACGCGATACAAGCTCGCCCTGCGGTGGAAACGACAACATGAAGTCTAGAACGAACTCTTCTTTGTTGTGCGTAACCTGCATCATGTTGGCGTACTGACCACGCAACGTCTCGTCATTGGCTTTTATGTTGATGTTGGACATATTTTTTTATTTTTTCTCCTCAAAATCCCCTTCTTTAGGTTCGTCCTTTTTCTCTGCTTTTGGTGCTTCGCCTTCCGCGGATGCTCCTTCTTGCGGCTTCGCCTGCTCCTGTTGATACATCGCAGCGCCGACTTTTTGCGCGGCTGTGGCGACTTCGTCCGCTGCCTTCTTTATTGCTTCGAGATCTTCGCCGTCTTTAACTTTTTTCAACGCTTCAATTTTTTCCTCAACCGCTTTTTTATCCTCGGCCGAAACCTTTTCACCGGCTTCTTTCATCATCTTTTCTGTTGTGTACACCATTGCCTCCGCCATGTTCTTTATCTCTACGGACTCGTGTCGTTTCTTATCGTCAGCCGCGTGCATTTCCGCGTCTTTCTTCATCTTTTCAATCTCGTCTTTCGAGAGGTTGGTGGATGCCGTGATCGTTATCTGTTGTTCTTTGCCTGTTGCTTTATCTTTGGCTCTGACGGATAGGATGCCGTTCGCATCGATATCGAACGTCACTTCAATCTGCGGAACTCCGCGTGGCGCCGTTGGTAGTCCAGAGAGAGTGAATCGTCCGAGCGAACGATTCCCTTCCGCCATTTCGCGTTCTCCTTGCAGTACGTGAATTTCAACCGAAGTTTGTCCGTCCGCCGCAGTGGAGAATACCTGCGATTTAGATGTTGGCACGGTTGTGTTTCTCTCAATCAATTTCGTCATGACGCTACCGAGAGTCTCCAAGCCGAGACTTAGCGGCGTTACGTCGAGCAAGAGTAATTCACCTTTGATGTCACCCTGGAGATTTCCTGCTTGAACGGCCGCGCCGATCGCAACCACTTCGTCCGGATTCACCGTGACGTTCGGCTTTTTCCCGAAGAATTTTTCAACCGCGCTCTGCACTATCGGCATTCTCGTCATTCCGCCGACTAGAATTATTTCGTTGATGTCGGTTGTTTTCATACCGGCATCCGCAAGCGCTTTTTTACACGGTTCCAATGTCTTTTCAACTAGACCGCCGACGAGCTCCTCCAACTTTGCGCGAGTAAGTTTCAGCATCATGTGCTTCGGTCCGTTTGCGTCGCTCGTGATAAACGGTTGGTTGATCTCTGTTTCCACGGCGCTCGATAATTCGATCTTCGCTTTTTCCGCCGCTTCCTTGATGCGCTGAATAGCGAGCGTGTCTTTCGACAAATCAATCCCTTCTTGCTTTTTGAATTCATCGACTATCCATCCGATCAAAACCTGATCAAAGTCGTCGCCTCCAAGATGCGTATCGCCGTTTGTTGCGCGAACTTCAACCGTGTTCTGATTCGTGGCGGCATCAAACGCGATCTCAAGCACTGACACGTCAAACGTACCTCCGCCGAGGTCGTACACGACGATTTTTTCATCTTTCTTACGATCGAATCCGTATGCGAGAGCCGCGGCCGTCGGTTCATTGATGATACGTTTCACCGTGAGTCCGGCGATTTCACCTGCAACTTTCGTGGCTTGTCGTTGCGAGTCGTCGAAGTATGCCGGAACAGTAATCACGGCTTCTGTGATCTTCTCTCCGATGCGAGCTTCAGCATCCGCCTTCAATTTCTGCAAAACCATGGCGGAGATTTCTTCCGGCGCATATTCCTTTTCAGCCATGATTATCCGAACTCCGTCGCCTTTTTGCACAACCTTATACGGAAGCCATTTGATATCTCGTTGTACTTCCGCATCATCCCATCTGCGTCCAATGAGGCGCTTGATGGAAAATAGCGTGTTGTATGGGTTGATCACTGCTTGCCGTTTCGCGATCTGCCCGACATGACGCTCTCCAGTTTTAGAAACCGCGACAATCGATGGCGTGGTTCGATTACCTTCAGCATTTTCAACAACTTTCGGCTGTCCGCCCTCTACGAACGCGATGCACGAATTTGTTGTTCCAAGATCGATTCCAAGAATTTTTGACATATTAGATTCATTGTTAGATTCACATAATGTAATTGGGCTTATCGAAGCGAGGACTGTTTGAGCGGAGCGAGTTCCGCAGCGAGAGAAGTCCAATTACATTATGTGAATCAGTGTATTTAGATAGTAGGTTGATTAGTTTTTGCGATTATTACTTTTGCAGGCCTGAGTACTTTTCCATTTAAACTCCAACCGGATTGATTAACGCGGAGCACGTTTCCTTCCGGCACTTCATTCGACGGTTCTTCGCCCACCGCTTCATGAATCGAAGGATCGAACGCGCCATCCGATTTAACTTGTTCGAGACCGATAGATGCGAATGCTGTCTCCCATAGAGCACGAACGGCTTTGAGCCCCGCTATCCATGTCTTGATTCGTGCCGCCTGTTCGTCGGTTAATTCTTTAAGGTCAGGTTCGTGCGATAACGCGAGTTCATACTGATCTATAGCCGGGAGAATACTCGAGAGAAGCCGTTCGTTGGCAAATTTTGAAATTTCGATTCTTTCTTTTTCTGTCTCTCTCTTCAAATTCGCGTAATCGGCTTGAGCTCTTTTCCATCCTGCTAAATATTCTTCGCACTGCGCTTTGAGTTGTTCGTTTGGAGTATTGTCGTCCATATTATTCTTCATCAGTGAGAAAGCGCTGCGCCGTGCGCATAAGTGCAAAGTGGCGCGGATAATCCATTCGGATAGATCCGAAAAAACTTAAAAGCGTACCGTCTGGACATTGCAGGAACACAGAACCGCAATCCTCCCCAAACGGACAGTCCTTTCCGATTAGAGCGGTCGGCTGACCCATGGGCATCTCACGAAGTTCTTCCAACGTCTCGTCAACGCGATCAAACATGTCGCTAAAACGCGTAACGCGATCGCGATCCGCAAACTCAGGTTGTGATAATACACGAGAAAGACCGGTGGCGTGAGTTTCGCTATGACGACTTACGACAACCAGAGCGTCTTGAACGAAGTCAGACAAGGTCTTTGCAACAAAACGAAGTTCGTCTGAAGAGAAGTGAGAATCGGATGCGGCTCGTCGTAGACGTTCCATTTCCTGTCTTTGCAACGCGCGCTCTTTCATTAATTCTTGCAAATAAAAACGATAACCCTTTTCGGTCGGAACGCGTCCGGCTGAAGCGTGTGGTTGGGAAAGATATCCTTCTTCTTCAAGAATCGCGAACCAATTTCTAATCGTCGCGGAGCTGGCGTCAAGATCGTGTTCTTCCACAAGATACTGCGAACCAACCGGTTCGCCGGTAGTGATCACCTCTTCGACCACGAGCTTCAAAAGCTCTTTCAAAGCGTCTTTCATGAGGAATTTCAGATTGTTAGCACTTTACCAGATAGACTGCTAACGTGGCAAGACCCCTGATTTGAGCTTATTTACTAGGTTTTTAAACTGTTCTCCCCTATCGAATTCGTTTTTGAATAATCCGAAGCTCGCACAGGCAGGAGATAGGATTATCACGTCCCCAGACTTGGAGCGTCCAACCAAATTATCAACCGCTTCTTTTAGACTTGAAACGTTTCTGTATTTAACTTTTGCGTCCTCCAGTGACTCTGATAGTTTGGCGTAAGCCGTGCCAGGGAGAACTGCCACGTCTACTCGATATCGCTTCATCTCTCTTGCGAGCACATCGAATTCTAACTCCTTATCCGCACCGCCTACGATCATGTGGATCGTCTGTTCCTTTTTATAAAAAGTTTTGATCGCGGCTATCGCGCCGTCCGGAGTTGTTGCGGTTGTGTCATTCACGTAGATCACTTTATTCTTGATGGCGACTATTTCTTGCCGATGTGGGAGTCCGTTGAACGATTTTAATGTTTTCTTAATGGATGCTTTGGACGCTCCAGATGACATCGCGGCGAGTGCGGCGGCGCTCGCGTTCAAAAAATTGTGTTCGCCTGGGATCTTCACGTCAGACTTTTTTATGGGAGATTTTCGCTTTGAAAATCTTAAAACCTTCCCGGGAGCTTGCCCCGCAAAAACGCGGCAGTACGGATCGTCGCCGTTAACGATTAATACATCGTTAGGTTTCTGATGACGAAATATCTGCGCCTTGGCCTCCGCGTAATCCTCCATTCCCTCGTATGAGTTCAAGTGATCTCTCATCAAATTCGTCACAACGGCGACGTGCGGCGAAATCCCCGCAGATCCGGTCGTCTCCAATTGCCAACTGGAAAGTTCAAGTACGACAATGTCCGACGGTTTGACGTTTTTTAGAAATGTCAGAGGTGACACGAGAATGTTTCCTCCGAGCCACACGCGCTTGCCGGATGCCTTCAGCATTTCTGAAATTAGAGTTGACGTTGTACTCTTCCCTCTTGTTCCTGTAACTCCAATTACAGTGCAAGGACATTTCTCCAAAAATAAAGTGATATCCGACTCAATCTTTTTTCCAAGCTTGGAAGCGAGCAACATTTCTTTGGAACTCGGCCTCACTCGCGGATTTCGCACGATCACATCAGCCCAGCGAATATCTTCGTCGCGATGTTTCCCAAGTATGAACTTGATATTTTTGAAACGTCTCAATCTTGTTACGTTTGCTTTCAAATCATTTTCCTTTTTTTGATCCGTGACGCGTAGGATCGCACCTTGTTTCGCCAAAAAAATCGCGGATGATATTCCGCTTCCTTTTGGGTACTGTCCCAATCCAAGAATAAGAACCTTTTTTCCTTTCCAATTCATGTTAGAAATCCCCTTTCAATCTGCCGATACGAACCGCTATCGCGGCTGCAGCCATTTGAAAACCCATTCCAATATACTGCATCAGTCCGCGCCAAAAGCCAACCTTCTGCATTTTCTTCCGCATTGTGAGTCCGGGCATCTCCGTCGTTCCGATCCTCATACCATGCACACTGCACGCATAATTTAGCGATGTTTCAAGCATGAAACCGTTTAGATATTTCTCAGGTATTTTCTCAAAAAGATTGCGGGACAATGAGCGTTCTCCGCCGATGAGAGGCAGGTGCGGAGTTATTTTCATCATCAAAGCGCCGCGATCCCTTATCCCGACATTCATAGCCAAATCGCCACGCACTACCGGCTCGACGATATTTTTCACGTGTTCGACAGTAAGCCCTTTGAGATCCGCGTCGCAAAAAAATAAAATCGATGCGTCCGTATGACCGACGCCGTGCAACACCGCCCTTCCCTTTCCGCGGTTGATCGGAAATTGATGAACGAGAGATGCGCCGTTCTGTCGCGCGATTTCAGAAGTACGATCGGATGATCCGTCGGAGATGACTATGATGTCTCGAAAAATTCCGGTATCCACGAGAGTTTTTATAATTGGCCCGATTGTCTT
>ERZ1292633.4174-Hain-H41-02um-R1-4174-length-13539-cov-6_pt1 | contig 13539 bp, 8 predicted proteins | sample MGYA00564406_ERZ1292633 | MGnify/ENA primary metagenome ERZ1292633 (study PRJEB36523, sample SAMEA6512639) | groundwater metagenome | collected 2019-01-08 | study: AquaDiva: Metagenomics assemblies of 32 groundwater samples
TATGTTGTTTTTTTTCTTCATCATAAGTATATTTTTTTGTAATTAGGTGATACAAAGTTGAGCCACAAGAATAAACATCTAGTTGAAAATCGGAAGGAGAATCAGAAGATTGTTCTGGAGGAGCAAAAAAAACTGATTGATATTTCATAGTTGTAGTAGATGATTTTTTATTTTTAGAAATACCAAAATCTATTAAAATAGGTTTTATTTCATTAAAATCTTTAACTATTAATATATTAGCTGGTTTTATATCTCTATGAATTATATTATTTTGATGAACACACTCTAAAGCAGAAAGAATATCAATAATTATTTTTATAAAAAAATCTATATTTAAATCGTTTTCTTTTACAAAAACCTCTAAATCTTTAGAATTTTCATAATATTCAAGAACAATATATGCGGTATTATTATCTTCAAAAAAAGTAAATATTTTTACAATATTATTATGAATTAATGCTTTAGTTTTTTTAAATTCATCTGAAAATTTAGTTTTTAAATTAGCAAATTCTTTTTCATCTTTTTCTTCAATATGTTGATTGTGTCTATTTCTTGAAACTAAATCTGATGGATAAAGCTCTTTTATTACTACTTTCTTTTTTGAAAATATATCATAAGAAATATAAGTATTACTAAAACCACCTTTTGAAGATAAGCTACAGCCAATTATATATCTTTGATCGCATATTATAGTTCCATGATCTAAAAGATCTACTGTAGGAGATTTTTCTTCATAAAAACAATTACTACATTTATTTACTTCTTTTGTATAATCATACGTAAGTTCCATACAATTCATACAAAGATGTTCTAAAGATAGTTTTTTTAGTTCTTCTAAACCATTTTTAATCATAATTAGTCAACAATAAAAAAAGTCATAGATATTTCTTCATCAATTTCTATCGATCGACCTTCACTAGAAATAATTATTTCTTTGTCCATTCCCAAAATAGAATATTTATCCTCTTTTACTTCCACATTAAATGGTTGTCCATAATTTGAAATTTTTAGCTTATTTTTAGAAGCAGTTAATTGGCTATTTATTTTTTCAAAAGAAACTTTGAAATCAACATTATATTTTTCTATCAATTTAGTTTTATTTTTGAATATTTCATCAAGAAAAACATAGCTCTTATCGCTTGTATTAAAAGATTTTGATACAACATTTATTTCACTAACAGGAAGGTTTATTTTTTTTACTTCTTGTGTTTTTTTATAAAAAAATAAAATACAAACTTCCTTTTCTTTTTGAATTTGAGGCAATTTAAAATACATTTTATGTTCTTTTTTATGAGGATGTGGATAAAAAACATCTCCAATAGATATATTTTTAATGCCATTTTCTTCTAATTTAAATTCTCTATCTTTTTGTTGAATAGTTACAGGTTCTTTAAGATTTTCTATTTTTAAAATATTATTGCCTGCATTTTTAACATCTATTATTAATTGAGTTCTTGATAAATAACTACTTCCATCACTTTCTTTTATTGCCTCCAAAGAAAAATAATCTTTTATTAGTGAATATTTTTTATCTTCTTTTAATTTATCTAACTCAATTTTAGCCAAATCATCCATTTTAAAAAATCCAAGAGTTCCAAAAGAATTTTTTAATCTTCCTAAAAGTATTAATTCAGTTTCTTTAAAAATATTATATTCATTTTTTTTACCATTATATTCATGTGTTAAAATTAAAACAGCCTCAGATATTGGTTTTGATGTTTTTTTAATTCTTTTTGTTTCTGAATTATCACTAATTTCTTCTTTTTTAACTTTTTTAGTTTCAGTAAAATCTTCCACTTTAATCTCTTTTATATCTTCTATAATATTATTTTGTATTACAACATGCTTTTTGATAGGAGCTGTTATTTCACCTAAATTATTATCTTTCATAATTATTTCGATTCTATCATTTTCTTCTTTTTCAACAAAAGAAATAATAACATTTGTTTTTGTTAATTGAGGTACTAAATATTTTTTTATAGTATCTCCTAATATATTTATTTTTTTTTCTATTTCTTTTTGTAAGCTAATTTTATTAGAAAATGTTTTTTCATATTTTAAAGGAAGATAAATTTTTACATATTCAGAAAAATATAAATTAAGTGCTTTTTCATATTTTGCTCCTGCATAAGCTTTTTCAAGATTTTCTTTTATATTATAAGGTAAGTTTTTATCATAAACAGCTTTTTCTGTAAATCTAAAAATTAGATTATAAAACTCTTCTGGTTTATTTATTTTATCTAAAAAATCATCAGACAAAATAATATCTTTATTCAAAAAGTTATTTTTAACTAATTCACTTGCTTTATTAATAATATCTTTAAATCCCATTTTTATTCCTCTAAAATAACTATTTATTTATTCAAATTTTCTTTTTTAACATAATCATCTATATTAATATAAATCTTATCTAAGTTTGATGGAGAGAATACAAACATTAGTAATTGAAAACAAATTAGTATTATTAATATTATATTTATAAAAAATAATCTATCTACTTTTTTTTGTATTTTTTGAAAAGAAAAATCATTATTAATATTTTCACTTTCTAATGTAATTTTATTTTGATTTTTTTCTGGTAAATTTTTACTATCTTTGATTAAAAATTGACTATTATTACTCTCACTATCATTTTTTTCAAACCTTAGTATAATTGCACTAAAATTATCAGGTGCATTTCCTTGATAAACAATTTCTTTTATTTTTTCTACTATTTTATTCAAATCGTTTTCTGATAATAATTCACCCAATTTATTTTCACTAATTACTTTGGTAACACCATCAGTACATATAAGAATTTTTGAAGAAGTGTTTATTTTTATAGTTTTATAATCTACAGAAGAATTTTCAATTCCCATTGCTCTCATTAAATAACCATCAGAATTACTATGATCCGATGTTATTTGTGATATATCTTTTGAATATTCGTTAAAAATATATATTCTAGAATCACCTACATGAAAAACAATCAAAGCATTTTGTTCATTTTCTGAAGAACTATTTTCTTGAGGTATATAAACAACACCTGAAAAAGTTGCTGCCATCTCTTTAAGGTTTTTATCAGATTTTTGGACAGAAAAAATAGCTTCTTGTGTTAATTTCATTGCTTTCATTATTGCTTCAGAAGCATTTCTTTCTTCTTTTAATTTTTTTGAACAAATAGTATTAAACGTTGAAGTAGTTAGTCTACTAGCTATCCAACCACCTGAAGAACCTCCAACACCGTCTGAAACACAATAAATATTATCTTCTATGTTAACACAAATACTATCTTCATTTCCTCTGGTTATATAACGCTCTTTTGCTCCCTTATCAGTTATTGAAGAGTATGTTATATTAAAAAAAACGTCTTCCATATTATTTTTCTCTTACTTCAAAATCATAATAAGTATTTTCAGATGATTCTATAACAAAATTTTTATTTAAAATATTATTTTTTATTTCATTTTTTATCATTTTAGTTTCTTTTTCTCCTTTATAATCAAAAATAATAGAGCCATTAGAAGAAAAAATTATACAATCTATAATATTTTTAGCTAATTGAAGTTCTACATGAACTCGACTTATAGTATCTTCAGGCAGTTTTAGACTTTTTGAATCAAAAATAATTCCATTAGATTTTTCGTTACGACCAATATTAAAAGTATTTTCATCAGAAAAAATAGTTATTTCATCTTGGTATATAATTTTATTATTTTCTATTTGTTTGTAAAAAAGATTATATCTATTTTGAATTTTTTCATTATTTAAAACAACAAAAGAATCTGAACTTAAAGAATTTTTTTCTATAATATCAAAAGATATATTTTTACTTGCTATTTTAAAACCATTATCATTAAAATAAGAATAAATTGTTTTTTCTAATGTATCTTTTATATTAATTAATTCTTTAAAATTTCTTTTACTAACATACAAAGTATATTTAGATGAAATAACACTTGTATTTTTTTTAGGATATAAAATCTCGATTTCTCTTAAAATTTTTTGAACAAAATCATACATATAATTATTTACCTCTAATTATCTAAAATTTGATTAGTATTTTTTATTCTTTCTTCAACTTCAACTATTACTATTAAAAGAACAACAAAAAATATGAAACATAAATTACCTATTTTAGAAAAAGCAATAGGTATAAAAGGATATCCAGTCATTGGAATATAGACTAAATTACCTGCGACTGTAATAAAAACGGATATTAATAAAAAACCTGACGCAGTAACAGCAAAAGATTTAAAATAGATATTTTTTGTTTTTTCAGCAATAATGATAGAAAAAAAGCTAAAACAAGAAACAAGAAATATTATCATAGTTAAAGTAAAAAAGCCTGTTTGATTTGAAAATGAAGCAAAAACATAATCTTTATTTACATTAGATATTATTTCTGATGTTCCTCTTCCAAATCCATTTCCAAAAAATCCTCCTTCATAAACATATTTGTATAGATTATAAATATCTTCATTAATTACATGATTACCATTTGAAAAAAAACCTTCATAAGAGTTGTATAGTTTATTATCTTTATCTTTTAGCAAAGTATAATCAAATAAGCCATTAATTGCCATAAAACGGATTACTCTTTGTATTATAGTTTTTTCTAAAGTTGAATTTTGTAAAAGAAAAAATACCATTGTCATAATAGAAGTAAATCCAGCATATAAAAATAACATAGTTGATTTAAAATTAAATTCTAAGAAATAAATTAAAACAAATCCAACTAATAAGATGTTAAATATCCCAATTCCACCATCTAAACTAAAAGCAGGAGGAAGCATAAGAGAAAGCATTAATAACACAGACCAATTATTACTTTCATTAATTTTTATCTTTGTTTTTATTAAATTTTCACGTATAAAATTAGTAATTTTATTAATATTTTTATAACTCTTTATTTCTTCTAATTTTTGTATATAATCAGATTTTTTTAATTTACTTATTATTTTAATGTATTTAAAAACTTCTTTTAATATTATACTTAAAACTATAAAAAAACTTGTAATAAAACAAAGTAAAATAGCTACTGAGAAAAATAATGCAATTTGTTTAAAAAAACTGTCATAAAAATTAAATTCTATAAGACTCGTAACTGTATCTGATATTAGTTTTGAAATACTTTTTTTAGTTAATTCTTTAAAAAGATAAATACTAAGTATAAAAACAGGAACAGAAACATAAAAATGAATTACATTATCATTCATATATGAAGGGAAATATTTATGTTTTTTTAACATAAAAGGTAAAATAGTGATATTTACCATTGAATATAAGATAAAAAAATGAACTCTATCTATTTTATGCATATAATAAGCTACAAGTGATGATATTATAATAAATACAATTAAAAACATATTAATATTGCTATTAAAAACTTTAATTAAATTACTTTGTTTTATGTTATTTATATAATTATTTATAGAAATTCCTGTTAATCTTAAAAACCAAATTTTATATAATTCTGTTTTTAATAAAAATAAAGTTGCTAAAATAAATATCATAATATAAATATGAAAAAGGATATAGTTATTAAATGCAGATATATCTAAATCAACAACTAAATTTGATTTTTTATTATCTTTTTTAATATTTTTTTCTAATTTTTCTTTTAATTCATAATTAACTTCTATAAGAGCCAAAGTTTTTTTATTTCTAAAATGTTTTTGAAAACAAGTTTCTTTTATATTAACAAGCTCTTTTTCACTTAATATTTCTGGTATATACACACCACAGTCGATATATTCTTTACCTATTTGATTATCTTTTTCTTTTTGATATTTTACTTCCATTGTTACAAGCATAGGATTTGAAAACATAGTAAAATTGTATAATAAACCTGTATTTAAAAGAATAAAAGAGATTAAAAAAATAATTTTCCCTAAATTTGATCTTATTAAAAAACTTATATATAGACATAAAAAATTAAAAAAACTAAATAAGTAAATGCCTAAATTACCAATTTCAAAACCTAAATCATAATAATATTTTTTTATGATAATAGCTATAATAATAAAAATAACTGAAAATAATAAATTATAGTTAAAAAGCCTACTAATTTTACTTCTTAACATTTTTACTTACCTTTAAATTATGATATTCGCTAATAAGTTCTTTTGTTATAGTATCTGCTGTTCTTGGTGAAGTAGTATCTTCTAAAAAAACAGAAAAAGCTATTTCAGGATTATTTTCTGGATAATAACCAATAAACCAACTTCCATTTTCTTCAGATGTTCCTGTTTTACCAGAAATAAGACCATATTTAAAATTATGTAATGTATTATAGGCTCTTCCTGTTGATTCATAAGTATTATTATTTACAGCAGATTTTAACCAACTTTTCAAAATATAATTAGTTCGATCTCTTTTAAAGACTTTTTTTGATTTTATACTTATAGGATCATTTTTATATAATCTAGGTTTTATAAGATAACCATTATTGGCAATCGTTCCTATTAGTTGTAATTGATGATAAATATTTGTTTTTACATAATTTTCTCCTATACCAAGATGAATTAAGCCATCATTTATCGAATCCATTTTTACAATATGAGGCTTATAAATACTTTCATTTTTATTAGTAAAAAAATTACTGTTCATAATATCAGTTTTGGCATTTTCATTTGGAACAATAAGATAATCAAAATTATAAGCTAATCTATAAAAAGTAGAAATGGGGCTATTTGAATCTTTTATGCTAGAATTTTCAATAAATTTTATATAAGTATAGAAAGCGTTATTACAAGATGCTGTTAGAGCGTGTTGACCTTTAATATCTCTAATTTTTTGCCCTGTATATTTTAAATAACCATGTGTTTTACAAGCAAATCCATCACATTCTGCATAAGGAAATCCAACACCTGAATCTAATATAGAAGCAGATACAAATACCTTAAAAGTGGAAGCAGGAACATTTATTTCTGAAAAAACAGAATCAGGTAAACTTTCAGGATATTTAGCCAAAGATAAAATACTACCGTTTTTTAAATCCATAACACCAACTTGCCCTTTTTTAAAAACCTGTTTATGACTTTCTAATATTTTAGTTACACTCTTTTGTAAATTTATATCTATTGTTTTAGATTCTAAAGAAGCATCTTTTTTTATAAAAACTGTTCTTTCTGATGTTTTGTTATTATTTTTTAGTGAAATATTATTTATAGCAAAATTATAAGTTTTTTTTGCATCTTTAGGTAAATAATCTGAATAAATATCTCTATTTTGAAAATATATTTTATTAGAATAAAAAGAATATAAATGAAAATATGAATTTATAAAAAAGAAAATTATTGGAAATAATAAAAATATAATAGTTCTTGTACTATAAACATTTAATTTGATCTTTTCTTTTTTAGTATTTTTAATTATATACAAAATAGCTAAATATAAAACAAAATTTAGTAGAATAACCTCATATTTAGCATAAAATAAACTTATTATAAAAAAAGGTAAGGCTAACAATAATTTTTTCATTGTTTACCTACATATATATTTATATCAGTGTCTTGTCGTAAAATAGCTTCTCTTTTTTCTATACTTTGAATTTTTAAAGGTTTATTTTTTTCAATAGTTTCAATTAAACCTTTTACAATATATGGTTTTACAACACTATCTCTTTTAGATGTAACTAATATTTTTTTATCTGTATCTAAAATTTCTTTATCAGATTTTTCACCTGTTTGAACTACATTATATCCATTACTAATTAACTTCATTGCCAAATCTATTTCTTCACTACTTTTTCCCCCAACATTAAAAATACTAATAGTAAATTTTTTCTTTTCAGATTCTAGTAAATCTTGACCAAAATAAGAAGAAATTAAGTTTTTAGGTTCATCCAATAAATCTTTATGATTTTTTTTATATATTTCAATTTCTCCATTTTGAGATATTCCTGCAATATTATTTGTTCTTAATAAAGCATTTTGACTAGCATAATATAAGTTTCTTCCAATATAAAATGCTTCGTATTTTGAAAAAGGGATATCTAAAGATTTTATATAATCTATTATCTTAAAAATTTTAGTAGGATTTTTTATTACTTTATCTAAAAAAGCTAATATTATAGTTATTTTTCTTTTAGTTCTATCTAAATCTGTATCATTTTTATCAGTATTAGAACATTTATTTATTTTATTTTTGCCTTCATTTAATTTTCTAAATCTTAAATAATGATGAATTTGTTTACCATTAAGAAGTTGAAGCCCTTTTTTTAAATCAATATGTAATTTTGTACTATTATCATCATAATACATACACCTTTCTACATTTATTTGTAAACCACCTAAAATATCAACTATTTTTTCTATATTTTCAATTTGTAAACTACTTGTATAATCTATTTTGGCAGAAATAATTTCTTCAAGTTTTTTCTTTAATTCTTCTATTTTTGTAAATGAATTTATTTTTGTAGCTCTATTATTTTTATCAAAAACAATGGTATCCCTAGGAATAGAAAGAATACTTATTGGACTGTTTATTTCAGAAGGAAAATGAATTAATGTAATAGAATCAAATCTTTGTTGCTTATTTTTTAATGTATCTGCGGCTGTAATAAGAAGATTAAACGGTTCTTTTATTGGTGTTACAAGAAATAAAACAAATTTTACAATGAAAAAAGATGTTATCAATATTGATAATGTAATACTAAACAGAATAATATTTTTTCTAAATTTTTTCATAGTTTGAATTTTATCATAAATGAAAATTAATTACAATGATAAAATTAAACAAATTGTTTAATTTTGTTTTTCTTTATATTCATGTTTTTTAACTAAATAATCAACTATGTTTCTTTCTTTCATATCAAAAGAAACTCCTATTAAATATATTTCTTTGTTGCAAGATAAATAACTTTCATAATATTTTTTGTTTTGTATTTGCTCTATTGCAATATTAGATTTTTTTCCTAGTTTAAATTCAAAAATAAAAATCGTATCATCTGTTTCAACTACAGAATCAACAAAACCTTTTGATACAGATACTTCTGATTTTACCCTTACTCCAATAAGAGTAAAAATTATATGAAAAATAGTATGATAGTAAAATTCTTTATCAATTACATTACTTCCTTTGTGTGGGTGTATTTGATTTGGTATTGTGCCAAATAAAGCTATTAATAACTTAAAAAACTCATCTAAATTTTTACTTTTTAAAGCTCTTATAATTCTACTAATTGATATTTCATTACTTTTTTTGTTTGTCATATCAATTAAAATTGATTTTAAAAGAGAGTCTTTTACTTCCATATTTGGATAACTTAAAATATATTCTCTATCTGTAATATCATATTCAATTATTTCTTTTATTGTTAAATACCCTGTTTGAAATAAAAGTGCATACACATTCATATCATCAACTTCATAAGTTGAAAAATCATTTTTACTTAAAACACAATTTTCTAATTTTTTTATATCTATATCATATTCTTTTATCATTTTTATTAAAAAAGTAGGTGAGCCAGTTTCAAACCAATAGTTATTTATTTGTTGATTTTCAAAAAGTAATAATAATGAATATGGATTATACAAAAAGTCTTTTCCATTCCAAGAATATCCATTATACCAATTTTTTAACTCTTTTTTTAGTTTTTCTTCAGTTACATTTAGTTTTTTTGCTAATATAGTTATTCTTTCATCAAAATAACTATATAATTGTTTTTCTGTTATACCGACTATATTTGCAAATTTATCAGATAATGTTATATCTGTTAGGTTATTTAGAGCTGAAAATATTGATACTTTACTAAATTTTGATACTCCTGTTAAAAAAACAAAATGTAAATATTCATCATTTGCTTTTATTGTTTCATAAAATTCTTTTAAAACCTTTCTCATTTCTATGGCTTTTTCAATATTTTCAATATATTCAATTATAGGTTTATCATATTCATCTATTAATAAAACTACTTTTTCTGTTTTTGATAATTCTTGTATCAAATTTTTAAATGCTATTTTATGATTATCTGTTTCTAATTTTATATTATAGTTTTTATATATAGCTTTTATTTGCTCAAAAAGAGAGCTTTTGAATCCTTCTACGCCTTCAGAATAAATTAAATCATTCATAGTTAATTTTATTACAGGGTGTTTTTTAAATTCAATTTTATCATATATCCATAATCCTTTAAATAACTCTTTATTTCCTAAAAAAATCTCTTGTAAAGTGCTAATTAATAATGATTTTCCAAATCTTCTAGGTCTTGATAAAAAAAAGTATTTATCATCTGTTTCTAATAAATTATATATTTCTTCTGTTTTATCTACATAAAGTTTATTAGCTTCTATTATGTCTTTAAAAGTTTGAATACCTAAAGGTAAATTTTTTAACTTTTTTTCTTCCATTTTTTTATCAAATAATTTTTTATTTTATATCTATAAATATTATACTATCTATATTATGTAAAAAAATTAAATCTATTGCAAAAATAAAACTTAAGCATTATCCTATAAAAAGTTATTTAAAAATAAATAAAAACAGTGGGAATAGAATTACCTGAAAAATATATTTTATCTTCAAAAATAGAACTTAATGGCAAATATGTAAATCTTACATACTATGCTTTTTAATGTATTCATTTTTTCTGATATTTTTGATATAATTTCCATGGATATTTACCTATATTTTTTTATTTGAATACTAAATAATATTTGCTTTATATCCAAACTCATAATTTCGTTTTGTTAATTTGTCCACTGTATTGTTATTATAGTTTTATCATAAAAAAACAATTTGTTTAACTTTGAATATATTTTAAAATTGGAAAAACCAAAAAAACTTTTTTAAATAGAAAAAATTATCATTACATATTTTTAAAATATTCTTTGTGATAAAATATTTATATGAAACAAAATTAAATATCTTCTTGGAAAATTAGAAAATTATGGCAAATATAGGAATGAGTGGTGGAGAAATACAAAAAAATCTCCAACTAAATAAAGTAAAAGAAAATCAACAAATTGAGCTTAAAGATCTATTAAAAGGAAGAGAAGCTTTAGCAGGTGCAAAACAAGTTGAAGCAAAGCATAAAAAAGAAGAAGTTACTAAAACTCAAGGTAAATATAAAGCATATAAAAATGCTTATCAATACTTATTGGGAGACGATCCAAATGAAGGATATGTTGAAGTTGAATATGAAAATACTAAAGTTGAAAAAACTAAAGCTCTTGAAAAGAAACAGGAAAAACCTACTTTAGAAGAAATTGAAGAGTATGGATTAAGAGAACGCTTTAAATCAAAAATAAAATATTTTTTAGGTGATGATTTTAATGAAGATGAAGAATATCAAGAAGAAAACCTTATTTCCGAAGAAAAAATAAATGATAATCATATAAAAATAGAATTTGCAAAAAGAGCTTATTCAACCCTATTTCAATATATTTTTGAATCTTTAGGCGATTTTGATTTTGATAGACCAGAAGATTCTCAACTTTTTATTGATTATGGAATTCCTGAAATGGCTATATATAAATTTCTATTTTTACATCAAATGGCAAGATCTTCAGCTGATTTTCCTAATGTAATGGATATTTCAATTCTTATGTACAAATTAAAAAAAATAGGTTTAGAAATAGATTCAGAAAGATTAAAAGATATAATTAATGATAGTTTTGAAACTCTAAAAAAAGTTAAATATACTTTGGCTAGTTTTGTTTATATTCCACTCCAAGAAGTTTTGGCAAAAATAGTAGATGATTTGAGTCTTTTTTATAAACAACAATTTATTGCTTTTTCAGAAGAGCTTGAAGTTGATTATTTTATTAATTTTGAGTCAAATATACCAGAAAATATTGCTATAGAACTTAAAAGTAGAATTGATTCAAATGATTCTATTGTAGATACTAATACTAGAGAAATAAAAATATTAGAATTAAAATTGAAAATACCAAATCAAAAAAACTCAAAAGAAATAAATGAAACTATTACAAAGTTAAAAATTGAAATAGACTCTGCTATTAATGAAAAAAATATACTATCTTTTAAAATTACTAAATACATTTATGTTTATGTTTTCTTAAATTCAAATTTAAAAATTATCGATTTTAATAAAAATATCCCTATTGATAAAATGAAAAGATTTTTAGATTTTTTTGGTATAGATTGCAATAATAATAAAATAAAAAAAATTATTGAAGGTAAAATAAGTCTAACTAAATTTAAAGAAGAAAGTTCTTATAAAAAAGAAAATATTAAATTAAGCCAAGATACAGTTGAAATAAAAGTAAAAAGTTCAATAAATGAAATAAATAAAATACCTCAAATAAAACAAATTCAGTTTTTTAAGGGTATAAGAAATCAATCATTTGAACAAACATCAAATATTTATTGGTTCAGTCAAAAAAAATTAATAAATTTAAAAAGTTAAATAAAGTTAATTTTATATACTATAACCTAATACGAATTTGAAATATTTTTTAAAATCTTTTCAGCTAAATCAGAATCGAATTTAGATAAATCAGCGTTTTTTTCATTTATATTATTATTTCTATCTTTATCTGTTAACTTAATTTTATCTTTGAAATGCTCTGGTATTTTAGCATTTTCATTTATTAATTTCTTTTCATTAATTTCTTTTTCTATAATTTCTTTTTCTATTTTTTCATCAGATTTATTAATTATATTTTCTTTATCTAATACTTTAATATTTTCATCTTTAAAATCAACAGGAGTTACAAAATTTTTAAGAAACTTACTTGTAAGATTTACAGAATCAGTCATTTCTTTTCTGAACTTTTCTTTTGATTTATTTGTTTCATCACTTTTTTTTGTTAAATTATTATCAAAATTGATTTTTTCATTAGAGATATTTTTCTGAGCTTTTTCTTTATCTTCAGAATTAGTTTCATGTATATCTAATAAAACTTTTTCTTCTTCTTCTTGAGTTTTTTCTTCTTCAGAATCAGCTATGTTTACATAATTTTTAAGAAACTTACTTGTAAGTGAAATAGAATCAGTAAACTCTTTTTTTAGCTTAGTTTTTTCTTTCTTAGGTGGTTCTTCTTTTTCAAAAACAGTCCCTTTTGAAAGCTTATCAAAAAACATTTTTTGTAACCCATCAGAGTCTTCTTTATTTTCTTCAGAAATAGTTTTATTGGCTTTTTCTAATTCTTTTACAATAATCTTATTTTCTTTTGAAAAAGATTCTATTTTCTCATATTTTTTTAGTATATTTAGCAATGAAAAAATAATTTCTTCATAATTTTCAAATCGTTTTGAAGGTGATTTTTCTAATAATCTCATAATTAATAAAGATAAATCTTCAATTATATTATTATTTAATGTTTTTGGTGTTTCAGGTATTTTACTTATATGCATAGTCATAAGTTCTGAAATATTATTAGTTTCAAACGGAATTTTACCTGTAAACATGTGATACATAGTTGCACCTAACGAATACATATCTGATTTACAATTAACTCTTTCAGAATCAGTTAATTGTTCTGGAGACATATAATAAAGTGTTCCACACATTGGCCCACCTATGAGAGAGTATTTTACAGGTTCATGAATTACTTTAGAAATACCAAAATCAAGTATTTTAGATGTATT
>ERZ1292633.4175-Hain-H41-02um-R1-4175-length-13539-cov-4_pt1 | contig 13539 bp, 16 predicted proteins | sample MGYA00564406_ERZ1292633 | MGnify/ENA primary metagenome ERZ1292633 (study PRJEB36523, sample SAMEA6512639) | groundwater metagenome | collected 2019-01-08 | study: AquaDiva: Metagenomics assemblies of 32 groundwater samples
GGTCAGCGCGTTCCGCTGCCTTGGCTTCACCTTTTTTTCGCAGCATTTCAATCGCCTTGGTTTCATCTCCTCCGGCTTCTTCAAAAGCTTTTTTACAAGCCATGGTGGAAACACCGGTTTTATCTCTTAAGCTTTTGATTTGATCTAATGTGATGTTCATTTTGTTCTTAGGGTTATTTCTTTTTTGATTTAAGGCCTTCTTGGATCACTCCGCTGAGCTCGGTTACCAAGTAAGCGATGGATTTGATGGCATCATCGTTTCCAGGGATTGGATAATCCACATCATCCGGATCTGCATTGGAATCCACGATTCCCACAACTGTAAGACCTACTTTTTTAGCTTCTTTGACGGCGATCTTGTCACGGACCACGTCCACCACAAAGAGGATGTCAGGACGGTTTTCCAGGTTCATTACACCTCCTAGAGCCCCTTCCAATTTCACAATTTCCTTTCGGAAGTTCAGAGCTTCTTTTTTTGTATATTTCTCAAATCCGCCGGTTTCTTCTTGTTCCTTGAGTTTTTGCAGGTAACGAACACGAGCTCGAATGGTCTTAAAGTTGGTCAAAAGTCCCGGAATCCATCGGGAGTTCACATAAGGCATTCCACATTTTTTCGCCTCCGCTTCAACCAAAGCACTGGCTTGTTGCTTGGTGGAAACAAAAAGAATGTTTTTCCCTTGAGAAGCAGCAAATTTCAAAAATTCAGAGGCTTTTTGCATGCCCTGGTAGGTTTGGTTCAGGTCAAAAATGTGCACACCATTTTTCTTGGTGTAGAGATAGGGAGCCATTTTAGGGTTCCACTTTTCACTTTTATGACCAAAATGCACAGCATTCGCCAGCATTTCTTTCATTACGGTTTTCTGATCAGACATAGATCCTTGGGGTTATCACTTCAGTTTCTCACTTTCGACCTTAACTCCGAGGAGCAGGATGGTCGAATCAAAACCGAAGCTGGAATTAAAGCCAGCGTATTATAAGGTTTAATTAATCTTTTGCAAGCCAATTGACGATCAGGTCTAAATATGATAAGATATTACGATCTTTATAGATTATGGATAATCCAGTTACGCCCAATCCCATCGGTCAGTTGGAACAAACGGTTGAAGAAGCTCAAAAAGCTCCTACGCCGGTTCCCACCTCAGATCAGCTCTTGGAGCGGCCTTTGGAAATTTCCATGACTTTACCCACTCAGGCTTACTTCCTTTCAGGTATCCGCGATTTCACTTTGAGTTTAACTCAAAATCTTACCGGATTCTCTGAGCATTGGGCTTTCCGCTTCCAAGCGGTGGTGGATGAACTCTGTAACAACGCCATTGAACATGGAAGTGCGGCGGGTCATACCATTGAAATCAAATTCATCAGCATTCGAGGAAAATCACTTGAAGTTCATGTCCAAGACAGCGGAACAGCAAAAGAAAAAATGACCGCACGGCAACTCACTGAGCTTTATCAAGAAAGAAAACAACTCATGACCAAGCAATATCTTGGTTTCCGTGGACGAGGGCTCCCAAAAATCGTAGGAGAGTGGACGGATGAAGTGAGCTTTGAAGACGCCCCTCAGGGTGGAATCATCGTAAAAGTAAAAAAATATTTACGAAAGGAGGAGGACAAGTTATCCTCAACGCAGCAAAACGACCCTACACATTTAGTTTTGAAATAATCAACACGCTATGACCGAGGTTCAAATCAATATAGAAGACGTTCAAAACACCGCTGGTAAAACCATCAAGTTGATCCATGTGGTGGGACAATTGGATGAAACCAATGTGGATGAAAAAGCAAAACAAGTTTACACACTCATCGATTCAGTTCCTCAAGGGCTCAATTTGATTTTTGACTTTACGGGACTCGAATACATGAACAGTAAGTCCATTGGTTATTTGACCGATTGGTATAGCAAGACTTCAGCTCAAGGCGGTAAGACCGTGATTGCCGGAGCTCGTGAAAATATTTTAGATATTCTTCAAGTGGTGGGGCTCACTCAGTTGATCAACGCCTATCCAACCATTGAAGAGGCTAAACTTGCAGTGTCTCAATAAGTCTGAGAGGATAGTTTCGTGCAGATTCAAGATTTAAAAGTGGCGCTTGTTTGTGATTGGCTGACGGTTCCTGCGGGAGCTGAACGCGTCATTCTTGAATTTCATGAACTTTTTCCAAAGGCACCGATTTATACAACGCTTTATAAAAAAGAACGATTTCCCCAATTCCGTGATGCTGATGTGCACGAGTCCTATTTGAGATTCATTCCCGGGGCTCGTTCTGCTCATCAATTGTTTTTCCCCTTGATGCCACGCGCTTTTGAGCGAATGGATTTTTCTGAATACGACATTGTGATTTCCTCTAGCCATTCTGCGGCTAAGGGAATCATCACCAAGCCGGGGACCCTGCATATTTCATATTGTCATTCGCCGATGCGCTACGTCTGGGATCAGTCTCACGAATATCAAGAGCGTTACAAACCTTTTCGATTTTTGAAATTTTTATATCAGCCGGTTTTGCATCGAATTCGCATGTGGGATCGCTTGGCGGCGGAACGCGTGGATGTTTTCATTGCCAACTCACATTTCGTTAAAGAAAGAATTAAAAAATATTACAAACGTGACTCTCATGTGCTTTGGCCACCCGTGGATTTGCAGCGCTTCACGCCTTCATCAAAAAAAACAGAAAACTATTTAGCCGTGGGACGACTCACGCCTTACAAGCGTTTTGACTTGGTGGTGGAAGTCGCCAACAAAAAGAAATTGCCTCTGAAAATTGTAGGTGAAGGACCTGAACTTGCTGCACTTAAAAGGAAAGCGGGCCCTACGGTGGAATTTTTGGGTCGAGTTTCTGAAGATGAACTTCCCGAACTTTACCAAAAATCAAAGGCACTGCTTTTCCCTCAAGTGGAGGATTTTGGAATCGTGCCTTTGGAAGCCATGGCTTCTGGAACACCCGTGATTGCTTACAAGGCAGGGGGAGCCCTGGATACCATTGAAGAAGGAGTCAGTGGTTTATTTTTTGACGACCAAAACGCAGACTCTTTGGTTGCGGCCGTAGAAAGATTTGAAAAAAAGAAATGGGATGCTGAAAAAGTGGCGAAGTCAGTTCAAATTTTTTCACGTGCTCATTTCAAAACAAAATTCCTACATTTTTTAGAGAAATCTTGGAAAGAGCATAAGGAAATGTTAGCCTAAGGGTGATGAATAAAATAAAAATCATTTTAGGAGTTTCTCTTGCCACAGCTTTTATATTCTTTTTGGGTGGACTCGTTTATGTAAATCAGCTTCCGGAACCGGATAAAAAAGAACTGGTGTTTGTGACGCTCGGAATTGATCAAAACAAACTTCCCAATGAAAGTTCTTCTTATGAAATTCAAAGAGCTACCGAGCATTTTTCCGATGTGGTTTTGGGTTGGACCATAGAACCTTCTTTTGAAACGGAAGTGGAAGCCATTACTGGATATGATGTGGATATCACCGGCCGACGGCAAGAAAAACAAAATCTGCTTTTCACAGTTTCCGCCGACCCCACTGAATTTGATGGGGAAGGAGGCTCTGCTTTTTTGAATGTGCTGGGTTCGAGATTGGCTGAGCACAATGGGGTCACCAATGCCGGGTATGTGATTGCGCTTAGCCGAATGAGTCTATTAACGGAGGAGACTTCTTCATCTCGATTTTTGCTTGGTCTGACTTTACTTGGATTCCTTTTAGGTGCTAGCTTACTGACTTTAGGCGATTATGCGCGTCAGACTCGCCGTTGATTTACGTCCTCTTTTAGAACCTTTTGAAAGTGGGGTGACGATTTATAGCAAGGAGATGCTGAGGGCTTTGATGAATAAAAAGGAAGTCGGGCTGGATTTGTTTTATCAAGCCAAACAACGAAATGAGAAAATTCATGAATGGTTTCCAGAGGTCAGGCACATCCCACGGTCAAACTCTTATTTCCATTTAAAGTCTTTATTTAAATTTCCTCTGATTCCCAAGGATTATTTTCCGGTAAAACCGGACCTGATTTGGATTCCGGATCGTAGACCCTTTTATAAAAGTGAAATTCCTTTGGTTTTCACGGTTCACGACTTTGTTCCAGAGCTCTATCCGTGGACACTTTCCTATAAAAGTCGCTTATGGCATAAACTTTTTCCACTTCGACGTCTTTTAAAACTCAGCAAAGGCGTGCTTTGTCCCAGTGAAACCACCGCGCAAAAATTACCTAAAAAAGTTCCTTTTGCAGTGACTTTTGAAGGGGCTCGTTTGAGTCAATTGATGGAAAAACCTTCTCTTCCTAAGAAAATTAAGAAAAAAGATTTTTTTCTTAGCATCAGTCCCATGGATCCCAGGAAAAGATTGGAATGGCTGCTCAGCGCAGCCCAGCGATTTCCGCATAATAACTTTGTCATTGCAGGGTTGAAGAAAAAGGATAAACGTTTTTCTAAACTCCGTTTTGAGCAGAGGAAAAATATTTTCCTCCTACCTGAAATTTCTGAAGAAGAAAAATTGTGGTTACTGAAAAATACAACGGCTTTGTTGGCCCTTAGCCGCTATGAAGGCTTTGACCTCCCCGTTTTGGAAGCTGTCAAAGCTGGAACTCCTGTGATTTTAAGTGATATTTCCGTACACCATGAACTTTACTTTGCTGCGGGGAACACGGCAAAAAATATTGAAGATCTTTACGTTTTAATCTACAAAGCTTTGAGAAAAGAGTTGCCCGCGCTTAAATCTAGAAGGGAACTTTCCTGGGATAAATCCGCAGATGAGGCCCTACTTTTCTTTACGCGCGTAATCGCCAACAAAAATCGCAATTGAAGTGGCCACGGGCACTGAGATGATCACTCCAACAAGTCCAAAGGTGTTGTAACCGATCAACATTGCCAAAATCACCACCAAGGGACTGAGGCCAACGGCTTTTTTCATAACCATTGGAACGATGATGTTTCCTTCTAATTGTTGGAGAATCAAAATGAAAAAGAAAACCCAAATCGCCAACCAATAAGATTCGTTGAATGCCACCAGTACGGCAGGAACACCAGCAATCACGGCTCCCACTACGGGAATCAACTCTGCAAGGCCGGTGAGCATGGCCAGAGTTAAAGCGTAATCCACACCTAGTATGCTGAGTACAATCCATGTGATGAAAAACATCAGGACCATCAGCACCACCTGACCACGAAGCCAGTAACCCACTTTGTGTTTGATCGCTTCAAGTTTTTCAACAATGTATTTGCCGTGTTTGGATGGAAAAAGAGATATGAAAAATTTGTCCACTCCTTTCTCATCCACCACCAAAAAGAAGGTGATGAAGAGCACCAGGAAGAAGTTGAAGATTCCATTGAATACCGTTTTGATCACCCCAAAGGTATCTCCTGCAAAACCTTGTAGTTGAGTTCCAAGTCCTTCAAGGCTGTTTCTGAGTTGATCAATCACTACTTCACGATTCACATTCGCCAAAAGGTCATCCAAGATGGGAGCTATGGTTGATTTAAAGGGATAATTGGCCGTGCTTGAATCTAGATTCGAAATCAGGTTGGTTAGAGTTTTTGCCAATTCAAAGAGTTGATTGGCGATGAGCGGCACCATCTGTGAAATAAAGAATCCAATGAAAAAGAGAAGGATGATGTAGATGCCAATCACGCTAATGGCTCGAGGAATTTTGTAGCGTTGCAGAGTGTCTACCGTTCTATCTAAGGCCGCAGCAAATAGAACGGACACAAAGAAAATCAGAATGATCCCGGCAATTTCATTCAAGAATTTTGATAGAACAATCAAAGCCAATACCACCACGGTGGCTTTGGCCACATTGGGGAGTGAAAAATGTACCTCCATGGCACTGTGGCCTGTTTCTTTTTCGGGTCGGGTTGGTTCTTTCACCAATTCGTCGTACGCCTTTTCTTGGCGGTGACGAATGTGCTCCACTTTATCTCGAAGATTAACAAGCCGCTGTTTAGTGCCTTTCAAAAATTTGTCGAGGGCATTTTTTTTCGCCATTTTTTTATTGGGTGACGGCTAGAAGTACAATGTTGACTAAAATCCAGGAAACTGAAGTGATCACAAGCCCCAGAATCGCATACTGAACAATGGTTTTCCCTTTTTCTTTATCGTCTGAAAGACCTCCCGCAATGTAGTAGTAGGCGCCCAAAAGAATCATCAAAACTGAAATCAGGCCGGCAATTCCTAGAAGAAATTGAAGAATATAGGTCACGAAAAAAGGAACCATCCAAGCTTTGATGTAACCCAATTGGATGGCACAGCCCAGCATGTCGCCGGCTGCATCCACGCCAATTTCTGCAGTTACTTCCGCGGCCGTGTCAAACGCTCCCCAATATTCCTTAAATTCCGTGAGAGTTGGGCAACCCTCTTGAACTTCAGGGAGAACTGTAGCCGTTGCGTCTGCTGAAGCCGGCATCATAAAAAGAACGAGTACCGGAAGGAGAAAGTAAAGAAATTTCAGTTTCATAGGCGCGTTAGGCTTACTTTACTCAAAATCAGGAAGATTCGGCAAGCCTTCTTCAAAAAGCACACGACCCAGACGAAGCATGGTGGAGCCTTTTTTTATCGCCAATTCAAAATCACCGGACATGCCCATGGAGCATTCTGACAAATCGCCTTGGAGAGATTTTAGAAGTGCAAATTCCCGGTCCAATTTTTTTAAATCCACGCTTGCCATTCCCATAACCCCTTCTAATTTTAAATAAGGTAGTTTTTTTACCTTTTGAATTAGTTCTTTTAAATCTTTGGGTTCGACGCCACTTCGATTGGCCTGACCGGAAATGTTCACTTGAATGAAGACCTGAATTTCTTTTTTACAGTCCGAAATTCGTTTTGCCTGTTCAAAATTTTCCACCGTTTGAATCACATCAAAAAGTTCCACAATTTTTTTGATTTTCCGCGATTGAAGTTTTCCTAAAAAATGTTTTTCAACTCGAGGAAGTTTTTCAAACTTCTCTTCCGCCTCTTCCAGCCGATTTTCACCGATTCTTTTGATCCCTGTTTGCTTTAAAATCTTTATAATATCTTCAGTCGAGCGGCCTTTGGTCACGGCCACCACCTTGAGTTTTGATTCGTAACCTGATAAGTTGTCGGGCATATGTCAGCAATTATCGCCATTGTAGGTCGTCCCAACGTAGGGAAGTCAACACTTTTCAATCGATTGGTGGGAAAACGCCATGCCATTGAGTCGGCCATTGCAGGTACCACGCGCGACCGATTGATTCACAGCGTGGATATTGAAGGTTACCCTGGGCTTTTAGTGGATACCGGGGGTTTGGAGCTTGGCAAAGCCGGAGAGGACTTGGAAGATAAGGTTCAGGACCAATCTAAAATCGCCATTCAGGAAGCGGATTTGATTCTTTTTGTTGTGGACGTGCGTGCGGAGCTCACGGCTCAAGATTTTTATGCGGCTGAACTTTTGAGGAAGTCGAAGAAAAATGTGATTTTGGTGGCGAACAAGGCAGACAATCCGGATTTTGCGGACCTTCGATTTAATTTGTATGAACTCCACTTTGGCGATCCCATTGCAGTGACGGCCATTCATGCGGATGGTTTGGATGAATTGGAATCGCGGATGGCCGAGGATTTAAAAAAACTGGGCTTTAAAAAAAGAGAACTAGAAAAACTCGGCGACGATTCATTAAAAATTTCTTTTTTGGGACGACCCAACGTGGGTAAATCCACCATGATCAACGCCATTTTGGGCGAAACACGTTTGGTGACTTCCGCTACTCCGGGCACTACGCGAGATTCCACGCATGTGCCGTTTAAATATAAGGACGAGGATTTCACTTTGGTGGACACGGCCGGTGTGCGTAGGCGAGGGAGCATTGAAAAGGGACTAGAAAAATACAGCATCCTGAGAACTTTTCAGGCGGTGGAACTTTCTGACATTTGTGTCTTGCTCCTCGATGCTGAAGAGGGCATCACCAAGCAAGATTGTCACGTGAGTGAATTCATTTTGAATGAAAAAAAGGGTTTGATTTTGGTTTTAAATAAGTTCGATCAATTCAAGGGCGAGGAAAAAGATCAACGTGAGGATCAGTTGATTCGTGAGCTTCGACATAAAATGGATTACATTCCTTGGGCACCGGTGGTTTTCACTTCGGCACTTAAGCAAAAGAACGTTTTCCATGTTTTGGATTTGGCGTCAGAAATCAGAAAAGAGCGAGCTAAAAAGATTCCTCAAAGTGAGTTGACCATTTGGTTGAGTCAGGTGTTGAGAAAGCATCCGCCGGTGGGTACACGAGGGAAACGACGATTCTCTGTTTTAAGCGTTGAACAAAGCGATACTAATCCTCCTCAATTTGTATTCAACTGCAACTGGCCGGAGATCATGCATTTTTCATACGGACGTTATCTTGAAAATGAACTCCGTAACGCCTTTGGTTTCACCGGAACCGCTTTGCAATTGATTTTTCGTAAACCACACGACGAAGGGGCACGCCGTCCTTCTGTTACAAAAGGGCGTCGACGCGCTTCATCCAGCGATCTTTAATTTCAGCGCGAATATCTTGATCGTGGAATTTGAGCATGTCCTTGGAAAGGACGGTACCGCTTTTTTCGTGAAGATTTTGATATTTTTCCTGAATTCGATTCCACTGTTTATTTTGAAATCTTTTTTCCCATTCCTCAGCACCAAACCAATTTTCTAGTCTTGTTTTCCACTGCTCTTGTTTTTCTGTCCTTTTTTTGAAAAATCGACGGCGTGGGCGTGACTCCGAAACAAAATAGTGCTTCAGCCACTCTGAATTTGTTTTTAAGAAATTTTCGTAAAGCTGCAAATCTCCTGAAATAGGTTCCAGGGTTTTAATCCAATAAGCCAAATAAATATCAAAAGGCTGCTGGGCGAGTTTTGCAAAATCCAGCATTTCATCTGTGACGTAGAAGCTCAGACAAAATCGTTTTTTAACCTTGTTTCCATGTCGGCGCACTCCAAAAATTTGAGTCAGTAGGGTCAGGAAAAATCGGGCTGTGAATAATTTTCCTTTTTTTGCGACGATGAAAAGATCGATGTCGCTGTTTTCATTTACATCCTCTAGCGGCAAGCTGTTGCAAACGGCCACCAACTCGACAAAGGGACAGATGGAGAATAGCCACTGATAACGCTTCACTCGTTTCCAATAGTCGCGGGCCCGTTCCTTTTTCTTATAAAAATTCAGAAAAAAAGCTTCGTCGCCTTGGAGGGAAAAATAACCGTCGTGTTGACGAACCAAGGGACTTTCTTTCAAATAAATGTCGATTTTTTGTTCGTCCGGCTCCAAGAAAAACAGATGCTCAGAAATTTCCGCGCGTGTTAGAGGAATCCCAAAAAGGTCGAAGTAAGCTAGAGTGGCTATGACCGCTTGTTTGGTGCTTAGAGATTTGGGAAGCTCTAAAGTCTGCATCTCAGTTGCGGATAAAAGGAGCCTATTCTACCATAAGATCAGATTTTCCAACTATGGCAAACGCTCACATCGATTCACTGCTTGCAAAATTGCCCAATTTCCCGGGTGTTTACAAGTTGAAAAATCAGGAAGGACAGGTCTTATATGTGGGGAAGGCGATTTCCCTGAAAAAACGGGTGACCTCTTATTTTCGAAAGCAAAAAAATAGGGCAATGAGAACCGAACGTCTGGTTAAGCAGGTCACCGACATTGAATGGGTGGAGGTGGGTTCGGATTGGGAAGCATTGATGCTGGAAACCAATTTTATTAAAGAGTTTCGGCCCAAATACAATGTTTTGATGAAGGACGATAAGAACTTCGTCTACATCAAAATCACTAAGGATGAAGATTTTCCACGCATTTTTATAACTCGGAAAGTTGAAAAAGATAAGGCGCGATACTTTGGCCCGAAAACCTCAGCGTTCCAGGTCAAAAGAACCCTGACTTTGCTGCAGAAATTATTCATGTACCGCAGTTGTGATTTGAAAATCGATTGGAAGGGAGGGGAAGTGGAGATTGGCAATAAAACCATCGCGTATCCGTGTTTGGACTATCACATCAAACGCTGTGCGGCTCCGTGCATCGCCAAAATCGATCCGGAAACTTACAAAAATTCCATCACACAGATTGAATACTTTTTGGAGGGAAAAACGGAGCTGATCGAAACTCATTTGATGGGTGAAATTAAAAAACTGAGTGAGGCGCGGGATTATGAAAAAGCAGCCCTGATGCGGGACAAGCTACTTTCCATTCAAGATTTGATGCGGCACCAAGTGGTGACCAGTCCGGATCACCATAACTCGGATATTTTCGCCTTTGTTTTGGATAATGATAAAGCCTACTTCAACGTTTTTGTGGTCCGGGACGGAAAAGTAATCGATCAGAAAAATTTTGTGGCGGACGCTCCGGGTTTTGAAAAAGGTGAGGAGGAAGAAGCCACTGAAGTTTTGGAAAGCATTCTCTTTCAGTATTACCAACAGGTGGTGGAATTTCCGCGTGAAATCATGGTTCCCATGGAGCTTGAAGAGGATTCCTTGTTTGAAAATTGGATAAAAAATCAGGCGGATCATGCTTTGTCTTTAGTGACCCCCAAGCGAGGAAAAAAACATGAGCTTTTAGAGCTTTCCCAAAAAAATGCGCTCAGTTTTTACAAACAACAGTTGGCCCGATGGCAGGTGGCGGATGAGAATGATTTGCAAAGCATTGAGGAATTGGGTCGCGTTTTAAGCCTTAAAAAAAGTCCCAAGCGCATTGAGTGCTATGACATTTCTCATTTGGGTGGCACGGACACGGTGGCCTCGATGGTGGTTTTTGAGAACGGAAAGGCGAAAAATTCGGATTATCGTCGCTTTAGACTGCGCAGCATTGCCGAGGGAGAAATCGATGACTTTAAATCGATGGAAGAAATTTTGGGCCGCAGGCTTTCACGACTTTCCAAGGCACCCAAAGAATTTAAATTTCGAAAGAAGGAAATTAAAAAAGGCGAATTTCTTTATCAGCTGATCAAAAATAAAAAAGTGGTAGCCGTGGTGAATGTTCACCATTTGAAAGATAAATCCGTGGTGATCACAGGGCCTTTCAATGTTTATCTTTTAAATACATTGCTGAAAAAGTTAAGACTCCACGTTTTTATTGCGCCGCTCAACTTACAAGCAGCCAGGAATTGGATGCCCTGGGTTATGAGCTTTTGAAGGAAATACCAAAACGCCTTAAGGCTTATTGCAAAGACGAATCCATTTTTGCTTTAGATCCTTACAAACAAAAGGATAGTTCTTTTTCACTTTTGCCGGATCTTTTGGTGATTGATGGTGGCAAGGGTCAACTTTCTAGCGCACTGAAGGCTTTGAAAAAAACTGGACTTGAAATTCCCATGATTTCGTTAGCCAAACGCGAAGAAGAAGTTTTCTTGCCGGGTAAATCGTTCCCTTTAATTTTACCGAAAAATTCAGAAGCACTGAAGCTTTTGCAAAGGCTGCGTGATGAAGCGCATCGATTCGCCATTCAATATCAGAAAAAAACTCGAAAAAAACATTTAACCGCTTCCGCCTTGGATTCCATCCCCGGCGTGGGCAAAACCATTAAAATGAAATTGCTGAAACGATTTGGATCCGTGGAAAATTTAAAAAATGTCAGTGAAGACGACATCGCTTCATTGACCGGCCCCAGTTTAGCCGCCACAATAGCCCAGCATTTAAAATCTTGAATTATGATTTACGAAAAACTTATGGACGATTTGAAGCAAGCGATGCTTCAAAAAGAAGAACTTAAAGTTTCCACACTGAGGATGCTTAAGGCCGAGCTCATGAAGTATGAAAAAGAAGCCGTGGGACAAGCGGTTACGGACGAGGTGGCTCTGAACATGGTTCAACGTTTGGTGAAACAACGCAAAGATTCAGCCGAACAATTTAAAAATGGCGGCCGACCGGAGCTGGCTGAAAAAGAAGAGCAGGAAATCGCCATTCTCATGACTTACATGCCGGCGCAAATGGGTGAGGATGAAGTCCGCGCGATTGTAAAATCAAAAAAAGAAGCTCTGGGAGTTACAGACAAAAGCGGAGTCGGAAAACTCATGGGCGCCTTAATGGGCGAACTCAAAGGCAAAGCGGACGGCGCTTTGATAAAGCGGGTGGTGGATGAGGAGTTGAGCTAAAGGATTTAGCCTATTTGTCCTATTTCCAAATTCCCACTTAGAATTTCAGCCAAATTTTCTTGAGCATGACTTCTAACAGAGTCCACATCTCCACGTAATACTTCAATTCGATTTGTTTCTCGATCAATAATTGCTACTGAATGTACATCTTCGCTACTGACAAGTTTATGAGCTTCCCGTCTAGCGTCATCTGAGTTTTCTGCATAGTTTCCTAGCTTCCAGTCAGGCTCTCCAGTTCCGACAACTACGAAGCGATCATTGCTTTTAAACATATTCCTCCTATTGTTATGTTTTTTGGTGCCGAAGGTGGGAATCGAACCCACACTTCCCGGAGGAAACGGGATTTTGAGTCCCGCGCGTCTGCCAGTTCCGCCACTTCGGCTTACGCCTTTTTTTACACTATTTCGTCAGTGGTGACAATGTGCTATGCTCTCGTTCGACACTTTTAAATTCCACCCTCTTTATGAAAAACAACACGCAGCCCATTATCATCGGTTTGAGCTTTTTAGTGATCGGTTTGGTTGTGGGACTTTTGATTTCGAGCAAAGGCACGACGTTCATCGCCAATTTCATTGAGGAGGATGGGTCTGCACAAGGGCCGGAAGAGATTGTGGATCAAGTGATAAAGAAGGCCGGCAGGTTGTGAGCATTGATGATGATTCGGTTTTGGGCTCTCCTGATGCGCCTATCACCATTGTGGAATTCAGCGACTACCAATGTCCTTACTGTAACAGTTTCTGGTCTGAGACTTTTCCTCAAATCAAAACGAATTACATCGATACTGGGAAAGTTAAATTTGTTTACCGCGATTATCCACTTCCATCACATCCTCAAGCACAGCTAGCGGCTGAGGCGGCTGAATGTGCGGCTAAGGATAACTCGGCGCTCTACTACCAAATGCACGACAAATTGTTTGGAGGAATCTCTGAATGGCATCTTAAAGATACGGCCAAGGATACCTTCATCGCTTACGGGAATGAATTGGGTGTGGACATCAGTGCATGTTTAAATAATGGAGAAATGACCAAAGAGGTTTCTGATGATTTTGCGAACGCGCGTTCCTATGGAGTACAAGCGACTCCCACTTTCTTTGTAAATGGTTTGCAAATCACAGGAGCATATCCGTATGACGTATTTGAAAATCTGATCGAGCGAGAGCTTGAATCCTAAAGTTTTTTTTTGAATTTATGTTTTTTGATGAGGTCAATGTCGTATTTGAAGGAGGCGAAGGCGGGAACGGGATGGTCAGTTTTCGTAGAGAAAAATATGTATCGGCCGGAAATCCTGATGGCGGTGATGGTGGAAGGGGCGGAGATCTTCTCCTTATTGCTGACACCAACGTCAATACGCTGCAACACTTTGTAGGACCCAAACGTTTTCAAGCTGGGGATGGGCTAGATGGTCATCGCAGCAATCGAGGAGGTGCGGATGGGGAGGATGTGATCCTTAAAGTTCCGGTGGGTACTCAAGTTTTGGATACCAAGTCCGGAGATTTGCT
>ERZ1292633.4177-Hain-H41-02um-R1-4177-length-13534-cov-5_pt1 | contig 13534 bp, 12 predicted proteins | sample MGYA00564406_ERZ1292633 | MGnify/ENA primary metagenome ERZ1292633 (study PRJEB36523, sample SAMEA6512639) | groundwater metagenome | collected 2019-01-08 | study: AquaDiva: Metagenomics assemblies of 32 groundwater samples
ATCTGATCATCACCACGCAAGTCGAATTAGAATTTTCGACGGTGGATATTATTTTTACGGATTGGATCAAGGTTCAATTTGACAACTTACAAGAAGCTGATGAATTCGACTTTTTCGAGCTGAAAAATATTGATTTTGAACTCATCTCCACACTTACTGAAAATGCAGATTATTCTGAAACCATAAAGGTAAATAATTATGACCTGACTATCAGTTTTTTTCCGATAGAACCCAGCAAAATGGCCTTAGAACTAAACGATGATCAAAGTTTAATAAAAATACAGACAGATGACATACCAGTTGATATTTCATTGAATTTTAGTCTTCATCTTCATTTACCAGAAAATAAAAAATACCTACTCTACACTCCGATAAATAAAACTTTAACTCCCGATCAAAAAAGCCGCCTCGTTACAAAAAAAATTCAATCACTTTTCACGCCACTGGAATTTGAAAAAGAATATAAAAAGTTCCTGGCAGAAAAAAATGTAATCGCTATGTCACAAAATTCTGCAATAAAAAAATCAGATGTGTGACATCATCTTAGAAAGTAAATCAACTTAAGGAGACCGCCATGAATTCTTTAAAATCTAAAATGAAAAAAACTGCTATTAAAGCGATGGGGTTTTCTTATTCGCCCTATTCGACCAAAAAAATTGGTGCCAGCATTCTTCTTTCAAATGGAAAAGTTTACTCAGGCTGTAATATTGAGAATGCGTCCTATGGTGGAACCGTATGTGCCGAACGAGTGGCTATTTGGAAAGCTTACAGTGAAAACAAAACCGAAGTAAAAATAACTGAGGTATGCGTTGTCAGTGATGAAACAAAACCTTGGCCACCGTGTGGATTTTGCAGACAAATCCTTTCGGAATTTGCTTCACCTGAAACTAAAATCACTTTAATTAATTTAAAGAGCGCTGAGAAAATATATAAATTTAAAGACCTCTTTCCTGAGGCCTTTAATTCGACAAATTTACTCAAAAAATAAATCTATTGTTTATCGGAAGCAGTAAGACCCGAGTTGGTTTCAATTTGTGCTGATTTCTTAAAGGAATCTATCCAAGCCTGATAGGTTCCCATTGATTTTTGCCTCTCTAGCATTGTTTGATCCTGAGCCTTAAGATCGCTCTGATCTGTTTTAATATCTTTAAGTTTAATAAGAAACTGAGTGTCTCCCTCTCGTATCAATTTTTTAGCTAGAGGCTCAGATCGGCTTAAACTCATCGCCATCTTGACAGCCTGAGAAGAGTTCATAAGCGGCGCAACTTCAGATGAAATATCAAAATAGCCGGTTTCTTTCCAATTTAGTTTGGCCGCAAGCATTTTTCCGATCACATCTTCAGATTTACCGGACGAGAGACCTTTTTCAATACTACTAATAAAGTCCAGATACTTCTCATCTGAAATCAGCTTTCTTGCAATAGTACTTTTAACTGAATCAAAATCAGCCTTTTGCGCGGCCTTTTTATCTGTTACTTTGATTATATGATATCCAAAGGGGGTCTTTACCAAGCCTGATACTTTTCCAACTGGTAAAACAAATGCAACCTCTTCAAATTCTTTAACCATTTGACCTCGCGAGAAAAAACCCAAATCTCCATTTTTAACTTTAGAACCAGGGTCATCACTGACCGCCGCAGCAACTTTTCCGAAGTCTTCTTTAGCCAATCTTTTCAGTGTCTCTTCAGCTTTTTTAGATGCTGCCGCATCATCTGCTGCATCAGATTTAATTAAAATATGTGCAGCTCTTACCTGCTCTGCAGTTTCGTATAAAGCCTTATTTGCATTATAGTTATCTTCTACTTTCTTACTAAATTCCGCTTTAGAAAAAGCCTTCGCTATTTCATCAGCACCTATTTGATTGGCCTTTGCATATTCAGCTGAACTTAGTTGAATATACTCTAAATTCAACTTTGATGAACGCAACTCTCTTTCAATATTCTTTTGCAATTCAGACATAACTAGCGAAGACTCAAACAACTGTCTGGATCTTTGATTCTTGATATCCTGACGCAGTTTTTTTTCAAATTCACCCGGAGTTAATTTATTAGCCTGTAACAAGGATTTATATACTTCTGATTGAAAAACTCCGTCTTTTTTGAAATAAGGCAATTCCACAGCAATCATATATCGGACCTCCGCATCTGTAGCGTATATGCCCTCTTTTTCGGCAGCCTGCGACGCAACGGACTTAGTCACAAGTGAATTCATAACCTCGCCACGCAGCATATTTTTTTGCATTTCAGAATCGAACTGCCCTCCTAGCATTTGTGCATAGTACTGCGCCAAACGGTTTTCCTCATCCTGAAAATCTTTAAACGATATAAGTTCACCATTAACTTCGGCCGCCGAACCCATAGATGAGCTTCCCTTCCCACGACCACTTAAGTCCGACAACACAAAAACCAGTACAATCATACCAAATATGAAAAAAGCAACGATACTACGTGTAGTTATTCCCTTATCGAGTAAGCCCTTTTTGATTTGACCGGATATTGACGTGTGGTGCGATGTTTTCATGGAATCTCCCCATTATTACGAAATTTTAGACTAGCCAACTGGCTGAGCCAAGTCATCACCTCATAATTTTTGATTATATTCAAGTGAAAATAAATATAAAAAAATTATGACTAAGCTTGAAAATTCAAGCTTATTTGCTATCGTTTACATCAGAGGTTGAATTGAACTTTGTAAACTATAATTTAAAGAAAGTCTTAATCATTTTAGTGGTGCTGGCATTGCCACTTATTTCTATTAACATAGAGCAGAAATCAGCGCGGGGTGCATGGTTTAACGAGCCTTTTGTTTTTGCAGCACAAAGCGTGCAAAACCTTTTTTTTGGGCTGAGCCAGGGCGTACGGACCACTACCTCTCATTATATTAATATCCTCAATATAAAATCCAAAAATATCCAATTGCAAAAAGAAAATGATGAACTGAAAACCCGGCTGGGTAGATTTACTGAAAATACTAACGAATTAGAAAGATTACGTACACTTTTGGATTTTCAGAAAAACACTAAAATGGAGCTGATTCCGGCCCAGGTTATTGGTAGAAATTTAGTAACAGATCACAATACAATTACGATCAATAAAGGCTTATCGCACGGCCTTAGATCCGGGCAAGCGGTGCTGACAGTATCCGGAGCGGTTGGATATGTCTTCAAACCTTCTTCCAAATCTGCACATGTTATGCTGATCACAGATCGTTATTCAGTGATCGATGCCTTGATTCAAAAAAACCGAGCTCACGGACTGATTGAAGGCAAAACAAAGGACACTTGCGTACTTCAGTATGTTGAACATACTGAAGATATAAAAGATGGGGATCTTATTGTTACCGGAGGTCTTGATAACATTTTTCCAAAGGGGTTTCCTCTAGGTGTGATTGCCAATATCGAACGAAGAACTAACAGCGCATCTTTGAATATTGAAGTTAAGCCAGTAGTTGACGCCAATAAGGTCGAGGAAGTTTTCGTTGTTAAATCAAATGGATCAGAAAATTTTTTAAACGAAACTGAAAGCAACGATAAGACCTCCAAAAATGAATAACCGTCAGTTAAAATTTTATTTTAAAATTTTATTTTTTACTTTTATGTTTTATATAGCTTGTGGGCTTCAAACTAGTTTTTGGCCAAACATCGTGACCATTATACCCAGCCCGCAGATCTGGCTCATCATGATTATTTTTATAACTATCAAATGGCCGCCACTGTTCACCATCTTCTATATTTATTTTCTGGGATTCTGTCTAACAAGTTTTGCAGATATTCCACTCAGTATGATCTGGTCGACAACTTTAGTTGTGTTCACGTCTCTGCTCATTATTAAGAATCGTATTCAGCTTACTGGTGCCTTTTCTTTTGTGATTCTCGTTCTGTTCGGAAGCCTTAGCTTTGAAATTACCTATTACTATTTTTCGGATATCTTGGAAACAATCCCCACCTCTTTAATACTTTATGAACGTGTTCTGCAAGTATTAGTTAATTTTATCTTCTGTTACCCGCTTTATTTTGTTCTTGGTAAAGCTGATACCTTGATTTTTGATGAGCAGGATTGGGCACGTTCATCAAAAGACTATAATATCGGAATTCAACATGAGTGAATATATCAGCAATCCTGATGAAGCTAAGGATTTTCAGAATCGCTATCGAACAATAGCCGCATTCGTCATACTTACACTTATTGTCTTCATTTCAAGATTATTATGGCTGCAGATCTTTCAAGGAAGCGAGCTTCGTCGGTTTTCTGAAAACAATCGTATTAAGCAAAATAAAATTTCCGCACCCCGCGGGCTTATTCTGGATCGTGAGGGGAGAGCCTTGGTCGAAAATCTTCCGGGTTTTGAAGTCGTACTTTCTCCTCAGTATGTTGAAAACCTTGAAATTCTCTCGCAAACCATCGGACCGATTTTAGATATTGAACCTGAAAAAATCATAGAAAAATTTAAACGCAGTAAGCGCATCAATGGTACCTTCTCCACGATCCGCCTGAAAGATAATTTATCACGCGAAGAGGTGTTCAGACTTAAGCGAATTCGTCTGGACTCTCCGGGAATGGAAATTCGCGAATCTATTATCAGACACTACCCGCTGAGAGAAAATGGAGCTCAAATATTCGGATATGTCGGAGAAATATCAAAAAATGAAATTGCAAAGTTAAATAAAAAATACAAAAGCAGACTTACCTTTGAACAGGGCGATGTTATCGGCAAAAATGGTCTGGAAGAAACTCTAGAGGAAAAAATACGAGGCAAAGATGGCGTCAGCTTTGTTCAAGTGGATGCACACGGACGAAAAACAATTACCGAAATTCCGAATATCTACGGACAGCAAATTATTGATTTAGACCCCATTCATGGCAACAGTGCCTACTTAACCATTGACCGTGATATTCAAGAAGCAGCTCATAAATCGTTTACAGACTTAAAGCGTATTGGCGCCTTGGTCGCCATGAAGCCTGACGGAGAGGTCTTGGCCTGGCTAAATGCCCCCTCATTCGATCCAAATTTTTTTGCCACTGAAGTTTCCCATAAAGTGTGGAGTAAACTCACGAATGACCCATTCAGACCGCTACGTAATAAAGTTATGCAAGATCATTTTTGGCCTGGCTCGACATTTAAACCACTAGTTGCTCTAGCCGCGCTACAGGAGAAAATAATAACTGATAAAACTGTTCTTTATGCACCGGGAAAAATGTATTTCGGTAACCGCTGGTTTCACAATCACAATAAGAGCGGCGAAGGTCATATCAACATATATGATGCCATTGAACGAAGTAGTAACGTCTTTTTTTATCAGTTAGGTATAAAACTAGGTGTAGATAAAATGTATAATTACATCAGCCTACTGGGACTTGGGTCTCGCACACAAATTGAGATGGATCGTGAAGCACCTGGACGATTACCAAATTCTGCATGGAAAAAATCTCTTGGCCGCGATGAGTGGCAACCCGGAGAAAATTTAACTTTAGCCATCGGTCAAGGCTACGTTATGACAACTCCACTTCAATTGGCCGTTGCCTATAATGCCATTGCAACAGAGGGTAAAGTAGTTAAGCCTTTTATCTTAAAAAAAGTTGTTGATCACTACGGAAATATTTTAATGGAAAAATCACCGGAAGTTATAAGAGATGTTACCCTTACTCAGCCGAATGGATACAAAATTGACGCTGATACATTCAGAATTGTTAAAGAAGGAATGCGACGCGTATCAAATGGATTGCAGGGTACAGCGCGGGCTTCACGTATTCCCGGTGTAGAAATGGCCGGAAAAACAGGTACAGCGCAGGTTGTGGGGTTTACCGCAGACCAGATTTATAAAACCTGTGAAAACAGACCAATTCAAATGCGCCATCACGGTTGGTTTGTTGGCTGGGCACCATGGGACAAACCAGAAATTATTGTGGCCGTTTTGTCACAACATGGATGTCATGGCCCAACCACTGCACCAATTGTACGAGACGTAATCGAGGCCTATTTTAAAAAATACCATCCCGATATAATTGCTGAAGGCCTTAAGAAAAAAAGACTGAAGCAAGTTAAAGTTATTCCAATAGAAAGCAGTGGTGACTGACATGGCTCTACGCGGTCTGCACGTTAATGAAAGAAGTTTTATTAACCGACTTGATTTCAAGCTTATTTTAATAATTTTCATTTTAAACCTTTTAGGACTTTTTAATCTTTTCAGCGCCACCCATGGTCCCAACTCTCTAAGTGTAGAATCTCTTTTTCTACAACAAATCGTTTGGCTTGTGGGAGGTTGGATATTATTTTTTATTTTAACTTTTCTTGATTATCTCTGGATCAACAAATTTGTCTGGTTGATATACATCCTCAATGTGGGCGCCCTTATTTACACAGATTTGAAAGGTAAAGTGGTTTTAGGTGGGCAACGTTGGATTGATCTTCATTATTTCAGGTATCAACCCTCAGAAACCATGAAGCTTTGTCTTATTTTAATTTTGGCAAGGCTGCTTGTAAATACTAACTCTCAAGGAAGAGGTATGGGATTACGCGCACTTTTGTTGCCAACTCTCCTTATTCTTACCCCATTTATTTTAACTGTTAAGCAGCCCGATTTAGGTACGGCAATGATGCTACTGTTAATCGGTGGAACTATGTTATTTTTTGTTAAAATACGAAAAAGCATTATAGCTTTTTTAATCGTCAGCACCCTGATTGCACTACCTATTGCCTGGAAATACGGGCTTAAAGACTATCAAAGAAATCGCGTCATCACCTTTATCTCTCCTGATTTAGACCCTCAGGGCAAGGGTTATAATTCAATACAGTCGCGCATTGCTGTGGGTTCTGGTAAATTTTTAGGTAAGGGTTTTCGCATGGGAACTCAATCACAATTAGAGTTCTTACCCGAACGCCACACTGATTTTATTTTTTCTGTTCTTTCTGAAGAATGGGGGTTTATCGGAAGTATTTTTATACTTTTAGCTTTTGCTTATCTATTTAAAATTTGTTTTGAAATTGCCTACCAAGCACGAGATAAATTCGGTGCGCTCACCACAGTTGGCATTACCGCCTATATCTTCTGGCATATGTTCGTTAATATCGGAATGGTCATTGGCTTATTGCCAATTGTAGGGGTGCCACTCCCCTTACTTAGTTATGGTGGTTCAGGTATGCTCAGTACCATGGCCGGCCTTGGGCTTGTATCCAGCATAGCCTACAGACGTTATTTATTTTAAAATCCACATTATTTTGTATGGGATTTCAAAAATTCAGTGATGTTGTCTTTAGGCTGATTACCGACTAATTCGCCTACTTGCTTACCATCTTTAAATAATAATAATGCCGGAATTCCGCGGATACCAAACTGGCCTGGAGTCTGAGGATTTTCATCAACATTCATTTTCAGAATTTTAACCTTACCGGACATTTCAACTGCAATTTCTTCTAATTTCGGAGCTAATGAGCGACAAGGCCCACACCACTCGGCCCAGAAATCTACTAATACCGGAGTTGTTGATTTTACAACATCAGAATCAAAAGATGCATCAGTTACAGGTTGAGTATTTTGTGCCATGAAGTTTTTCTCCTTTAACTTTCATTTTAACTTTTTCTTTTAAATAGCGCATGAGCAAACCTTACTTTTTCGTCGTTAACAGCTTGTTCAGATTTAATATCAGTTTTTTGTTCATTAATTAAGTCTTTACGCATCTGATTGGCAGCTTTCTTGGTTTGCCGCTTTTGGAGGCCTGAATTCAACTCTTGATCTACATTTTTTGCGATATGATTATACGTATCAATCCTAAGTGGCAATTCCTGTTTAGCTACCTCAAGTTCCTGTTTAATTTGCTGAGTAACATCATCAGTGACTTCCTGTGGCATATTTTCAGGTTCAGAAAATAAAAACCCTTCCGCGGCAGAATCAGGTTCACTACTATTAACCATCATAGGTGGAGGAGGTTTATATTCCATACCTGAGACAATTTGTATTTCTGAATCTATTGTCAATCCAACCTTTTTTAAGATTTGCTGTTCATAATTACGGAATTGATTATCCGTGATGGCAAATTTCAGCAATTTATCACGAATAAACTCAAAATCATTTTTAGAAAATGAAAACAGATGCATAGCCAGTTTTAGTGTACTAATAGGCTCAAATAGCAGTGAGTCCACTTTCAACTGAATTAAATCATCCGCAGATATTTTAGAACCTTCAGGAAAAACGAAAATCACCTTCCCAGTATACTTAGCGTTTGATTCTTTAAGCTTACGCCCGACATTTAAGGGTGATAAGCGGCTGCTGGAACCACGACAAATTATATAATTTGGATTAAAAATTAAAACACTATCAAGTACATTAAATTCATTATTTGTTGATTCGACATCAAAACCTACTTTTCTCAAGGTCATTTCGATATGTCGACTATACTGAATATCATCAATAATTAATAAAACTCTATCCATTGGTCTATTATTATAAAAGACCCTCCATGACGTGTGCAAAGAAATTGTTTAATATAGACCTTGATGTTTAAAAATAGACGCGTTTTTGGCTACATAATATCTGAAATTATTCCTAGCTTTTTATTAGGCATTTTTGTGTTTATAGGCGTTTTATTAATGTTTCAAGCCCTGCGGCTAACAGAGTTTTTGTTAGTACACGGAATAAAATGGACCACCATGATCAGAATTATGGGTTATATGAGCATCTCTTTCTTGCCTATGCTGCTACCAATGAGCCTACTCTTTGCTGTGCTATTAACCTACAATCGTTTCTCGATGGACTCCGAAATCATCGCCTTCAAGTCCTGTGGGGTTAATACGGGTTCAATTATTCTGCCGGCTTTAGTTTTTTCATTCATAGTTACACTTATTTCGTCGCAGACATCCTTTTACCTAGCCCCTTGGGGAAATCGTCAATTTGAGGTATTAATTAACCGCCTGGGTAATACCAAAGCTGCCGCCTCAATAAAAGAAGGAACATTTTCAGAAGGTTTTTTTGATATGGTTGTTTATGCTAATAAAGTTGACCCTCAAACCGGGCTACTAAGTGATTTATTTATTTATGATGAAAAAAACCCCGAAACACCATTAACTATTGTGGCCTCAGAAGGTCAGGTCACTCCAGATCAGACCAAGCCTGGTCATTCAGTATTGCTAAGACTATTTAGAGGACAAATTCACCGTCGCACAGAGACTCACACCGTCATTAACTTTGATTCATTTGATATTTTATTAAATGATCCCATTAAATTACAAGAAAAACAGAAAACAGCTTCTTCACTTAATTTGACTGAGTTACAAATTTTGCGGCAAAAGGACTCCTTTTCAACGGAGCAACGTAAAGAATTTGATATTGAATACCATAAGCGCGGAGCTCTTTCCGTAACCTGTCTTGTTTTTTGCCTCTTGGGTCTTGCCTTCGGAATTATCACAAACAGACGTAGTGGTAAATCTTCAGGATTTGTGCTGTCGGTGGCTTTTATTATTGCTTATTGGATCATATATTTAAGCTTCGAGTCTTTAGTACGATCGAACCAAATTAACACCTTGATTGGATTGTGGTTACCTAATGTTTTATTTACAGTATTTGGACTTTATCATTTAAGAAAATCATGGAACTGATCTGTTAAGTAGTATTTAATGTAGTGTTTTTAAGTGGTATTTAGAATGCTTTTCTAAAAAACGGAACGATGCAGTTGCATCCGTACAACCGGGGTCATCCTTGACCACATCGCCCCTCCCTTATCTCTATTTAGAAGTAGTTTCTGAATTATTTCAAAGGCTTTTTTTATAAAATTTCACTTTTTTTATGTTTTTTTAATTTAATTTTAAGACCACTAGGGCTAGTAAGTGTCTGCCGACCTTTGTCCTACCCATGCTATGGACTGTAAACATAAGTCTAGTAGGGCCAGTGTTCCGCCTTCCAAAATTCATGCAAATCAATAAAATTTCGTACTAAATATGCACCATCATAAAGTAACTTCAAATTTCCATCAAATCCTGACATCTCCGGGTGTGCCGGAATAGTAACGACCGCCTTACCCATTTCTAAACAATGGTGAACGGTCAATAAGCTTCCACTCTTTAAAGAGGCCTGCGCCACCAATGTTATCCCCCCTAAGGCGGCAATCAATCGGTTACGAAAATAAAAATGTGATTTATGCAGTTTTTGATGAATTTCAAATTCAGAAAGAAAGCAGATATTAACATTCATATGCTCAGTTTTAATTAAATTTAGGCTCTGCGGATACAAATGCAAAAGCCCGCTGGGTAATATAAATAAAGTAGGAGCCAGATTCTTAATAGCAATCAGATGCGATAATTGGTCCACGCCTTTTGCTCCACCGCTTACAATCCCCACTTTATTATTCTTAACAAAGTCAGATAGATGGGCTCTTAGCCACTGTTCTGTAATAGAATGGATTTCTCGCGCCCCTACCACTGATATAAATTCTGTGTTTTTCCAAATCGGCTCGCCGTAATATTCAAAAAATAGCGGCGGTTCCTTCATTTTAAAAAATTCCTCGGGATAGTCGTCTTTTTCGGGATGTGAATACTTAATATTGTATTTAGCCAGATCCTGAATATAAGAACGGGCCGATTTATATTCATTTTCAGTATAAATAAAGTTTTTTGGTAAAACGGTTAAATGATTCGGATTTCGGAACTTAAATCTTCTCTGTATGATTTTAAATAGTACGGCTGTTTCCATAAGCCTGACTGTTTCAACTTTCAGGCCATCAATTTTGGGCAGAAGTAAATCAGTTCAAAATAATTTTATCACCGATTTCAATGACATCATTTATTTCAGTAAACATAACAACAGCAAATGACCCGTATTTTTGTATTATTTTAAAATTTCCGTTAATCTCATCTGTCACTTGTGACATCGTTTTGTACTCTTGTCCGGGTGTGTACGGATTAGTTCCAAAATCCACATACGCTATTTGGTTTGAAATAAACAATCTTTGCTCGACTACATCTGGTCCACCGATTACTATCGCCTTAGCAGTTAATGAATTTTTAGTATTTTTTAAAACATTCATTTTTTCTTTTGGAATAATAACTAAATCAGTTGATATGATGCCATTACAATCATATAACTTTAATTTTCTTCGCTGATAGGGTTTGGCTGTACCATAGGCACGATAAACATACATCTTACCTATTGTTGTTTTAAAGCTGTCCAAAGCTTCATAAACTTCATAATCATCAAGAAGTTTTCCAATGAATCTGATGTCTCTTAAAATTCGCCCCTCATAACATCTGAACTTAGTTGCTTCACTGATTAGAATTTTTACTTCAGTTTTAATAGGCTGATCGGTAATAAAAATATCGCTGGTGTTTTCAAAATCAAATCTGGGTTGTTCACCAAAATCCATTTTAATTTCTGTTCTTACCTCTTTATTAAAATACTCCGCATTGCGAGACACAGGCAAACTATCAGGTATTGCTCCTGCTTGATTGGGTGGCGAGTAATCAGTGGTATCAGCCGCTCCCGTACCGATTCCCGTGCCTTTGCCCGCTCCCGTGCCCGTACCTGCGTTCATGCCTGCATCATTTGCAACAACCTGAGCTGGAACACCCAAAGCAAGTGTTGGAGTACTGACCTCATCACCCATATAAAAATAAATTTTAGCATTCGGCTTGATAAAATGTGGGTTTAAAATTCCCTGTTTATTAAGCGACCATATTTTGGGCCAAAAATTCGGATCTCCAAAAAGAATATCACTAATGGACCAAAGAGTGTCTCCTCTTTGCACAATATACTCTCTGATTACCTGCTTAGAGGTTGCCGCAGACCATACATCGGGCGACGTGGGGTTAATATTATAAATTTTATAAATACTATTAAACTTTTTCTCAAGAGCGATATCCGGGTCATCCGGGCTTCGATTTGGGTAAACGGATTTTTTTTTCGATTTTTTATTTTTCTTAGCCACGCCGCTTGGGCGCTTAGCCTTCGTTATAGGCTTAGTCTTTTTGATTACAGGCTTAGTCTTTATCACAGGCTTTTTAACGGGAGGAGCATCTAAAACCTGTTTGATATCTTCTAAAACCGGCTCCTCATCTTCTTTAATGCTCTCACGATTAGGTAATAAAGGGTCGATATTGTCTGAGTCCCCAAGGAAAGAACTGCTGTCGTTCGGTGCTGTCATTAGTGCAGGTTTATCCCGAGTATATTTTTTAGGAATTTTTATTTCAGTATTTGTATTGCTAACTGAAGTATCGGAAGAAGCCAATTCTTCAAGGCCAGCATCTTGTGCCCAGAGCTGTACATTAAAAACAACAATTAAACAAATTAAGTAGGTCTTGATCATTTCAATAGCTTAGTTTCCGTTTTTAGCTGCTTATTTTGCCCCACGTGCTTTAGCCCAAGCAGCTTATTTTGTTCTGCCTGTTCCATAAGACCCATTTCTTTATAAAGTTTTGCTTTAGCCAAGTAAGCAGACCTAACCTCTTTGGATTTGGAGTGTTTAACAATCACAGTATTAAAATGCTTCAATGCTCGAATATAATTTTTAAGTCGAAATGCATTGATCCCAGCCTGCAAATGTCTTTCAGAAATAGCTGCAGACTTCGGCAATGCTTTGGCAACCGAATTTGGTGATCGCCCTGTTAGTTCCTGAATTAATTTTTCGTTATCGTTTTTACTTACAGAACTGACTGCTGAAAAGCTTTTAAAACAAAATAAAAATATAATAACCAAGAGTTTAATTTTATGGTGAATCATAGTTGGGCCCTCTTACTGAATATTTTAACTGTATTTTACTCTGAAAAAATAGTCCGAAATCAGACTTATCCACATCTTTTGTTTAAAACCTCAAATTCTAGACTTTGGACCTAATGATTATCAAGGCTTTGAGCCGATTGCAATCCAAATGATCATTACTAACTATCTGAAATAATTAATTTTTATTGTAAAAATCATGAATTTAAAAAAAATCTTAAATGAAATCTTAAATCTTCGCACGCTTTAATTGCATATATGTGTATGGTTTTACTCTCAGTGCTTATTATTTCACTGCTCATAATAAGTCTATTCCGATTTTCGGTTCATGAAATTTTAGCACCTGTTGCTAAAACTGCTCACCTTTTTTGTTTAAATAATTTACCTGATAGTTCACTTTCGATCGCAGAATTAAAAGCGCTTGTCTGTGCCGAGAACTTTACAAATTTAAGCGATTCACAATTTTATATTTCATCCGGACTCATACACTTATTCGTAGTTTCTGGAGCTCATTTAGTGCTTATTGAAAATTTGCTTAATAAAATTACTTCTAGTCGTTTTTTGGTATTTATTGTTTTAATAATCTATGGCTTTGCCTGTGGTCTTAATGCACCGATTGTACGCTGTTTGATCGCGTTCACCCTCAACTTGTATCTGATTGAAAAAAATATCCACTGGCCTGCACATTTTAAGTTGCTCATTATCGGTTCAATTTCTTTAAGTTTTAACTACAACTGGATTACCTCTCTCAGTTTGCAAATGAGCTGGATTGCGAACTTCCTTGTGGTTCTTGGCAATAATTTCTTCAAAGATAACTCGTCTTTTTTTAAGCAAAGT
>ERZ1292633.4178-Hain-H41-02um-R1-4178-length-13533-cov-27_pt1 | contig 13533 bp, 19 predicted proteins | sample MGYA00564406_ERZ1292633 | MGnify/ENA primary metagenome ERZ1292633 (study PRJEB36523, sample SAMEA6512639) | groundwater metagenome | collected 2019-01-08 | study: AquaDiva: Metagenomics assemblies of 32 groundwater samples
TGCTTGGCGACTTCGACGCGGCCGAAGAGGCGATGCACGAAGCCTTCGCCATTGCCGTCGAACAATGGTCGCGAGAAGGGGTCCCGGCCAATCCCAGAGCCTGGCTCGTCTCGACTGGCCGCTTCAAAACCATCGACGGCATACGACGCCGCGTCCGGCTCGATGCGTCGGTCGCGGAGTTGGCCAAGCAACCAGAACCGACCACCACACTCGATGCCGAGCAACAGGAGGACGAGCACGTCGAGGACGACCGGCTCCGATTGATCTTCACCTGTTGCCATCCAGCCTTAGCACCGGAAGCACAGATCGCCATGACCTTGCGCGAAGTCTGCGGTCTCACGACAGAAGAAATTGCCCGGGCCTTCCTGACGAAGCCGCCTACCATCGCGCAACGGATCGTACGGGCCAAGGCGAAGATCCGCGACGCGCGCATCCCCTACGAAGTGCCGCCGGAAAAAGAACTACCGGACCGGTTGGAAGCGGTGCTCCGGGTCGTCTACCTGGTGTTCAACGAAGGCTACTCCGCCTCATTCGGGGAAGCGGTCACCAGGCAGGATCTCTGCGGAGAAGCGGTTCGCCTGGCGCGAGTGCTGATCACCCTGATCCCGCAAGCAGAGGCGATGGGGCTTCTGGGGCTGATGCTCTTGCAAGACTCACGACGGACCGCTCGCACCTCAGCAACCGGCGAGCTGATTCTCCTGGAAGATCAGGACCGCTCGCTCTGGAACCGTGAGCAGATTGCGGAGGGAGTTGCGCTCGTGCAGCGGGCCTTCTCGATAGGCCAGGTCGGACCCTATGCCGTTCAAGCCGCGATCGCAGCCGTACATGCACAAGCCCCGACCGCCGCCGCGACGGATTGGAAACCGATCGTCGAACTCTACAGTCTCTTACTCCGAGCAGAACCCTCGCCGGTCATCGAACTCAACCGCGCGGTCGCCGTGGCCATGCGTGATGGTCCGGCAACCGGTTTGGAATTGGTGGACGCCCTTCTTGGTCAGGGAAAGTTGGCGACCTATCACTTGGCCCATGCCACGCGGGCAGACCTGTGCCGACGGCTGGGGCGAACGAAAGAAGCACGGACTTCCTACCAGCTGGCCCTAAGCCTCACGCAGCAGGAACCGGAACGGAGATTTCTGGAACGGCGGCTGGCTGAATTGACCGCCAAGACAACCTGATCTCACCGCCCAATCCCATAATCCTAGAATTGTGCTGTAGGCGAGAAGACCACCGAATATCAGACGAACCGTGCTGTGCGGATTTTTGTGTAGCTCTTGTTGAACGCCAAGTTAGAGGTTGTTTCACGAGAGCCTCGGTCTGGCAACCGCTTGCAGGGTTTCATGGACACCGTTGCGGATCACTTCTTCCCCTTCTGAGCATCTACCCAGCCGTTGTCTTTGAACACCGCCCAGAGGGGCATTGCGTGACCGTGACCCAAATCGAATTCTTCCTTTAGCCACGCAACGAGCGCGGTTGCTTTCATGTCCGGTTTGTACACGCCTGCCTTGGCAGCCAAGGCTTTGAATTGCGCAGGGGTCTTTCCCGTCTTGGCGAGGATGTTGTCCAGATACGCTTGAAATGACATTCGTGCGCTCCTTTCTTTCATGTATTGGTGAGAAGCCACCTCCACCGCCTCACCTCACAGTCCAAGGAGCACGGTTCTTCGCAGATCCCGCGTGACCGCAAGGGCAGACCTCTTGCTCACTCGAACATGGCCGTAAATCTGCGCTGCATGTCTTCGGGTGAAACCTGTTCGATTTAAGGAGCTGCGCGCTTTTACGCAGTCCCCCTTGAGCGCAGGGTTCGCCGTCAGTTTGGGCATTGCAGGCTGTGGGGGACTATGGTGTGTATGGCGCATGGACGGTTCGCTGTGAAATCCACCAAATGTTTCCATGGGCATCTTTGACCCCGCCTTGGCGATCACCGTATGGCATATCCGCGACCTCCATTTCGAGCGCGGCTCCATTGGCCAACGCCTTCGCCATGACGGCGTGAGCATCTTCGACGTATAGGTAAAAGGAGCTTGCCATGGGCTTGTATTGTTCACTGGCCTCACTGACCATGACCGCAGATGTCCCCAACTGAACTTGAACGTTGGCGATCACACCATCAGGGCGCATGGTGCGAAGGGTCTCAACGCCACCCAAGCCACAGATCAGAAACTGCACGAAGGACTCGGCGCTCCGAACAAAGAAGTACGGCGTGACCGTGTTGAAGCCCGGAGGAATGTATATGGCGGGTGATTCACACCATCGCTTCAGCATAAGTAACGTCTCGCCCCACGCGAAGCTGCAGAATCCGAAGTACTCACTGTGCTCATCCCAGCCGGAGTGGCGAAATTCGAGCACCGCCATGCGAGGCACTTCATCGCTGTTTCCCAGCCAGTGACCAGGATTCTCTCTTTCGGTTATGTCGAAACTGATGTGTGTACCGGTCCAGGCGGATGCGGGGCTGCGTCTAGGATGGGTACTGATGATCTCCCATTCAACTCGTGTGTCTTGGGTCGTCTCCAGCACCTTCATTCTGACCTCGCCGTGCTCCATGCCTGCGCCGTGCGCGAGTACAAGCCCAGCGTCCGTGTCGATAGCTGTATGGGGCGCCCACCATCTGCCGAGTCCATCGGCAGTGGCAAGCGCTTCGTACACTTTGGATACTGGCGCGTTGATCCATACTTGATGATGGAGGGTTGCCATTGCGATTCTCCTTCTAGGTTCTAACGACTGCGCTCACCGGCAGCGAACAGCAGCGCGACGACAGGACGGGCGCTTTGGGCTGTCCGGTGGAGCAATTTGTGGGGCGTCATGGCCTCACCTTCAATTGCATCACATGGCGACGTGAACCGGCACGACCGACCTCGCGGAACCCTGCTTTCTCGAAGACCGGCACGAAGCCCATGAAACGGTAGCTCGGGGAATTAGGGTCAACCGGGTACGCCTCGACGATTCGGGCGCCATGTGCCCGAGCATGCTCGACGGCGGCTTTGATGATTCGTTGAGTAATACCTTGCCCCCGAAGTCTCCGCACAACGAAAAAACACGCAATCGACCAAATATTTTTATCAGAACTGTCATCGTCTACGAGGCGTCGATAGGTAGACCTCGGAGCGACCGAGCACCATGCGACAGGCTCTCCATCCAGGTATCCCAACAGCCCAATTGGAACTCCGGCGGACACACGACCCGCGATAGCCGCCTTGCGGCTCGTCCCGTCTTTGTGCTTCGCTTCGTCAGGCGTTGCCCGCCAAACCATGCACCAGCACGCCTTCGGGCCACCGCGACGTTCAAACAGACGCTCGAAGTCAGACCACCGGCTCGCATGCACCTCGTGAAACACGAGACGGTCGATTTCTGTGCGATCCGTCATATAGAGGCCCCTCATGCTCGCGTGCTACGCAGGGCGCAAGTGTGCTCGATGGAACTGCGGCGTGAAAGCGCTTTGTACGTTGGGCTCTCAACCGCCACGAGCGCGACCTTGCCCTCCGGGTTGAAGTGCAGGCCCCAGCCGTAGGACCTAGGCAGCGGCGAGGCTCGCATGCACGCCATGGACCTGGAGAAAAACTCCGCCCACAGCTTGGCGCGCTGGGTCTTGAGTTGGGCGTCCGAGATGCCGTGGCGCTGGACATACACAGCGAACTGCACGTCCTCTTGTGTCAGCACATAGGGCTTGGACGCGATGAGTTCATACTCCAGCGCGGCGATGGACTTCTTGCCGCCGCGCTCAGGTGGTACCGTGCCTGCCTTGGCCGATGTGTCAGGCGCGACGGCAATGAAGGTGTTGACGTAGTTCACTCGTTACCCTTGAGACGCCCAACGTAAAGCTATGGGGCGGGCGTAATAACAACCGTCCCGCTTGAGCGCAGGGTTAGAGATAATGCGCATAGCCCTCATAACTTTACCATCTTGGTTGACATGAAATATCTCTGCGGATGGGCCCCGAACACCATTGTAGTAAAGGGTGACGCTGTTTACACCGACAAGAGTGGCAACCAACTCAAAATGAAGATTCGAAAATAGTTGAAGGGCTTTTGACCAATAGGACCCGACGGCTTCCTTGCCTTTTCATATGCCAGATGGCTCGTCCGTCATTTTGATGATGACCGGTGACGACCGTTCGAAATCGTCAGTGTACTGCGACAGAATGCGATCAAGGGCGGGAGCGTTCCATGACTCTATCCACCCGGCTGCGAAATGGCCGGCGAATACTTTGTCGATCATGGCGACCTCTAACGCTCAAAATCACCGGCTTGCGCGGCTTTTCGCACAGGTCCGGTGCATTGCCGGGTTAGGCAGGCTTGATCACCAGCATCTCATTGCCGCCTCGCTGAAACTCATAGGAGACGCGCTTGATCTCTGCGCGATAACCGTCGCCCGAAAGACCCTCGATGATGACATGCGCGTGAGGCGAAGGGACTCCGTCAAGTGTCAGCAAGGGAAACACTCGCACTTCGCGAGCCACGCGCAACATCTCGAGCAAGGCCTGGAGATGAAACTCCGCTGACACGTGCGCACTGTACAAAAACAAGAAATGAGATGACACGGCGAGGTCGAATTGACCATTTTCGAAAGGCAATGACGGTAACTCCCCGGCAAGGTATCGGCCTTCTTGCTTGCCCGCCTCGAAGTCAGCGAAGAACGTGTCCATCGCTGACGTGCGAACAACCCCGAGTTGTTCCACAGACGAAATAGCTCCCCACACATAGTGGCTGTGATGCTTGCGCATTTGCGTCATCACGGTTTCATACGTATCGGAGACGCGGCTCCTGATCTGTTCAGTGCCAAAGACATAGATCGGATCGACCGACACGATATGTCCGCCGCGTTTGGTCAGTGCTGAATTGAACCCCGCCGGCCCATCGCCACAGCCAAGTATGCGCAGTCCAAGATCCGCCTCCGTCAGATCGAACATGCTGACGTATTCGTCATACGAACGTCCCCACGGGACAACTGTTTCAAGTGTAAATCCCATGGATGGCCTGCCAGGCTAACGACTACGTGATCTCCGACAGAAACCCTGATCCACACAATCTATCCGATGCGACTCTCCATCTGAAGAAGCGCTGTTCAGTCAGAATATCAATGACTGACAAGGGCGTGTCAAGCGATGGGCCGCCCCTGTCGATTTTTGTCGTTTCCAGCGACTATCTTATAGGGGCAATCATTCGGGACTTCGTCGGAGAGAACAAACCGTGAAATACCTGCTCTTGTGTTGCATCGACGAGCACATGTTCGAGGCGATGCCAAAGAGCGAGTGCGATGCCTTTATGGACGCCCTCGCAGCGTACTGCGAAACGCTTCAGAAGAATGGCCATCTTATCGCGGCGGAGCCGCTGGAATCAGTGCGGGAAGCCGTGACCGTCCGTGGACGGGAAAACACGGTGTCCGTCACAGACGGGCCCTTCGCCGAAACGAAGGAGCAGATCGGCGGGTTCTTCCTCATCAACGCCAGAGACCTCAACGAAGCGATCCGGATTGCCTCACAGTTTCCATCGATCTCTCTGGGAAGCATGGAGGTGCGCCCCGTCATGGAACTCGATCGACCTTGGGTTCGTTCATAGCCGAACCGCGGCAAAGTCACTCGAAGGAGGACGACATGATCACCGTCATGGGAGCAACCGGGAACACCGGCAAGAAAATCGCAACAGCACTGCTGAGGACAGGCGAGAAGGTCCGCGCACTCGGACGATCGGATAGCAAGCTGGCGGAGCTCAAGAAACTTGGAGCTGAGGTGCTCATCGGCGATATGACTCAGGCAGCCTTCTTGACCAAGGCCTTTCTCGGGTCAGAAGCCGTCTATACGCTGCTTCCGACCGATCGGCGCTCAGTCAACTACCGTGCCGAACAGGATCGGCAGGGCGAAGCCACTATACAAGCCATCCGCGAGAGTGGCGTCCGGCATATCGTCTTTCTGAGTAGTCTCGGAGCAGAGCTGAACGAAGGAACCGGCCTGATTGCAGGCCTGCACGCTCAAGAAGAACGCCTCACGCAGCTCTCAGATACACACATCCTCCTCCTTCGTCCGGGGTCATTTTACGAAAACTTCTACGACTCGCTCGGGCTCATCACGCACCAAGGGATCAATGGAGACTCCGTCGCACCGGATCTCGCCATCCCCATGGTGGCGACCCGCGATATCGCCGACGTTGCAGCGAAAGCCCTCGCGGCTCGTCGCTGGGAAGGTGTCGTTGTGCGCGAACTGCTTGGACCACGCGACCTCACCTACGCCGAGGCCACGCGCATCCTCGGCGAGCACATCGGCAAACCAGATCTCCGGTACGTTCAGTTCTCATACGCCGACATGCTCAGGGCACTGCTGGAGGGGGGCCTCTCCGAAAGCTTCGCCAGTCTGTACGTCGCGATGACGCAGGCGTTCAACGAGGAAATCGTCAAGCCCCGGGAGGGCCGAACGCCGGAGAACTCGACGCCCACGCGGTTCGAGGACTTTGTGGGTGAACTGGCCCAGGCCTATCAGAGGATATGAGACAGGCCATCGCCAACTCGCTGATCAGCGCCGGGCATCAACAGGTCTTTACGAGGTGTCGATTTGGGGCCGGTCCGACGACTATCTTACGAGGGAACCGATGGCATATGGCAAATAGCTGATGGCAGAAGCAGAAGAGGCCAACGAGAGGAGGGTGTCATGGCAAAAAGAGCACAGAAGCGGAAGGTCAAGTCAGCCAGGCCAGCCGCGAGCATCTGCTGGTTCGAAGTACCGGCCGATGATTTAGGACGGGCCAAGAAATTCTATCGATCGCTGTTCGGCTGGAAATTTGCAAAGCTCCCTGCGGCTATCGCCGACTACTGGCATATCGATACCGGCGGGAACGATGCTTCACCGGACGGAGGGGTTTTCCCACGCATGCACCCGAAACAGACCATCACCATCTATGTGTCCGTGCCATCGGTCGACAAGGGCATGGCCAAGGTCAAAAAACTAGGAGGAACCGTCTGCGCGGAGAAAACGGCAGTGCCGGGGATGGGTTATTTCGCAATTTGTGCGGATCAGGAAGAAAACGTCTTTGCGTTGTGGGAACCAAACGAACGAGCCGTTTAATAAAGCTGATTTCGGCCGCAAACTCGGAAGGAGCGCACCATGAAATATCTCTGCTTGGTCTATGTGGAAGAAACAATCCTCAACGCGATGCCGCAGAACGAACGCATCGCCATTTCCAACGATGCCATGGCCTACTGCGGCGAGTTACAGAAGCAAGGCCAACTCCTGGCGGCCTCACCTCTCCATCCAGTTGAAACGGCGACGACTGTGCGGGTCCGCGAGGGAAAGACCTCGACAACCGATGGTCCCTTCGCGGAAACCAAAGAGCAACTGGGCGGCTTCCTGATGATCGACGTGCGGGACTTGAACGACGCAATCCGTATCGCCGCACATTTCCCGGCCGCCAAGTTTGGCAGCGTGGAGGTCCGTCCGATGAAAGAACTCGGCTGTGCATAACCGGCGATTGCTCGCAAACATATCGAGATCTGCACCATGAAGTTTTGAACATCGGGCTTCAGCGCTCGCGCCTGAGTGGCATGAGACAACCATGGGAGCGGCTCAGAGGATTTCAACGGACTTCTTGACATCCGTTACCCCCATGCTAGACTCCAGCACCATGCTCAACGTCCAATCTCGGGCCCTCTCCGCCCTCATCATCCTTTGCACCGCTCACGTCCTGACTGGCTGCTATACCGTCAATGACCCATTGCTTGGTAAGGCTCAGGCGACGCTCAAAGGCTGTGAATTGGGGGCGCCGCCTGAATTACGCGCCGACCTCGATAAGGCACAGGCCTACCTCAAAACCAACCAAACTACCCTGAACGCGCTGAATGCCTCCAAGTTCTTTGACGCGAGCAAGGCAGAAGCGATCAAATCTCTGATGGTTGAGTATAAGGGAGACACCCGCAGCGTGGAGCGGGCCTACGCCTACATGAGCGCACTCCCCTTCCATAACGACCAGCTCCACTCCCTGACACAGGAAATCACCCAGCGCCTGGCGCTCATGGATAAGGTGCGTGAAAAGTCCGACTATCGAGCCCGCGTGAAAGAACAGGAGAAACGGGTCAACGACATCGCCTTCGCCAAAGAGACGGCCGAGTTGCGGCAACGTTTGGAGCAAGCCTCCGTGGATAGCTACAACAGGCAAACGGGGCCGGACTATATCCGTCATATCCAGAGCAACAACACCTTAGGCGGCTCCTATACTGAAACGACCGTCAAAGGACATGCCCGTGAACAGGTGCTCGAAAGCAGCAAACGATTCGCCGCTCAAGAAAAGATCCTCAGTGCAGATTTAGCCAGGCAGGAAGCCGAGTTCTCGCGATCGGATATCAGTTTTGCCGCCACGAAGGCCTATATGTCCAATGAGTCTGATCTTATCACCCAAACAGCTTGGCCCGAACTGAAAGCCGTCCTGTCCGAACTCGATCGCCTTCGTGAAGCCATGCCGCCCACCCGTCGTGCCCCGTAACAAGTTCACTTTCACCCCCGTTAGGAGAAAAAAATGGAGAGAACGAAGATTCGCTGTGTGACCTCGGCCGTTGCTGTCGTGAGTGCCTTTCTCACTCTCGCCGGCTGCGCATCCGACTACGCGAAATTGGACGGTTTCCACGATCCAGGGTTAGAACAAGGCAGTACGGTCATGCCGAATACGACTCAGCAGTCACTGTTCGGCAGCAAGGATATCTGGACGGAAGAGTTTCGGCTTTCGGCGAAGGGGCTTGGGAAAGTCCATGTCAGGCAGCCCAATATGCCGGCATTCCCCGCACAGGATAAACCTGGCTACTACAAGGTGACGGTCAACGCCGGCAGTGCCAAGAATCTGAAATGGGAAGTATGGGCGTCAGCAAGCGAGGCCCAAATCGGCGGCAGATTCGGGTCGACCGCGCTCCACTTCCAGAAAATTCTAGGCCCCTTCAGCGCAGGAGAACTCGTTAAACTGGATTACCTCGAAACCACCATGGCCGTTGGGGTTCGCGCGTACATACCGCGTCACCCCTTGATTGTGGTGTACTCACCCTCCGAACCAGGCGCGAGCTACTCCCTGGAGCTGCATAAAGGAACATAATCCTCGCAGTACTCTGGGAATCGAACGGAATCGATTCCCAGAGTAGTCCCGCCTCAACAGGTTGAAGTAATTCAGGCCCTCGCTAGTTGCCATTCTGCCGACATCTGCCGTAATACCCATACCAACCTGCCCCTGAATTCGTTGATGCGTTCAGCATCTATCCCCTATTTCCACATAACGGCCGCATAATTTTCACACGCGTGCGGGTGGGCGAACCGGGCAATCTCTTGCGCTGGGGATCATATAGCACAACTTCTCCTCCCCCAGGAGCAACGGGTCAACTTATTGATTTCATTGAAAGCCTATGCGACTGTCGATTTCGCCCCCTCCCCTTCGACTAAAGAGTAGAAGGTAGCCAAGACTCTTAGCCAGGCATTCAACTCGAAACCAAGAGGAGCATTGCCGTGCGATTTATGATTATCGTGAAAGCCACGAAGGATTCTGAAGCCGGCGTGCTGCCGAGCGAACAATTGTTGGCGAAGATGGGTGCGTTCAATGAAGCGCTAGTCAAAGCCGGGATGCTGCCGGCAGGCGGGGAGCGATGGTTCGAGAGCGGTATGACGACCTTGAATGGGGCTCTGCGGGCTATGAAGTTTTCGGCGGGCGCTGTCTCAACTGCGGCGTGATCGTCGAGGCCTCGACCCCGGCGCAACATCGCACGACGTACAAAACCAAGCCGGATCGATTGTTGAGACGACGGCTGAAGGAACTATTTATGGTTCCATGAAAGACTCCGCACCATCCAACACGCGAAAGGAGTACCGGCCCATGCCCTATAATGAACGGCTGGCGGAGCGAGCCAGAGCGCTCCTGAAAGGACAACGTGCGCTGGTCGAGAAGAAAATGTTCGGCGGGCTGGCCTACATGTCGCAGGGAAAGATGTTTGCCGGCATCTTGAACGAGGACTTGGTTGTGCGTGTCGGTCCTGAGGGGAACGGCACCGCATTGAAAGAACCGCACACGAGACCGATGGGTTTCACAGGCCGTCCGATGAAGGGCTACATCTATGTGAGTCTGGACGGCGTAAAAACGCCGGCGCACTTGCGCAAGTGGCTCATGCGGGGGCTGTCATTCGTGGCAAGCCTTCCCCCGACGAAGCGAAAAGCGGCAAGTCGAACTCCGAAATCTATCACCCATCAACCAAGGAGGATCTCATCATGACGGCGATGGACATCGGCAAAGAAGTGGCGGCATTGTGCAGACAGGGGAAGAATCAGGAGGCGATCGATCGCTTCTACTCACCGAATATCGAAAGTATCGAAGCCTGCGCGATGCCCGGCATGGACCGGACGCAAAAAGGCATCCAGGCCATCAAAAGAAAAAACCAATGGTGGGTCGATAATCATGAGGTCCACGGTGGGTCGGTCGACGGCCCCTACCCTCACGACGACCGCTTCGTGCTGCATTTCAAGTACGACGTAACACCCAAGCAGACGGGAAAACGGATCACCCTGGATGAAGTTGGGCTCTTCACGGTCCTGAACGGGAAGATCGCGAAGGAGGAGTTCTTCTATTCGATGTGACTCTTTTGCACAAGCCGAACGTGGCAAGCGTCGAGACGTATCATCCCTCATTCCACAAGGAGGCCGCTATGCGTATGCTGAATTTCGTTATCTCAACTCTATGTGTACTACTCACGGTCTCGCCTGTCCTGGCCAAGGATAAGAAGGCCGACAAGAAGATGGACCAGCAGGCCATGATGGAACTCTGGCAGAAGCTGGCCCAGCCCGGTGAGCCCCACAAATTGTTTGCCGGCCTGGCCGGCAGTTGGACCACCGCAACGAAGGAATGGATGGAGCCGGGCAAGCCTCCGACAGAATCGACCGGCACCGCGGATATGAAGATGCTGCTCGACGGCCGCTTTCTGTATCAGGAATACCACGCGCAGATGATGGGGCAACCCTTCTCCGGCATCGGGATCGATGGCTACGACAATGTGACGAAAAAGTACGTGACGGCCTGGATCGATACGATGGGAACCGGGATCTTCATCATGGAAGGGACGGCCAATGCTGATGGCAAGACCATCACTCTGAAAGGCTCGCACCCCGAACCGGGCGGCGGCAAGATGTCGCATCGGGCCGTCTGGAAAATTCAAGACGCCAACAACCAAACATTTGAAATGTACGGAACGCACGGCCATGGCGGCAAGGAAATGAAGTTTCTGGAGATCGTGTATACGCGGAAACCGTGATGGCGCAGCATTGAAATAGATCGGGCAACATGCTTGACTAGATGCTCAACACCATCACTTAGGGAGGCCTCAGATGCAACGCACGATCGGACTGTTGAGTTTGGCTCTGATGCTGACGACGCTCAGCGGCTGCAGCTATTTGTTCTATCCGCGCGCCGGCGACTACGCGACGCAGGCCAAGGGCGCCAGCGGCGTCGAGACGATGATCAATCTCACGAATATGATGGATACCACGGCTGCCAAAGCCAAAGGCGGCAAGGGCGTGGACAACGCATTCGACGACCTCCACAACCAGCTCCATGCGCTGATGGATTCGTTCTGCGGCGTCACCAAGGAACAGGCCAAGACCCCGGCCTACGATCTGGCATTGACCCACAAGAAGGAACTCGGGGCCATCTTCGGGCGTCTCTGGAAATTCAAGGATGACCAACCGCAACGCGACCAGCACCTCGATCTTCTGAGTGCCGAGCTGAAGGAACTGCGGGAGACGTTACAGACCATAAAATAATCCGACGACGGAGGCCGGTGATGAAAGCTTCTCATGCCCCAGTGAGTCGTGGAGCCGTGACATTGCTGATCGGCACCAGGAAAGGCGCGTTCACCCTCAAGAGCGACCAGGCGAGGCGCACATGGAAAGTCTCGCCCCCCATGTTCCTCGGCCACATCATCCATCACGTCGTGGCCGACCCGCGGGATCGGCGGACGGTGTTGATGGCGGCCAGTACCGGGCACCTGGGCCCGACGATCTTCCGATCCACCAATGCGGGCAAGTCATGGACGGAAGTAACCGCGCCGCCGGCCTTCGCCAAGGTACCGGAGAGCGAGAAGGGCCGTGCGGTGAATCACACCTTCTGGCTCACGCCCTGCCATGCCAACGAACCGAACGCCTGGTACGCCGGCACCTCGCCGCAAGGCCTGTTCCGGTCCGACGATGGAGGCGCCACCTGGAAGCCGTTTTCCTACATCAACGACGATCCGCAGTACCGCGAGTGGATGGGCTCCGTGCAGGACGGCACACCGGACGGTCCGAAGCTGCACTCGATCATCGTGGACCCGCGCGATCCCCGGCATCTCTATTTCGCCATGTCCGGCGGCGGCGTACATGAATCCGTCGACGGCGGCAAAACGTTCTCGACGCTCGTGAAGGGCCTCGACGTGGTGGAGGGATTTGATCCGACTACGGTGACCTTCCACGACCCCCATTGCGTGCGGCTCTCCCCGAGCAATCCGGATCGGCTCTATCAGCAAAACCATTGCGGCATCTACCGGTTCGATCGGCCCTCGAATACCTGGGTGCGGATCGGCAAGAACATGCCGAAGAAAGTCGGCGACGTCGGATTTCCCATGGTCGTACATCCGCACAATGCGGACCAGGCCTGGGTATTCCCGATGGATGGCGCAACAGTCTGGCCGCGCGTGAGCCCGGATGGCAAACCGGCCGCCTATGTGACAAAGAATGCCGGGAAAAGCTGGACGCGCCAGGACAAGGGCTTCCCGCGGGCGAACGCCTGGTGGACGGTGAAGCGTCAGGCGATGACCAATGATAGGCACGAGGCCGTCGGGCTGTATGTGGGCACGACGCAGGGCGAAATCTGGGCGAGCCGGAATGAGGGAACGACCTGGACCTGCATTGCCAGGCACCTGCCGGAAATCTACTCGGTGGAAGCGGCAACGTTCGGACGATGACGATCCACATCCCCAGCGCCTTGCGGTCCTACACGGCGCAACAAAGCGAGGTACCGGTGAACGGCGCCACGCTTGCGGAGGCACTGGCGGCATTGGATCACCGTTTCCCCGGCATCCGGTTTCGCATCGTCACGGAACAGGATAGGATCAGACCGCACATCAGAATCTTTGTGAACGACATGCAACTGCACGACTTGTCAGCGCCACTCAACAACACCGATACGGTCTACATCGTCTGCGCCCTCAGCGGCGGATAAACCGGACCGTCATTCGTCAATGGTCATTCGTCACACGTAGAGAGGTAACCCATGGCTCCACAACCGACCGCACAGCAACTCATCGAAGGTCAACGCCAGGATTGGAACCGTGTCGCCGGCGGCTGGGAAAAGTGGGACCGCCTCTTCGAGGAACAGATGGCCTTCGTCAACCATCGCCTCGTGGCCGACGCCCGGCTGCGCGCCGGATTGACAGTGCTCGATCTTGGGTCCGGCACCGGCTATCCGGCCCTGCTGGGCGCACAGACCGTCGGAGCGACCGGCAGCGTCGTCGGCATGGATCTCGCGGAGCAGATGCTCGCCGCCGCGGAGCGCAAAGCGAA
>ERZ1292633.4179-Hain-H41-02um-R1-4179-length-13533-cov-4_pt1 | contig 13533 bp, 9 predicted proteins | sample MGYA00564406_ERZ1292633 | MGnify/ENA primary metagenome ERZ1292633 (study PRJEB36523, sample SAMEA6512639) | groundwater metagenome | collected 2019-01-08 | study: AquaDiva: Metagenomics assemblies of 32 groundwater samples
GTTGATTCCTCGGTAGGTGGTAAGACGGCGATCAATCATGAGCTAGGCAAGAACATGGTGGGCGTTTTCTATCAACCTGAGCGCGTTGTCGCCGACCTTGACTGCTTTGGTACCTTGCCAAGGCGTGAATTCAATAGTGGTTTGGCTGAAGTCATCAAATATGGCCCGATCGCTGACGCCCAGTTCTACAGTTGGCTGCAGGCGAATATCGGTTTGCTGATGTCTCGCGATTCAGATGCGCTAGCCCATGCCGTGCAACGTTCGTGCGAATTGAAGGCTTGGGTCGTCGCGCAGGACGAGCGAGAGGGTGGCTTGCGGGCCATCTTGAACTTTGGCCACACTTTTGGGCACGCCATCGAAGCCGGGCTTGGCTATGGCGTGTGGTTGCATGGCGAAGCGGTGTCCGTCGGCATGGTCATGGCGGCCGAGTTGTCCTGTCGCCTAGGTTTGGTGGGGCCTGATTTTGTGCAAAGTTTGCGAGCCTTGCTGCTCTTGGCCGAGTTACCGGTCGTGGGGCCGAAACTCGGTGTCGCTCGATATCTTCAACTCATGCGCCTAGACAAAAAAGCGCAAGACGGGGACATTGTTTTTGTACTAATTGATGGTATGGGGCGGGCTGTCATGCGAAGTGCCCCGGATGCAATGGTTGTCGATGTCCTTGAAGCCTGTTGTACTTAATGCAGCACTTTGAGCAGCGCGCTCATGATGTTTGAATTGGCTCCCTATGCGAGTCACCCGGCGACAGGCAGGGGGCGGCGTTACAGCCAATCGCCTGCACCAACACGCAACGACTATCAGCGTGACAGGGACCGCATTGTGCATAGCTCGGCTTTTCGTCGGCTGGTCTACAAAACACAGGTCTTTCTCAATCACGAAGGCGATCTGTTTCGCACACGTTTGACGCATTCGCTAGAAGTCGCGCAACTCGGGCGTTCCATCTCGCGCTCACTAGGGCTCCACGAAGACCTTGTTGAGGCCATTGCTCTGGCGCATGACTTGGGCCATACACCGTTTGGGCATGCGGGGCAGGACGAGTTGAACGCATGCATGAAACCCTACGGTGGGTTCGAGCACAACCTCCAAAGTTTGCGGATTGTTGACCAATTGGAGTTGCGCTATGCCGACTTTGACGGTCTCAATCTTTGCTTTGAAACCCGCGAAGGCATACTCAAACATTGCTCCGGTGCAAATGCTCAACATCTTGAGCGTAAAGAACCCGGTGGGGTGGCAGCTCGCTTTTTGAAAAAAACGCAGGCGAGTCTTGAGGCGCAGCTATGCAATCTGGCAGACGAAATTGCCTACAACGCGCACGACCTTGATGATGGCGTGCGCTCGGGTTTGATCACGCTTGAGCAAGCGCGCGAGGTCGTGCTGGTGGATCAAGCTGCGACGCAAGTACTGACCAAATACCCCCATTTGCATGGGCGACGCTTACTTTATGAGTTGATTCGGTTGATGTTGTCCGAACAAGTCTTTGACGTCATTGGCGCGTCGAAGGGCCGACTTGAAACGACACAGCCGCAAGATGCATGGGCGGCACGACAGCTGCCTGTGCAAATTGGTTTCTCAGAAGCCATGAGCCTTGCGAGCACACAACTCAAGCAATTTCTATTCAGAAATTTGTATCGCCATCCGCAGGTTGTAGAAACAACCCAACGTGCCACTCATATTGTTCGAGAATTGTTTGAGATCTATCTAGACAGCCCGATGCAAATGTCCGAGGACTTTAGCGGCCAAGGCGAATGGCCGCGTCCAGTGGCAGACTACATCGCCGGTATGACGGACCGATTTGCCATACGTGAACATACGCGATTGACCGGCAAGCAGTTGTTCTAACCCATAATTGGGGTCAGAGTCAATATTTCGTGGCCTACGGCCGCGCATCGAACATGGCCAGACCTACTCGAATAACCCTTGCCGGGGTGCCGCACCACGTTTTGCAACGAGGCAACAATCGCCAAATGGTGTTTGTTGACGATCAGGATCGGCAACAGTTCATCAACATTTTGCGCGATAGCTGCGCAACCCATCTCGTGGCGGTACATGCCTATGTGCTGATGGGCAATCACTTCCATTTGCTACTTACCCCGCAAAACGCAGATGGATTGAGTCGAGCCATCCAAACGTTGGGTCGCCGCTATGTAGGGTGGTTCAACCATCGGCACCAGCGCTCTGGGACGCTTTGGGAAGGACGGTTTCGCTCTTCTGTTATCGAAAGTGAGCGCTACCTGATGTCTTGCATGCGTTACATCGAGCTCAATCCGCAGCGTGCGGGTCTCGTCGGCAACGCCGAAGATTGGGCGTGGTCGAGTTTGGCTCATCATCTGGGGCGTAAACGCGATGCCTTAGTGCAGGATCATGAAATTTACTGGATGCTTGGCAATACGCCTTTTGAGCGAGAAATAGCCTATCGTGAATTCCTTTCTCAGGCTGTCAGCGCAACGGAGGTGATGAGCATTACGCATGCTGCCGTTAAAGGAGCCGCTCTAGGTAATCCAGCCTTTGTGCGTGTCACGCATGAAGCCTTTGGACGAACCGTTGAACCCCGTAATCGCGGCCGCCCTGTCAAATTAATTGACTCTGACCCCAATTAATGGGGTGTTTTGATAAACTGACCTCATTAATTGACTCTGACCCCAATTTATAGCGCTTGTTGAATTTGCTGCGCTGCATTACGCTTATGGACGTTTAGCGTTTTCGGAGTTGATGATGTCCTCGGTTTTGCCGCCAGAATTGCACTTAGGTTCCTCAGCTCTCAAGGAAGCGTCGGGTGGCCCCCAGGTTTCCCCGACCACCTCGGGAGGCCTGACGCGGAGCGACAGGTTTGGGGCCCCCAGTCAAGAAGAACAGCGCGGCTTGGCCGCGCAAGGTCTGTATCAACCACAGCATGAACATGACGCTTGCGGTGTCGGTTTTGTGGCACACATCAAGGGGCAGAAAGCTCACCACATCGTCGCCCAGGGGCTGAAGATTCTTGAAAATCTTGACCATCGTGGTGCCGTTGGGGCTGACAAGCTGATGGGCGACGGCGCGGGCATTCTCATTCAAATCCCCGACGAGTTCTATCGGGCCGAAATGGCCGCCCAAGGCGTGAAATTACCCCCACCAGGAGAATATGGGGTTGGCATGATCTTTCTGCCCAAAGAGCACGCCTCGCGGCTGGCTTGTGAGCAAGAGCTAGCCCGCGCCGTTAAAGCCGAAGGTCAGGTTTTGTTGGGTTGGCGCGACGTTCCCGTGGACCGCGAGATGCCGATGTCGCCCACCGTGCGCGAGAAAGAACCTGTCATCCGCCAGATTTTCATTGGCCGTGGCCCCGACGTCATCGTGCCCGATGCACTGGAGCGCAAGCTCTATGTGATTCGCAAGACAGCCTCTAGCGCCATCCAAAATCTCAAGCTTACCCACAGCCGTGAATACTACGTCCCGAGCATGAGCTGCCGGACTGTGATTTACAAAGGCCTGCTTCTGGCGGATCAAGTTGGCAAGTACTTCAAGGACCTCAGCGACGAGCGCTTGACGTCGGCCGTTGCCTTGGTCCATCAACGCTTTTCGACCAACACCTTCCCCGAATGGCCTTTGGCACACCCCTACCGCTATGTTGCCCATAACGGTGAAATCAACACGGTCAAGGGCAACTTCAACTGGATGCGCGCACGCGAGGGCGTCATGAAGTCCCCTGTGCTGGGGGACGATCTGCAAAAGCTCTACCCCATTAGCTTTGAAGGCCAAAGTGATACGGCGACCTTTGACAATGCGCTTGAGCTGCTGACCATGTCGGGCTACCCACTGGCGCAGGCGGCCATGATGATGATCCCCGAGGCCTGGGAGCAGCACGAGCATATGGACCCGCGCCGCCGTGCGTTCTATGAATACCACGCGGCCATGCTTGAACCCTGGGACGGCCCCGCCGCCATGGTGTTCACCGATGGTCGGCAAGTCGGTGCCACGCTCGACCGTAATGGCCTACGCCCTGCGCGTTATATCGTCACCGACGACGATCTGGTCGTTTTGGCCAGTGAATCTGGGGTGCTGCCTATTCCAGAAAACAAAATCGTCAAAAAATGGCGCTTGCAGCCTGGCAAAATGTTTCTGATCGATCTGGAACAAGGGCGCATCATTGAAGACGAAGAGCTGAAAAACCAGTTCGCAAACGCCAGGCCCTATCGCCAGTGGATTGAAAACGTGCGTGTCAGGCTGGACTCCATCCCCCTGCCTGCATCGCATTCTGGTGCTCAGCCCCAGGCGCAAGAGACATTGCTGGACCGTCAACAAGCTTTCGGATTTACCCAAGAGGACTTGAAGTTCTTGCTTGCGCCGATGGCTGCAAACGGAGAAGAAGCCACTGGGTCGATGGGCAATGACTCACCGTTGGCGGTACTGTCCAACAAGGACAAACCGCTTTTCAATTACTTCAAGCAACTGTTTGCCCAGGTTACCAACCCACCGATCGATCCGATTCGTGAATCCATCGTGATGTCCTTGAACAGCTTCATTGGCCCCAAACCCAATTTGCTAGACATCAACGCTATTAATCCACCGATGCGGCTGGAAGTCTCGCAACCGGTATTGGACTTCAAAGACATGGCACGCTTGCGCGCCATTGAGGCGCACACCAACGGCAAGTTCAAACCTTATGAGCTGGACCTCACGTATCCGGCTGACTGGGGCCGCGCTGGGGTTGAGGCCAAACTGGCTTCTCTGTGCGCGGAAACTGTCGATGCGCAGCGCAGCGGCCACAACATCATCATCATCACAGACCGTGCGATGTCTCGCGAGCGCATTGCCATCCCCGCTTTGTTGGCTTTGTCTGCCGTTCATCACCATCTGGTGCGTGAAGGTCTGCGGACGACGGTGGGCTTGGTGGTGGAGACCGGCACGGCTCGCGAAGTGCATCACTTCGCTGTTTTGGCGGGCTATGGTGCCGAAGCGGTTCACCCCTATTTGACGCTAGAAACTTTGGTGGACATGCATGTTGAGCTTGACGCCGAGTTGTCGGCGGAGAAGGCCCAGTACAACTACATCAAAGCGATTGGCAAGGGGCTGTCCAAAATCATGTCCAAGATGGGCATCTCGACCTATATGTCCTACTGCGGAGCGCAGATATTTGAAGCTATCGGACTGTGTAGCGAGTTAGTCGAAAAGTACTTCCGTGGCACGCCGACCCAGGTTGGTGGCATTGGCGTGTTTGAAGTCGCTGAAGAAGCCATTCGCATGCACAAGGCGGCATTTGGCAACGCGCCGATATTGGAAACCATGTTGGAGACCGGTGGCGAATATGCCTGGCGCTCAAGGGGCGAGGAGCATATGTGGACTCCTGACGCCATCGCCAAATTGCAACATGCCACGCGCTCCAATCAGTTTGACACCTACAAAGAATATGCACAACTGATTAACGATCAATCGCGCCGCCACATGACCTTACGGGGGCTGTTCGAGTTCAAAATCGATCACAGCAAAGCTATATCAGTGGATGAGGTTGAAAGCGCAGCAGAGATCGTCAAACGTTTTGCCACGGGCGCAATGTCACTGGGCTCCATCTCGACCGAGGCGCACTCCACCCTGGCCATTGCCATGAATCGCATCGGTGGCAAGAGCAACACGGGAGAGGGCGGTGAAGACCCCGCCCGATATCGCAATGAGCTTAAAGGTATCCCGATCGTCAAGGGCACCAAGGTCAGTGATATCTTAGGTGGCAACGTCATTCAAGCTGATTACGAGTTAAATGATGGGGATTCACTTCGTAGCAAAATCAAACAGGTGGCATCGGGCCGGTTTGGTGTGACCACCGAGTACTTGGTGTCAGCCGAGCAAATCCAAATCAAAATGGCTCAGGGTGCCAAGCCCGGTGAGGGCGGACAGTTACCCGGCGGCAAGGTGAGTGACTACATCGGCTTTTTACGGTATTCCGTCCCCGGGGTGGGGTTGATTTCTCCACCTCCGCATCATGATATTTACTCGATTGAAGACCTGGCGCAACTGATCCACGACCTCAAAAACGTGAACCCGCGCGCGGACATTTCAGTCAAGCTGGTCAGCGAAGTCGGTGTGGGCACCATCGCTGCGGGCGTAGCCAAGGCCAAGGCCGACCATGTGGTTATCGCTGGGCATGACGGCGGTACCGGCGCGTCACCGTGGTCAAGTATCAAGCATGCTGGAACGCCGTGGGAATTGGGCTTGGCCGAGACGCAACAAACCTTGGTGCTGAACCGCCTACGCAATCGCATTCGTGTGCAAGCCGACGGTCAGATGAAGACGGGCCGAGACGTGGTGATCGGTGCACTGCTGGGTGCCGATGAATTCGGTTTTGCCACCGCGCCATTGGTGGTGGAAGGTTGCATCATGATGCGCAAATGCCACCTCAACACCTGCCCAGTCGGCGTTGCCACGCAAGACCCCATGCTGCGCAAGAAGTTTGCGGGTAAGCCTGAGCACGTGGTGAACTACTTCTTCTTTGTAGCCGAAGAAGTGCGTCAAATCATGGCGCAATTGGGCATACGGAAGTTCGACGACTTGATTGGGCGTGCTGATCTTTTGGATACCAAGAAAGGGATCGCCCATTGGAAAGCCAAGGGCCTTGACTTTGCGCGCGTACTCCATCAGCCCAAGCTACCGCAAGGCATGTTGCGCTACCACACGGAAGCACAAGATCATGGTCTAGGGCGTGCACTAGATATGAAACTCATCGAACGCAGCTTGCTTGCACTCGACAAGGGAGAGAAAGTGCAGTTCATGGCTGAGACCCGTAACGTCAACCGTACCGTCGGGGCCATGCTTTCTGGTGAGTTGATTCGCCGCCATCCGCAAGGGCTACCTGATCAAAGCATCTTTATTCAGATGGAAGGCACCGGTGGACAGAGCTTCGGCGCGTTTTTAGCACAAGGCATAACACTATATTTGATTGGTGATGCGAACGACTATACCGGTAAAGGTATGTCGGGCGGCCGGATCGCCGTGCGCCCGAGTATTGACTTCAGGGGTGACGCCACCAAGAACATCATTGTCGGCAATACGGTGCTGTACGGTGCGACCCGTGGTGAAGCTTTCTTTCGAGGCGTGGCGGGTGAGCGCTTTGCCGTTCGCCTGTCGGGGGCAACGGCTGTCGTTGAAGGAACAGGCGACCATGGCTGCGAATACATGACCGGTGGCACCGTTGTTGTGCTGGGCAAGACAGGGCGCAACTTTGCCGCTGGGATGTCCGGCGGTGTGGCCTATGTTTATGACGAAGATGGGCAGTTCAACAAACGCTGCAACACGGCCATGGTAGCGCTTGAGCGCGTGTTGTCACAGACCGATCAAGAAGCCAGTATCGAGTCGGCGATTTGGCATAACGGGCAATGTGATGAGGTACTGCTGCGTCAGCACATCACCGACCATTACCGTTGGACGGGCTCACTACGTGCTCGCGACATCTTGGACAACTGGGCGGACTCAAGAGCTAAGTTTGTCAAGGTGATGCCACTTGAATACAAGAGGGCTTTGACTGAAATGCGAGCTAAAGCCCAAGCGGATGCCACGATCACACAGGCCAAGACGGGTGATGCACTGCCTAGCCAAGCCCGTGTTAAAGCCCGCCATTTGTGAGAAGAGTTTTTGACAGGATTAACAGGGCTAAGCCCTAGACCTAAGACAAGCGGCACTGTGGACCCTGCTTGGGGTTGCTAATACTGTCTAAGTGAAAATGATTTCCGGCGTGTCCGGTATAGGAATAGAAGTCATGGGAAAAGTCACCGGTTTTATGGAGTTCGAACGCCTTGAACAAGGCTACGAAAGCGTGACCAAGCGAGTCAAAAACTACAAAGAATTTGTGATTGGCTTGAAAGTCGATGAAGCCCAGCAACAAGCGGCACGTTGCATGGACTGCGGCACGCCTTTTTGTAGCAGTGGTGGTATGAGCGGGTGCCCGGTCAACAACATCATTCCAGACTTTAACGATATGGTGTACCGCAACGATTGGGCTAACGCCAGCATCGTTTTGCACAGCACCAATAATTTCCCGGAGTTCACAGGGCGCATTTGCCCGGCGCCCTGTGAAGCGGCCTGCACGCTCAATGTGAATGACGAGGCCGTGGGCATCAAGTCTATTGAGCACGCCATTATCGACCGAGCCTGGGCCGAAGGATGGGTTAAGCCGCAGCTTGCGGTGCGTGCAACGGGCAAGCGCGTCGCAGTGGTGGGCTCCGGCCCTGCGGGTTTGGCGGCAGCGCAACAGCTAGCAAGAGCCGGGCATTGTGTGACCGTGTTTGAAAAGAATGACCGTATTGGTGGCTTGCTGCGATATGGCATTCCTGACTTCAAGCTGGACAAAACGCAAATCGAGCGCCGAGTGGCGCAGATGCAGCAAGAGGGCGTGGAGTTTCGCACTAGCGTGTTGGTGGCGGAGTTGCCCAAAGGCAGCAAAGTCACGAATTGGGCCAAAGAATCCATCAGCCCTGAGCAACTGAAGGCCGAGTTTGATGCTGTGTTACTGGCGGGTGGAGCAGAGCAATCGCGCGACCTACCTATCCCTGGTCGCGATTTGGCTGGCGTGCATTTTGCGATGGAATTCCTGCCGCAGCAAAACAAGGTTAATGCTGGCGATAAACTCAAGGGCCAGCTTCGTGCAGACGATTTGAATGTGGTGGTGATTGGTGGTGGCGATACTGGCAGCGATTGCGTTGGCACCAGTAACCGGCACGGGGCGAAATCGGTTACGCAGTTTGAATTATTGCCGCAACCGCCAGAACAGGAAGACCGCCCGCTGACGTGGCCTTACTGGCCGATCAAACTGCGCACCTCCTCCAGTCACGAAGAGGGCTGCCAGCGTGAGTTTGCCATTGCCACCAAAGAGTTCGTTGGCGAAAAGGGCAAGCTCACAGGCCTGAAAACCGTGCGCTTAGAGTGGCAGGGCGGCAAGATGACCGAGGTGGCGGGCAGCGAGCAGATCATCAAAGCAGAATTGGCATTGCTGGCGATGGGTTTTGTAAGCCCTGTGGCGACTATTTTGGATGCCTTTGGTGTGGAAAAAGATGCGCGTGGCAATGTGAAGGCGCAGACGGAGACTGCGGCGGCCTACAAGACCAACGTCGACAAGGTGTTTGCCGCCGGAGACATGCGGCGTGGGCAGTCATTGGTGGTTTGGGCCATTCGTGAAGGGCGGCAGGCTGCCCGCGCCATTGACGAAGCACTGACGGGGGCCAGCGAGCTCCCGCGTTAGCGTTCAGTATTAGCACTTACGCTGGCTCTGTAGCACGGCGTAACAATTAACGGCCCGCTTGTCAGAACAGGCGGGCCGTTTGTCTTCTTGAGGCCTATGTTCGTGAAATATCTCACGAGACGGGTGTCTAAGTGCCCCCACAATCCCGACGCATCCTGAAGTTCATGGCGCTGCGCGCTAGCAACTCGGTAGAGCCATTTTGGCTAGGTCGTTAGTGGGGAATCAATGTCCAGTAAGTATGGCACTTTGCTGCGCGGGCGTGGCTTCACGCTCATTGAAGTAATGATTGTTGTCACCATCGTTGCAATACTGGCGGCAGTCGCCTTGCCTAGTTACCAGGACTACGTGCGGCGTGGCAAGGTCGTGGAGGCTGGGCAACTGCTGAGTCAGCAGCGTATTCGGCTGGAGCAGTATTTTCAAGATAACCGCAACTATGGCACGTCCTCAGTTTGCGGTACTGGCGCTATTACTGGTAAGTATTTTTCCGTTGTTTGCGTGGCTTCTGGTGCGAATTTTCAAAACTACACCCTGACCGCCACCAGCACAGGAACTTTAACCGACCACGTATATGCTGTTGACGATGCTAACGTGATGGTAACGACAAAATTCAAGGGCGCAACCGTAACGAAGGGTTGCTGGGTTTTCAAGGGGGACGAATGCTAGCCGGACCTAGGAGTCGCGGTGGCTTCACTCTGATCGAATTGATGGTTACGATCACCGTTTTTGGGCTCCTGGCGATTGCTGTTGCGCCTGACCTCAGCTATTGGATACGCAGCTTGAAAGTTCGTGGTGCCGCTGAGGCGATGCAAAATGGACTACAAAAGGCGCGACTTGAGGCTGTTCGTAGCAATCGTGTGGTGACTTTGTGGCTGGTTTCCACGCTGGACGCCTCTTGCAGCTTGCGCAGCGATGTACCGAATTGGGTGTTGAGTTTGGTAGATCCCAGCGGTAACTGCCATGTCGGTGCAAGTACGACGACGAGTCCTTTTGTCATTGAGAAATTCACCTTTGGTAGTGCTGCTAACCAGGTAAGTCTAGGGGCCGTCGATGCAGGAGGCGGTGCTGCAACGTCAATCAGCTTTGATCCATTGGGGCAGATGTCTGGCAACGGTCTGCAATGTTTGCGTGTAAGCGCTGCTAGCGGAGAGTCACGCACACTCAAAATCTTGGTGATGCCAGGTGGATCAATCCGTATGTGCGATGCAAATTTGCCCAGTGCAGACGCGCGTTCTTGCCCCGCAGTAACAATTTGTTAGCATATGAAAGCAAGAAAGTATCAATTTGGTTTTCCTGTGCGTTATCGCAGTCAAACCGGTGTTGCGTTGATTGAAGCATTGGTCGGCATGCTGATTTTTGCCTTCGGTGTTTTGGTGCTGATTGGCGTGCAGGCGACGCTAACGCGAACTCAGTCTGACTCCAAATATCGAAGCGACGCAGCCAGCCTGGCGCAGGAAGCGGTTAGCCTTATTTGGTCAGATACCTCCGCCAACTATGCCAATTATTCGGGTGCAACGGCGTGTGCTGCCTACGTGCGTTGTGCCAACTGGATTAACAAGGTGGTCACCACATTGCCATCGGGGACTGCGACGATCACCGTGAACAATGTTCGTACAGCGGCCAACGGGCTGGTTGGGGCCACGGTGCAGGTGCAAGTTCGCTGGAATTTTGCATCAGAGACTCAGCGAACCTATTTAACCCAAGTGGAGGTGCAGCAATGAGTGATTGGGCACCCGACAGGCAGCATGGATTTACCCTGATTGAATTGATGGTGGGCGTGGCGATTGGCTTGCTGTCCACGCTGGTCATTGCCATGGTGATGAAAGAAGCCGAAGGATATAAACGTAGCACCCAAACTGGGACGGAGGCGCAAGTGAATGGGGCCTTAGGTTTGTATGCCTTGTCGCGCGAACTTGAAAGTGCAGGCTATGGTTTTTCTGGTTTCCCCAACAGCATGGGCTGCAATATTTCCGCCCAATATGGAGGGGCCGCGGTTGGCAATTTCTCTGCGACCCTAGCTCCGGTACTGATAACGACCAATCCGGCAGGTTCCGATACTGTGCGGATCATGGCCAGCCAGTCCAACTCGTTCAAGGCGCCCACTTCGATCGTCGGGCTTGGGTATGCGCCCAACACGCCTGCGTTGGCTTCGAACTTTCCGGTGCAGTCACCGATCGGAATCGCTGGGGGAGACCTATTGATTGCCGTGCCAAATGGCGGGGGTAACTGCGAACTCTTTCAAGCTTCAGGGGCCGCAACAGCGGCGGGTGTGCCGCGCAGCGATAGTGCCACTTGGAACGCAACGGGATGGCCGACAGCTACTTATGTGGCAGGAGATTCGTTAGTCAACTTGGGATCCTTGCGCGATAGTCTTTATAGCGTTAACGCCACTACATTCGTTTTGCAATCGGATAGCTTTGTGAACGCGGCACCTCCTAGCCGCAACACTGCGCAACTGCAACCGAATGTCGTCATGCTCAAAGCCTACTACGGTTGGGCGGCAGTAGACCCAGGCCCTTTGGTTCGATTTGACAGCGTGACGCCGACAACGAACGCTGGGTGGAGAACGCTACGTGCCGTGCGGCTGGCACTTGTTGTGCGCAGCGAGCTCAAAGAAAAAGATGTGGTGACCACCGTTAATCCGCTCTGGGATGTGGGCAGCACATTTGCCGTCCCCGGCAGCGTGGCTTGCGGTGCAAGCCAGTGCGTCACGCTGAATGTTCAGACGGTAGTTGGCACAGATTGGGATCACTATCGATACCGCGTGTTTGACACTATCGTTTATTTGCGTAATACGCAGTGGAGGGATTGATGCGCAGATTCAAACAGGTACGAAAGCAAGAAAAATCTACGCAACGCGGGGTTTCCATGATTTTTGCGCTTCTGGCGCTAATCGTGCTAACCCTTGCGACCGCTGCATTGGTGCGCTCGGTTAGCGGTGGCATGGTTGCATTGGGCAATTTGGGTTTCAAACAAGATGCGACGCGTGCAGCAACAGGTGGGGCGGAGGCGGCAATTCAATACCTGACAAACAATGTAAGCACGGCCATCTTAAATACCAACAATAACGCAAACGGTTATTACGCCACGGCATTTGCCAATTTGGATGTTTCTGGGGCACAGGCTCGCATGGGTGCACCTGGGGCAACCTTTGCAGTGCCAGATTGGGATGCTGACGGTTGTGCTGGCTATTCAGTAGGGGTAGTGGCACCTTGCTTGCCAGTCGTAACGGTGCCGACGACCAGCCCATTTTTCAACGCCAACAACCGCACGTCTTACATCATCACTCGCTTATGTCCAGGTACGGGTTCACCTGGCGCGGCGAATCCATGCATGCAACCGCGCACCTCGGGCACCGGTGAAGCGAGGGAACGCGGAAACCTGACCTCGGCGAGTAATTTGCGTGTTACGGTGGCGATGACTGGCACGTATTTTCGAGTGATTACCCGTGTTCAAGGTACACGCAATACTGTGAGCTTTACAGAAACTTTGGTTCATTTTTAGCCAGCACTGAGTTTGGGAGAATAATATGCCGAAAAATACTTCTCGTTCGTTGGCCTTTGGGCTTGGTTTGGTGCTGATGCTTGCTATAACGCCAGTATGGGGAACGGATATTTCTCAAGCTCCGCTTGTATCGGTTTCGGGGACCCGCGTGAAGCCGAATTTGATGTTTGTGCTTGACGATTCAGGAAGTATGTCTTGGCCTTATTTACCCGATGAAGTTGGTAGTATGGGGCTATTTGGTCAATATTCCGCGCAATGTAATGCATTGGCTTTCAATAAAGACAGAGTTTATCCAAAACCAAGGGACGCAAGCGGTAACGAACTACCGGGTGCACCGTTTCCAAGTGCTGACCCTGCTGACCTGAAGAGTCGGCTATCGATATCTAGTTTGTCTAACAATGACCCTGCTATTGACGAGCTATTGACAGTAAATTTGTCAGGCCATACACCAACTGACCTGAGGCACTGGGATTATCAAGTTGGGCAGGTGATAACGGTTTACTCAAGTACGAATCATCTGAACTGGATCGAAGGTACGATTACTTCAACGGTTAACTTTTCTGCATATACAGAGCTTAAGATTCGTGTGCAATTCAAAAGCGCGGGCTCGTTAAATTCACCGGCAATTGTGTCAGGTATTCCCGCAGGTATTTATTATCAATATAATAAAGGGTCGAGTGCGCCGGAACCTGTTTCATATCAATATATTCGCGACCCGGCGAACCCCCGTTGGACGACGATTGATAAGACTCAAACTGTGTATCAGGAGTGCGCGCGTGGACTGACTAGCGGTGATTCGGGGAGTAAATTCACTCGTACCTCCGTAGCGACCGGAGATC
>ERZ1292633.4181-Hain-H41-02um-R1-4181-length-13531-cov-4_pt1 | contig 13531 bp, 13 predicted proteins | sample MGYA00564406_ERZ1292633 | MGnify/ENA primary metagenome ERZ1292633 (study PRJEB36523, sample SAMEA6512639) | groundwater metagenome | collected 2019-01-08 | study: AquaDiva: Metagenomics assemblies of 32 groundwater samples
GGGGGGGCCCGAGGCGGCGCGGGGGGGGGTTGTCACACCCCTCCCGCGCCCTTGCTGCACGGGCGCGGCGCTCCCCTTACTAGGGGAGACAACCCTCCCCGCCGAAGACGGCGGTACCCCCTTTGGTAAGGGAGATAGGGGAATCACATAATCAATCCCGAGCCGTTTTGCCATATCAATTGAAACCGGGTTCGGCTCCACGCCGATAATCGTTGAAGCTCCAAGACCGCGCGCAACGAGCGTGAGGAAAAGCCCAATGGGCCCCAGGCCGAAAATAGCAATGGTTTTTCCTTTGAGCGGGACCACGCTTCCGGCGTGGACGGCATTACCGAACGGCTCCTGCAATGCGCCAAGCTCTGGTCTTATTTTAGATGTATCGGTTTTCCAGACGATATGCGCGGGGAGCTTCACGAATTCGGCAAATCCGCCGTCGTGCGAAATGCCGAGAATTTTTTCATTCGTGCAAACATGGCTTTCGCCGCGGAGGCACTGAAAACATTTGTTGCAGACGACATGGGATTCGGGCGAGACAAAGTCGCCGACGGTGAGCGGACCCACACCCCTCCCCGCCGAAGACGGCGGGACTCCCCTTATTAGGGGAGATGGGGCGAGAGCGGAGGCCTTGCTTCCAAGCTTTACAATTTCACCGAAAAATTCGTGGCCGAGAATGCGGTAGGCTTTTCCTTCTGCTTTGATGCTTCCGAGAATCTGGTCGCGAAACGCGGCGCGGTTCCAGATGCCGCGGTCGGTCCCGCAGATGCCCGCATAATGCACCTTGAGAAGCACCTTGTCCGCATCGGTCGGGTCTTTCTTCTCATCCAAAACCGGCTCCGGTACATCTTGGAGTTCAAATCCGCGGGTTGATTCCCATGAACCAAAAGTTGTATCGAATACGAGAGCTTTCATGTGCTTAAAATATTTTTCTCCATCTCTTAAATGCCTTTTCACTCAACGGCTTGCTTCCGTTTTCTTCCGTAGTTCGCTTAACTGCGTCTATAATTTGCTGCCTTGTGAATGCGGGTGCTTGCTTGACTTTATTTTTCATGTTTGCTACACTAGCAATATCCACACGGAAAAGCACCTCCGTAGGTTTCGTCCTCCGGCGGTGCTTTTTCATTTCTCCCGCAGTTTTTCCTTCAAGTTATCCATAAAAACGATTTTTTCTTTTGCCGATTTCTTCAGCAGAGTTGAGCAGGTTTTGACATATGGACTCATCGCGAATTTGAGTTTCTTGTTGTCGTACAGGTATTTAACCAACGAGTAGAAGTCTCCGTCACTTGAAACAATGATTGCTCCATTGAACTTCGGATAGTCAATCATTGCCTGAAGAACTAAATCGGCATCAACATTTCCTTTAATGTATCCGTCTCCGTCGGGAATCGTAGGTTTCAGGATGAGAACATACCCATTTTTCTGAAGTTGTGAATAAAGCGGTTGATTTTGCGGAATGTAGCCGATGAATAGGTATGCAGTAGTTACGCTGTATTTCTCGGAAAGATAACGTCTGAACTTTGCGAAATCAAGCTTCCAACCCAAACTCTGAATGCCTAAGTTTAGATTTTGGCTGTCAATGAAGGCGTAATTGTTCTCCTTCGGTTTCATTTGGTATCATTATGACACAAGTGGCTTCGGCCTGCCCTCGTCCAAAAGACGGGGGAGAACTATTCCACCGTCACGCTCTTCGCCAGATTTCTCGGCTTGTCCACGTCGTTGCCGCGCTCTACCGCGAGATAGTACGCGAGAAGCTGGAGCGGGATAAAGGCGAGAATCGGGGTAAGCATCTCGAGCGTCTTTGGTATATAGAGCACATCATCCGCTATTTTCTCAAGCTCTTTGTTTCCTTCGGTCGTTATTGCAATGACCGGGCCTTTGCGCGTCTTGATTTCTGCGATACCGGATTTGTTTTTTTCATACACGCTGTCACGGGGCGCGATGACGATGGACGGGAGGTTTTTGTCAATGAGGGAAATGGGGCCATGCTTCAGCTCCGCCGCGTTGATGCCCTCCACATGGATGTAGGAGCACTCTTTGAGCTTCAGCGCTCCTTCAAATGCGGACGCCACGTTGTACTTGCGGCCAAGGCAGAAGAAGTCTTCGCACTTTCGGTACTTCTTGGCAAGCGCTTTTATGCGGGGAGCGCTTTTTAAAGTCTTCTCGACATGACTCGGAAGTTTCTGCATCTCCTTGATGAGCGTTTGTCCCTCTGATTTGGAAAACCCTCGCAAGCGACCGAGGTAGAGCGCGAGCATCACCTGGAGGAGCGCTTGCGAGGTGCTGGCTTTGGTAGAGGCGACGGCGATTTCCGGCCCGACATGGTTATAGATTCCCGCATCCACCTCGCGCGCGATGCTTGAGCCGATGATGTTGACGATGCCTAGGGTAAGCACGCCCCGGCGTTTCGCCTCCCTGATTGCATTCAACGTATCCGCCGTTTCTCCCGATTGCGAGACGGCAATGAGCGCCGTTTTCTCGTTCGTGGCAGAACTGCGGTACGCGAATTCGGAGCCAAACTCTACTTTTGCCGGAATGCCCGCAAGCTCCTCAAGCGCGTATTCGCCGACAAGACAGGTAAAACGCGCGGTGCCCATGGCCGCGAGGGTGATGTGCTCAAGAGAGCGAAGGCGGTCCTCGAAGCGCTCCAGACCGCCGAACTTCACGGCGCCTTCGCTTGGGACGAGGCGCCCGCGCATGGTATCCCGGAGCGTCTGCGGCTGCTCGAAAATTTCCTTCAGCATGAAGTGCGGGAATCCACCAAGCGCTGCGGCGCTCTCTGTCCACTCGATTGTCGTTTTCTTGCGTTTCTGCTTCCCCCCGCCGTTTCTGAAATCCGAGATTTCATATCCGCTTTCCGAAAGCGTGACCATATCCCCGTCATTCAGATAGATGACCGAGTTCGTGAGCGGGAGGATGGCGGTCGCGTCTGAGGCGACGACAGTCTCGTCTTTGCCAATGCCGAGAATCAGGGGCGAGCCGAAACGGGCCGCCACGAGCATGCCGGGGTGCTTTTTTGAGAGCACCACAACGCCAAATGCTCCGCGAAAATCTTTCAGCGCGAGCCGTACTGCGGTGGGGAAGTCTTTTTCTTTCTTGGCATATTCGGCAATGAGGTGCGGAATAACCTCGGTATCGGTTTCCGAGGTGAACACATGCCTCTTTTTAAGAAGTTGGTCCTTAAGTTTCTGATAGTTCTCTATAATGCCGTTGTGCGCGACAAAAAACTCCCCCGCAGAATCCGTGTGAGGATGGGCGTTTCGCTCGCTCGGCTCCCCATGCGTCGCCCAACGCGTGTGGCCGATGCCGACTGCGCCGCTAAGTTCCACTCTTTGACAGCGCTCTTTTAATGCCGAGACCTTGCCCTTTGTTTTGATGCATGTAATGTCCGCCAAGGTCTGACCTTTAAGGTCCGACCTTTTTCCCGATACAAGGTCGGACCTTGTCGAACCTTGTCGGGCGCTTACTATTGCAACTCCCGCGCTGTCATAACCGCGGTACTCCATGCGCGAAAGGCCCTCCAAAACCACGGGAAGTGCCTCTCTTTTTCCGACATAGCCAATGATGCCGCACATGGCTGATTTTTAAGAAGTGACAGCGACTATAAAAATCGCCACCCCGTAGTGAGCCGAGTCTTCGAGACTCTACTACTGGGGTAGGTTTCAAAGTAATAACTATAACCTCTCGTTTCATCAAAAAGTCGCAAGGGTTGACGGAGCCACTTTTATATGCTAATGCCGCGAGTTGAACGCCAGCGCCAGCGCGAGCGCCACAAGGGCGAGCGAGATGTCGCGGAAGAGAATATCAAGCTGATTTTGGTTGAAGTACACAACCGAGCCGAGGAAGACGGCGGCGACGAGAGAGGGAATAAAGATGCGCCAGCCGGAAAGGAGCCAGAGCGCGAGCACGATATGAAATGCGGCGAGGAGAAGCAGAAGCGTGTCCTGCGGGAGTCCCACATTTTTAACAAACGCAGGAATATAGCCGAGCCAGTCGTTTGGATTGGTCCAGAAACCATACGCGACATACAGGAATGAGAATACGAGAGCTAAGCGCAACAGGAGGGAAGAGGTTTTGCTCATATTATCTTAATTTCGAATATCTAATACCTACTATCGAAAAATCTCGAATATCTGAATAAGAAACAAGAAAAGAAGAATTCTTTATTGAATATTTGATATTTTCTCGAGATTCGAGATTCGGTATTCAATATTCACTCAACTATGACCGTCCCTGTCATAGTTGGGTTGAGGTGGTCGTGGTAGTTCCAGGCCCCGACTTTCTCAAACGTGAATCGAAACTCATCTTTGCCGCGCTCCGCGGTTTTGTACTGGTCAAACTCGGGGTAGAGCAGGTGCGTCGGGTGTTTAGCGGAAGCCACTGACGCGGGCTTTCCGGTCTTGTTTTGGAAAATGACCGTGTCGCCTTTTTTCACTGTTACCGTCTTCCGCGAAAAACCGTTTGCGTCGTAGGTTACCGTTACTTCTTTCGGCGCGTTTGCGTCCGATTCTGCCGCGGTCTCCGGCGTCTCGGTCCCGGGAACCGGCGTTCCAGCTTGCACAGGCAGTTTTGATTCAATCGCCGGCGTCTCTTTCTTTGTTTGCTTGCTCATGAGAAAGCCGCCGAGGGCGACAATCACTACGACAACGACAATGACCGCAATCGGTGCAACGCCTTTTTTCGTGTTCATTTTTGTGCGAGTTTAAGTCTGCTAACGGCGCTATTATACAAGATTCGCCTTTCGTTGCGCAACCACTTTGCTGGTCGGGTCGCGTTTCGGAGTGGACGGCAATCAGTTTTAGAGTTCTCTGATATTCAGAGTGCGTACGAGGAGCCGCCCCCGACTTATGATTTCCTGGTCAAGCGTAAGAAGCGGCACATCAAATTCTCGCGCAACACCGACAACGATTCCGTCCATACCTGCAAGCCCACTTTCGCTCGCAATGTCGAGGTACTGCGCCATCCGAAACGCCGTTATATCAATCAAACTTATCGTGGGAAGCGTGAGCAATTTCTCGCCCACATTTCTCGCAAGTTCACAGCTTGCAGTTCTTCGCCTAATCGCGGCGATGACCTCGAGGATAACCGTGGTCGGGGTGACGACCGTATGCAAGCCCTTCTCGATGTCCGAAACAAAGTGCAACGCTTCCCGAGAGCAAGGTTCTTCCTCTCGGAAGGCGGCGACGAAAACTGAACTGTCAACTGTCAGTTTCATCTCTTTCGTTGCGCGCGAATTTCTTCAACGACTCCCGGTCCACGCCACGCGCGGCTCACGGCGCGGCGAAGCGCTCGTAGGGAAAGGCCGCTACCCGACTTTTTTGTTCTTCGGCCAACTAAGGTTCTCGGAAGAACCACAAGCCGTTGCTTTTGTCGCATTGCGTTTGCCATAGTGCTATTGTACCGCCGTTTAGAGGGGACGGCAATCAATTTTTCGTGCATTTAAGTCCGACTTAAACTACTGTTTGGACTTGGAAACTAACCGTTTGAGGTGAATCGGTTGGGTCGGCTATTTCCGTTTTAGATAGTCAGAAACCTTTCCGAGTAGTTCTGCGACCAGTCCCAGTAATGTACCAATAATGACCCACTTACCGATAACATATCCGTCAAAAACGCCACCTCTAAAAAGCGGGACAATAGAAATAATGATACCTGTAACGAGACCAATAGTGAGACCACCCCAAACGGCATTTTTTGTGCGCCAATATAAAAATAAAAGAGCTACAACAACAGTACCGAGAGTAATCCAAAATAAATTAGGCGATATGATATCGAAATAATCTAATATTTTACTTACTACGCTTAAGGCGAGTAATCCTACGCTAATCAGTGGAGATTTTTGATTTTTAAGTTCTGCGAGTAGGTGCCTGCCTCGAGCTGTTAGGAAAAGAATATTTGGATCTTTGCCGCTAACATAAAGATGGTCAACTAAGTTATTGCTTGCGGGCATATTAGAACGAAGTGTATTTTGCACCAAAACCATTTTTTTATTGTCATACCCAAAATGCTTCTGCAAATCATACCAGATAAATTGCCCTCGTCGTTCCACCCATTCTAAAATATTCTTCAGTTCACTATTTGTCATAAATCAATTTATTTCTAAGTGTATCTCGGTCTCACTATCCCCTCGATAGAGGCGGTCTCACGATAAAAGATGTTGTCATCGGAGACGGTGAGATTCGAACTCACGAGAGAGTTTCCCCTCTAACACCTTAGCACGGTGCCGCTTTAGACCGCTCAGCCACGTCTCCAATTTATTTTTTTTCCGAGAAGTTTGCGGAGCTCTTTTATTAACATCCGCGCTTGTTTGAGAATAGCGCTCAAAAGCCAGCGCGGCAAGTTTCCGGGGTGTTGAGGCACGCTCGTTTCTCGCGTTGGGTCCGCTCTATGCGAGAGGCGGATGTGGCTGCCGGTTTGGCGAATGATTCTGAACCCTGCTTTGAGCAGCGCCTTTATCAATTCGCGGGCACGCAGCATCGGTACGACACTCATGCCTGTAGAGAGAATACTCCCGCGCGCGATTTCGGCAATGGCCCGATTATCTTCCTTGCGTCATCTATGACGATTTTCCCCTGTTCCGTTACCGAGTCGCAGTAAAGTTCCAGCGCGTCTTTTGCCATGCGTTTTGCCTCCGCGAGGGTCTTTCCGAATGTGACGACATCCGGCAGATTCAGCGCGCGCACTAAGTACGCTTTGTCCCGCACATCGTACCAGATACTGACGCTGAAGAACCCGTGTTTGGTGTTTATGTGATATTTTTGCTCGTTTTTGCGCATGAGGGAAGTGTAGCACATTTTTGCGGGAATCGGAAGGTTTAACGGCTCATGTAACTGCTCTATGAGCCGTTTGCACAAATGGTGAGCCGTTAGGAGAGGACACTGGATTCCCGCCTGCGCGGGAATGACAGACTTTTCAACTAAACGCTAAACGCTGTACCCCGGTAGTAGAGCGAAGCTCGCTACGGGGCGCGGCGCGAAACGCTTTCCTAATGCGCGAGCGTGAAGGCGATAACTTTCCGTGCGCCGGCTCGGAGGAGCGCGCGGCGCGCTTCGGCAAGAGTGGCTCCCGTTGTCGCAACATCATCAATCAAGATGATGTTGCGTCGCGACACCTGATTTGCGTCGGCGCTGAAGCATCCTTCCAGATTCTTCATTCTTTCTTTTTTATTCTTGCTCTCCGTCTGGCTCGGAGTGTCCTTCACTTTCGCGAGTGCGGTTTTGGAGAAGGAGAAAGTGCGGCCATGACACTCCTCCCCGCCGAAGACCCCAGTACCAGAGCACAGCTCGGTACGGGGCACGGCGGCAGTGCTCCCCTTGTTAGGGACGACACCCCTCCTGCCGAAGACGGCAGTGCTCCCCTTGTTAGGGGAGACACCAAGCCGCATGAGTTCATCAAGGAGCAGTTCGCACTGATTGAAGCCGCGCTCCCGGCGGCGCTTTCGGGAGAGCGGAATCGGGGTGAGGAGCGGCTCGGTGAAGTTTTGGAGCGGCGCGTATTCCGCGAGAAACGCGAGGAGCTCGTCATGAAGCGGCGTGGAAAGCAGCGCGGCAATTTTCCGGTTGCCCCGGAACTTGAGCTCCCAGATTGCCTGCCGCACCAGCGCGTCTTGGTAGCTAAACAGTGAAATGACATTTTTCCCGACCGGGGCGCGGTTTCGCTCTGCGCGCTCTGCAAACTCCTCCGGCGTCATGGAGAGCAGCTCGCGCGCCAAGGGCTTGGGAGGGAAGAGCACATCTAGCAATTTTTCAGAAGTCTTGAAAAACATGAATTAAAGAGTCTTGAATGTCTCATATCGGCCGGATTACGAAACTCCTTTTCTCGCCGCAATGTATCGGGGTGCGCCCCCCACTTTTGATTTCCGGGATTAAGGTTCGACCTTTTTCCGATTCAAGGTCGAACCTTTGGAAATCAAAAGTGGGGGGCGCAAACCCCCTTTCGGGGAGACGCCTCGCGGAGTTTCGTAGTGCACAGAAAATGAGCTATTCGGCGTCCGAAATCCCAGTATAGCATTGTGCTATACTGAAGTTGTGGCCAATCCTCTCCAAAAGCTCGCGGGGTTTTTCAAACAGGCGGTGCAGTCGGGCGCGGAGAGCGTCGTCGGCATTGATGTGGGGAGCGCGTATCTCAAGCTCGTCCAACTTCGCCGGAAGGCCGGGCGCGCCGTCTTGGAAACCTACGGCTCTTTGGCGCTTGGCCCGTACGCGGGAGTTGAGATTGGTCGCGCCACGCGCCTTCCCCCGGACACGCTTGCGGAAGCGCTCAAAGACCTCGTGCGCGAGGCGCATGTGACCACGACGCGCGCCGCGTTTGCCATTCCGTTTTCCTCAAGTCTCGTTACTTTGATGACGATGCCGGTGCTCGAAAGAAAACAGCTCTCCGGCGCGGTGCCGATTGAGGCGCGCAAGCACATTCCGGTTCCCATCTCCGAGGTTAGCCTTGACTGGTGGATTATACCAAAAGAGCCGGGAGCAGCCGTTTCTCCAGAACGCGCGTCTTCCGGCGCGGACGATGCGGCGCGCTCCGGCGCGCCCGATGCCGCGCCTTTAGAGACGCCGCAAGAGTTTCGGGTGCTCATTGCCGCGATTCATCAGGACGCGCTCGCGCGCTTTGAGGACATCGCGCGGCGCACGGGGCTCCTCTCGAGTTTTTTTGAGATAGAAGTTTTTAGCACGGTCCGCGCGCTGCTCCCCCAAGACCTCGAGCCGCACGCGATTCTTGATCTTGGCGCGGGCGCGACTAAGCTTTTCATTATTGACCGCGGGCTCCTTCAGTTCTCTCACCTCATCAATCACGGGGCGCAGGACCTCACGCTCGCGCTCTCCCGCGCGAAGGGCATCGGAGTCTCCGAGGCGGAGCAGGAAAAACGCAAAACAGGACTCCTTGAAGGCGAGCCCGAACGAATCTCTGGAGAGATTCGCGCGGGCGAGCGCTCCGGCGTCGCCGCCTCCCTCTTGGGCCTTCTCAATGTCGTCTTTGCTGAAGCAGAGCGGGCGCTTGAGAGCTTTCGGGCGCGCTCCGGCCGCGAGGTCAAAGACCTCATTCTCGCCGGCGGCGGGGCGAATCTCCCCGGCATTGCGGCGCTCGCAGAGCGCGCTTCTCGTCTTCCCGTCCGGCGCGCGGACCCGATGCGCGAGGTGGAAGCGCCCGCGTTTCTTGCTCCGGTCCTCGCCGAGGTCGGCCCGGAGCTCGCCGTGGCGCTTGGCGTCGCGCTCCGCAGACTTCAGGAGACAGGGTAGGGGGATACGCTTCTCCGTGGCGTTACGCTATAATTGAGGGAAACAGGTGACTCGCCGCGGTCTTTGTCCACAAACCTCTAATCTGCCTCATTCACCTGATTTCTAATAAAATTCCGAACACTTAACGCATAACTTGTGGTTTCTCTTTTGATATTTCATTAGATGAATTAGGAATGAGACAATTAGGTAATTTCTGCTATGCCTCTCCAGCTGCAAACCTCGTTTATCCCAAAAAAGGCGCCGGTAACGACGCCTGCGGGAGGAGCGCTCCGCCGCTTCAACCTTTTTGCGCTTGTCTCGCTCGTCCTCTTTCTCATCGCGGCGGCGCTCTCCGGAACCGTCTTTTTCTACCAGCGGCATCTGGCGCGCTCCATTGCCGCGCAGAACGCGGAGCTCGTTGCCGCGCGAAAGAGTTTTGAACCGGAGTTCATAGAAGAAGCCGCGCGTCTCAATGCCCGCATTGAGGCCGCAAAGGAGCTTCTCGCCGCGCACCGCGCGCTCTCGCCCTTCTTTGACCTCTTGGAGAAGAAGACGCTCGAGAGCGTGCGGTTCCGCGATTTTGCCTTTGACGCGCGAAACCTTGGCGCGATGAGCGTCTCCATGACCGGCGAGGCGAAGAGTTTCAACGCGGTGGCGCTGCAGTCCGACCTTTTCGGGAGTTCGCGGGAGTGGAAAGACCAGACATTTTCCAATTTTCAATTGAGCGAACGGGGCGAAGTGATTTTCAACTTCAGAACCGTCGTGGACCCCGCGTTGCTCTCGTATCGAGAGCTCGTGCTCGCAACGCCCTCCGCGACGGAGAGGGAAGAGAGCGCGGGAGCAGCCGATTCGTCTGAATTTGGCGAGTCGTTTGAAAGCGGGGCGACTGAATAACCTATCACGGACGACTGAATCACTGAATAACCAATTCGATGAACAACTTTACCGCCATAATCTTGTTTCTTGCTTCGCTCGCGCTTTTCTTCGGCTACATCAATCCGACCTACGGGAAGGCGAGCGAGAGCGGGGCGCTTTCCAAAAAGAGCATTGTGGAGCTCCGCGCAGAGCGAGCGCGTTACGCGGAGGCGATTGGCAAGACCCGCGAGATTGAACTCGCGCGCACCGGGCTCCTTGACAAGTACAACGCTCTTCCGGAGGCGTCGCGGGAGAAAATAGAAAAACTGCTCCCGGACCACGCCGACGCGGTCCGGCTCATCATCGGCATTAACACTATGGCCGCCGCGCGCGGCATGACGCTTAAAAACATCACCTTGAGCGAGGAGGGGAGCGGGAAGGCCGCGCCCTCGGAAGCGCAGCTCGGTCCTTCGGAGGAGCGCGTTGTCCCGGTTGAGTTTAAGTTCACCTTGAGCGGGAACTACGGCGACTTTCGCGCCTTTCTCTCTGACCTTGAGCAGAATCTGCGGATTGTGGATGTTACCACCCTTGCCTTTGCCGCTAAAGGAGACGGCAAAGGAGACGGCGCGCGCGAGTATGCCGTTACCGTCGCGGCATACCGGTTGCGATAAGCTTATAAAGTATTGGGGTGCGCCCCCCACTTTTGATTTCTGGGATTAAGGTTCGACCTTTTTCCCGATTCAAGGTCGAACCTTCCGAACATCGCTCTAGGCCATGCGCCATGCTTAATCATATAAACAAACAAGTTGTCGGCGTCGCGCTCACGATACTGCTCGTTCTCGCGGGCGTTCTCTTCTATTCTTTAGGAGATGACCGGGGAGATTCCGCGCTTACTTCCACGGATGCCTCCGCACTCGACGGGGTGCTCGGGCGCGAGCTTCTTATGACGCTCGCGACGCTTAAATCAACCGCGCTTGACGCCGCGATTTTCGACGACACGGTCTTCCAGAGTTTGCGGGACGCGGGGGTGGAGATTGCGCCTCAACCCGTTGGGCGCCGCAACCCGTTTGCGCCCTTTGGCGCCGCGTCGGAGGAATCAAAGAGCGCAAAACCGTCGTCTCCTTCCAAACAGACGCCCCGGCCCGCTGCCGCGCCGCTCCCGCCGCACGGCGCCATAGAATCGTTTGGCGCAGAGACTCCGGGCGCTGCTTCGGAGGCGGAGCCGCCGGATGAACTTCTGCTTGAGTTTGGGTTTTAGAACGCATCGTTTTTTCTGACAGAATCATGACATTACTCGACATCTTGGCCGCGCGGGGAGTCATAGAGCGAAGCGAGATTGACGCGCTTGCCGAGCGCGCGCGCGCGTCGGGAGACCTGGACGCCGCGCTCGCGGACCAGGGCGTCAGTACAGAACAGATTCTCTCCGCCAAGTCCGAACTCTTTGGCATCCCGCTCCAGACGCTTGAGGGGCGGGAAGTACCGTTTGAGATTCTCAAGCATGTGCCGGAGGAGTCAGCGAGCTATTACCATTTTGTGCCGATTGGAGTCCGCGACGGCGCTCTTGAGGTGGGGCTCACCGACCCGGACAGCATTGAGGCGCGTGACGCCGTCAACTTCATCGCCTCCCGCCTCGGCATACCCTACAAGCTCTACCTTATCTCGCCGCAGGATTTTGAGCGGGTGCGCGAGTCCTACAAGGGGCTCTCGGGCGAGGTCACGAAGGCGCTCTCCGACCTTGAGGGCGAGCTCTCGGGCGGGGAGGTGGAGGTCGGCGTTGAGCCTCCCGCCGCCGCGCCGGGAGGCGCCGAGACGCAGATTGTTGAAGAGGCGCCCGTGACCAAGATTGTCGCGACGATTCTCCACTATGCGACTGACGGAGACGCCTCTGACATTCACATTGAGCACATGGGGGAAGAGGTGCGGGTGCGCTTCCGAGTGGACGGGGTGCTCAACACCTCGCTCACGCTTCCCCGCAAAGTCCACGCGGCCCTTGTTACCCGCATCAAGATTCTCTCCAACCTTCGTCTTGACGAGAAGCGCAAGCCCCAAGACGGCCGTTTCAGCGCCCGCATTGAGGGGCGGCGGATTGACTTTCGCGTCTCAACCTTCCCGTCTTACTATGGAGAGAAGGTGGTCATGCGCATTCTGGATACCGCCAAAGGCGTCAAGCCCCTCGCCGAGATGGGGCTCTCGGAGCGAAACCTGGCGCTCATACGCGCCGCGCTCGCGCGCCCCTACGGACTCATCCTGATTTCGGGGCCCACGGGGAGCGGCAAATCTACCACGCTCTACGCGATGCTGAACGAAATTGACCGCGAGAAGTTTAATGTGCTCTCGCTTGAGGACCCGGTAGAGTACAACATTCCCGGCATGAGCCAGTCCCAGATTCGGCCGGAGATCGGCTACACCTTTGCGACTGGGCTGCGCCATACCCTGCGGCAGGACCCGGACATCATCATGGTCGGCGAGATTCGCGACAAGGAGACGGCGCAGCTTGCGGTGCAGGCGGCGCTCACGGGGCACCTCGTCTTCTCCACCATTCACACCAACAACGCGGTGGGAGTCGTCCCGCGCCTCCTTGACATGGGCGTGGACCCCTTTCTCCTGCCGCCCACCCTCATTCTCGCGATTGCCCAACGTTTGGTGCAGCTCATCTGTCCGAGGTCAGGGAAGACACTCCCGGTTGATGGGAGCATCCGGGCGCAGATTGAAAAAGAGTTCAGCGACCTTCCGGAGACGCATCGCCGCGAGGTCTCGATTCCCAAAGAGGTGCTCGTCGTTGCTCCCACCCCGGAGTGCCCCAAGGGCACGCGGGGCCGCACCGCAGTCTTTGAGGTGCTCACTATGGACAAGCCGCTGGAGCAGGTGATTCTCAAGGAACCGGTGGAAGCGGCGGTACTAGGCGTGGCGCGCTCGCAGGGGATGCTCACCATGAAAGAAGACGCGATGCAAAAGGCCTTCCGCAAGGAGATTCCGTGGGAAGAAGTCAACAAACTGTAACGGACAACTGTAACATGTAACAAGTAACATGTGACTGGAACGGGAACAAAGAGCTTCCCATGTTTTTAGTTACCGTTATTCAGTTACTTGTTCCAGTTACAAGTTCCAGTTCTCTGCTATACTATCCCTATGCCCGAGACCCCCTCAAAAAAACAACTCGTGCTCCTCGTTGACGACGACCAATTTCTCGTCAACATGTACACGCTCAAGTTCCGTAATTCCGGCTTTGAGGCGGAGACCGCTTCTTCCGCGGCCGCGGCGCTCCAGAAACTTCGCGAGGGGCTCCTCCCCGCGGCTATACTCTGTGACCTCGTGATGCCCGGCGTTGACGGGATTGAATTTCTGAAGCGAGTCAAAGACGAGCGGCTCGCGCCGGCGGCTTCGCTTATCGTGCTTACCAATCAGAGCCAGAGCGCGGAGATGGAGAAAGCGAACGCGCTTGGCGTCGCGGGCTACATCGTGAAGGCCTCCGC
>ERZ1292633.4182-Hain-H41-02um-R1-4182-length-13530-cov-8_pt1 | contig 13530 bp, 15 predicted proteins | sample MGYA00564406_ERZ1292633 | MGnify/ENA primary metagenome ERZ1292633 (study PRJEB36523, sample SAMEA6512639) | groundwater metagenome | collected 2019-01-08 | study: AquaDiva: Metagenomics assemblies of 32 groundwater samples
TTGCATGCCTTATCCACGCCGCCAGCGTTCATCCTGAGCTAGGATCAAACTCTAATTAAAAGTTATTTCCGAAATAAATCGAATAGAACGAAACAAAACAAAAAACAGCAATGAATCTTGTTTTACTTTCGATCCCAGCTCGTAAAATTATTACTCAAAAAAACAAACAAGCTTGCACTTGTTCTATAAAACTATTAATTTATCAAAGACCAGAATACACAGAAAATTAAAACGCCTATTCATAAAGAAAAAGCGCTGGGGACAGTATATATGAATGTAAATCAAGTGTCAAGCACTCCTATATACGCAAAACACCTATAAAATATAGGTGTTTTGCGTATAGCACCTTTTCATACAAATTACTTTTTTGTCATTTTAACGATACTATCTTCTGGTATATCAGATCGCATTTTTAATTGGTTTATGTACTGCCCAACTTTTGAAGTATGAACAGAGTCTTCAATATCAAAAGCTTTCGGATTACCCACAAAAAGGGCTAAAGCCATCATACTTCCCATCAATTGTCTTTTGTACTTCATGTATGAAATAAAGTTATTATTAATATACTTAAGTGACTAATCTTAAGCATAAATACATAATAAACTAAGTGTATGAAAACATTATGAAGACTGTACTATTTAGATATAGGTATAGAGATTACAACCTGAGTACCCTTTCCTTCCTCACTATTTATATGTATCTGACCCTTATGGTTATCTATTATTTTTTTCGCTAAAGTGAGACCTAGTCCTGCGCCGACAGTATTTCTGGATTCATCAGCTCTAAAAAACGGATCGAAAACTTTAGGAATTAATTCTTTAGGAATACCAGAACCAGTATCTTCGATAATTAAAAAATAAGAATTTTTCTCTTTTTTATCAGAAATAATAATAACTCCCCCTTCTTGTGTATGAGTTATGGCATTATTTAAAACATTAAATACCACTCTTTCAAACTCTAGTTTATTAACACTAATATTTACACTGTCATCTAACACTATTTTTATATCAACACCTTTATCTCTTGCTAAAGATTGAATTCTGGAGACAGTATTAGTGAAAAATAGCACAGCATCGATGTGTACCTTAGGTATATTTAAAATGTTATCGTATTTGGATATATCAAGAAGATTATTGCTTAAAACTGACAGCTCTCTCATCTCCTCTAAGCTTTTTTGTAAAACTTCTGTCGACTTAGAGATGTCTAAGCTTTTATTGCGAAGTGCCACCTCGAGTCCTGAAATAACTATAGCTATGGGGGTCCGAAGCTCATGTGACGCATCAGCAATAAACTTCTTTTGTTTTTGTGCGCTCATTTTTATGGGCTTCAAAGTTTGTCGAGTTAGAAAAAAACCAATCAAAACAACAAATGAAATTATAATGAGATCTATGGCGAGCAATCTGTTTTGCAAATAAGTCTGAATCTTCTCTAGAAGCTGATCGAACAAAACAGGATTAATCAAAGTCCCACTAAGAGAATCATGTATATTGGATAGCAAAACTTTATACAACAAAAAGCTGGCTCCAGACACTATAAGTGCAGCCGTAAAAACATACAGGAAAGTTAACTTTATTCTTGCAATTGTAAATTCATCAGGCCTAAAAAAGGCTTTCAAACTTGTAACCGACGCCACGAATTGTTTGTATAATTTTTCCATTATCTTTTATTTTCTTTCTAATATTTTTTATATGTACATCCACGGTGTTGCTAAAAGAAGAATCAGCAAAATCCCATGCATGTGAATAAAGAGTGTCACGAGTGATAACCTTATCTTTATTACGCATTAGATATTCTAACACCATAAATTCTTTTAAGGTAAGAGAGAGGGGTTTTCCTTTGTATGTTACTACTCTTGATGTTGTATTTATTTCTATTTCATTAGAATTAAGAATGTCTGGAGAAATTTCTTTTGGTCTGCGAAGAAGGGCATGGATTCGAGCCAAAAGCTCTTCAAAAGCAAAAGGTTTCGCTAAATAATCATCTGCTCCCGCATCGAGACCAGTGACCTTGTCACCCACAGCATCAAGAGCGGTGAGCATGATCACAGGTAGTGTGACACCCTGACTACGCCACTCAACACAGATAGTCACACCATCTTTACCTGGAAGAAGTCTATCTAAAATAACAATGTCGTATTCATCTCTGTTTACAAGTATGCGTTTTGAAGCCAAAATTCCATCTTCTATCAAATCTACAACATAGCCTTCTTGTACAAGACCTTGTTTTATATTCTCTGCTAATTTTTTATTGTCTTCAACTAATAAGATTTTCACAAAATAATTTTAACATTTATCAAAATCAGTAGTACATCCTATTAAAATATCCTTTTTAAAATGCTTCAGATACGCGACTAATATAAAGCTGATGATGACCATCAGAAACCATGAGGTTATCTTACCTGTCGGCACGAGGCTCCACTTATGCACTTGATTTGGATACTCCCATGCACCGAGGTATGTGGAGATATTTTCTGCAATCCAGATAAAAAAAGCAATAAGAAGAAAGCCAACATTGAGTGGCATGAAATAACGAATATCTGTTACCGTAAAATATACTCTTACTTTCCAGAATAAAATAAAAACGGCAAGTATTAGAAATAGCCTTATATCGTATATATAGTGATTTGTAAAGAAATTTATATAAATAAAGGCACAGAGAATTACACTCAATAAATAGTGATTGTAATTTGTTAATTCTAATTTGAATATCTTCCATGCTTGGCTGATGTAGCTCCCAACAGCAGCATACATAAATCCGCTATATAGAGGAACAGTAACTATCTTTAGTATTCCATTTTCAGGATAACTCCATGAGCCGATACCTGGGCTCGTCTTATATAGCTCAAGCACAAGTCCGATAATATGAAACATGCAGATGACTTTCACTTCGTCCTTAGTCTCCATCTTTGAAAAGTACAGTATGAGCTGTATGCCTATAGCCGCGATAAAAAGAAAGTCATAGCGAGCAAGACCAAAAAGTGGTATGTGATTTGAAAGGAAAAGTAAAACAAAAAATGACCCAGCAAATATGGCTGCTCTAGCTTGCTTTAATCCAAAAATCAAAAATTCTTTCATAACAAAGAAATACTATCTACCCCCACCAGAGAACTCAAGTAACACAAAATAAAAATTTTACTTTTATTTTTCTTCGAGAGCTTTTACACGTTTTGCAAGTGCGTCAAAAGTATTGTAAGAAACAAATCTATCTCCTAAATTTAATATATCTCTGCGAATCCCTTTATTACTTTCTTTAATTTCATTTACATCTTTTTCTATTCTCTGTACATCTTTCACTACCTCTTCTATCTTTTTTTCAACCCTATCAAAACCCTTAGCTATAGACATTGCTAAAGTATCTACTGTATTTACCAGAGAATCTATTTTGAAATCTAAATTTTTTTCTTTTTTTACCACTTTCTTCATGTATAAATTATATCAAAGAGTAAATATTCAAGTCAAATATTTCTATATTCCCTCGTGTGGTATCTCAGGAGAAACAGTGTACTTTGCTGGTGGAAGTGTACTTTGTTTGGCAAAGACAGTAATAACGGCCACATTTTGTAATGCAAAGACGACAGACACACCTCCAACCAATAAACCTATTATAAAAATATAATCATATATATATATTATACCTCATATACAACTGATAAACTAATGATGTTTGATTAAAAGCCTTTTTTATACTATTCTAGTAGTGTATTACGGGATCGTCTAATGGTAGGACTTCGCCCTCTGGAGGCGAATATCTTGGTTCGAGTCCAAGTCCCGTAGCAAATTTTTAAGCCTAAAAATTGTGTCGAAATGAGTACACTTTCGACGAAGACATTTTTATGACTCATTTTGTATACATACTAGAATGTGCAGATAAAACTTTATACGTAGGTTGTACGAATAACTTAGAAAAAAGATTAGAACAACACAACAATTCAAAAAAGGGTGCACACTATACTAAAATCCGTAGACCTGTAATTTTAAAATATTCTGAAACTTTCCCTACATTAAGAGAAGCACGAGCACGTGAAGCAGAAATTAAGAGATGGGACAGAAACAAGAAAATGAAACTTATAATAATCTAATGATGTTTTAGTTTATCCGGTTTTAGTTAATACTCTATAGTTATCGGAAAAGAAATAGATGCGTCGTGTTCAGGGAGGCCTGAAGCATTATCTTTCTTTAAGACTAAGGTCGCAGGGCCTATGTAGGAGATCGGTGCTTTGAGGTCTGCTTTAAATGGCACGAAGTTTTCTGTCATCCACTCACCTTCTGCTTGGGCTATGCCTGTATCTAGTAAGTTGCCATCTTTATCTAGTAGCTCTATAGGAAAAGAGGCTTCGAAGAACCAGTATCCGCGAGCATGGCCCACTACACTAAACTCTTTACCAGTCACCGCTCCAGGAAAAGGCAGGTCTACTACGATAAGATCAGCGGAAGCATTTGTATAAGTTATCTTCTCTGGTATTTCTTCAGTAAAAATCCTTCCATCAGGAGTTCGGCATTGACCAGGGTAGATCTCCATCACAGGAAAACCAGCGTCTACGCAGTCTTGAAAAGACAGTATCTTGCTCTCGTCTGGGGTATGCACTTTGGCTTTCTGAACAGGAAAAATAACTAATAAAATAAAGATAATTACGATAATAAATGCACTAATATTTTTCATGGACATAGGTGTATTATAACACGTTATTTGTAAACATGTTATAATTAAGTTATTAGTATTTTAACTTACAAATAAGCACTGTCCAATAAAATAAATATAAATAATGGATACTAAAAATAACAACAAAATATTTACTTACCTTATAGTCATGCTGGTAGTTTTAGCTTTGGGTCTATATCTAAAAAATCAAAGTAAGCCTACCCCACCAGCAATAGAGACTCCTAAAGAAGACATAAAAAAGGATGAAACCAAGATCTCTATAAAAAAAGAAGAAATAAAAGAAGAGAACTTCAGTGCTACTGTCTCCAAAATCTCTGGAGACAGTACTCTAGCAGTGGCTGCAAGAAGCTATGTTGAAAAAAGCATTGCGGATTTTAAAAAGGATGCTGATAACGATGTACCAGACATGCGACTACAATTTGGATCAGACAGCCCAACAACAAACTACACAATAGAAATAGAAGCTACATATGTAAAAGATACAAAAACAGAATCTATAGTAATAAGTGAATACGTTTACACTGGTGGAGCTAATGGTAACAGTATTTACAAAGTGTTTACTTCTTCCCTCTCTAATGGAAACATGCTGGCTCTCGGAGACGTTATAAAAAACGACAAACAAGCATCGTTCACCGCCTTTGTAAAAAAAGAATTACAAACTTGGAAACCCGAAGAATCAGGTACTCTTGTCGTATTTGAACAATCAGTTAAAGATTTAAAATTTGAATCTTTTAGAAATTGGTCTATACAAAATGGAAAGTTAATCATTTATTTTGATAAATATGAAATAGGACCAGGAGCACTAGGTCCTGTAGCATTCAAAATAGACATGTCTAAAATAAAAGACTATTTAGAAAATAATTATTAGTAATTATTTTTTCCCAATAGAAGCTTTTATAAAACCATGAAAAAGTGGGTGAGGTGCGAGAGGTCTTGATTTAAATTCAGGGTGGAATTGTGTACCTAAATAAAACGGATGCTTACTCTTAGGTAATTCTGCTATCTCCATCAAAATACCATCTGGAGATCTTCCAGAAAATACAAGACCTGCTTTTTCCAAATCTACTATGTAGTCTGGATTGACCTCGTAGCGATGCCTGTGGCGCTCAGAGACCTCTTTTGCCTTGTAGCTTGCATAAGCTACGCTACCCTCTTTTAATATTGCTTTATAAGCCCCTAGTCGCATAGAACCACCATAATTTTTATTCTTAATCTTATCGATCTGGTCTGCCATAGTGGCTATCACAGGATACTTTGTCTTTGGATCCATCTCTACAGAATTTGCTCCCACAAGACCTAAGACATTTCTCGCATAAGATATGGTTAAAATCTGCATTCCAAGACAAAGACCAAAATACGGTATCTTTTTCTCTCGTGCATAATTTGCAGCAAGTATCATCCCCTCAGTCCCCCTTTTACCAAAACCTCCTGGAACAATAATGCCGTCTAACTCATCTAATTCACTTAACAACTTTTTATTAGTCTCATACTTCTCTGAATCAAGCCAGATAATTTTTGGTTTGACACCCAAGTTCCATGAAGCATGGTTTATGGATTCAATAACAGAAATGTATGTATCCTTACAAGATTTGAAATTAAAATATTTACCAACAATGCCGATACTCACTTCTTTTTTTATATTCTTAATTTTGTTTGCAAGAAGAGTCCAGTCTTTCATGTCTCTTTCTTTTTGTGGGAGACCCATAGCTTTTAGAAGTGTTGTACCGAAGTTCTCTTTCTCAAAGTTAACAGGTACGTCGTAAATAGAATACACATCTGGTGCGGAGATGATGCGATCGATAGGTAGACTACACACATTACCTATTGTTTTCTTAATGTCTTCTGTTGCAGGCTTTTCAGACCTACATAAAACAAAATCAGGGTTAAGTCCGACAGAGTGAAGGTCTGTGATGGCGTGCTGTGTTGGCTTAGATTTTTGTTCACCGAGAAGAGATGGCACAGGTAAATAACTTATTAAAACAACAAAAACATCAGTAGGATTTTTAGACTTCATCATTCTCGTAGCTTCAAGAAATGGCAAAAGCTGCCACTCACCTACAGTACCACCGTATTCTATGATAACTATGTCTGATTTATTTTTATCTTTACAGCCTTCTATGCGTCTTATTATTTCTTTAGGAATATCTGGATACACCTCTACGTCTTCACCTTCGTATTCTAAATTTCTCTCACGCCTTATAACTTCTGCGTAGATCTGTCCTGTCGTCATGTAGTGCTCTTTTGTACTTGTCTGATCTGTAAAACGCTCGTAGTTCCCGAGGTCTTGATCTGCCTCTACTCCGTCTTCTCCGACAAACACTTCGCCATGCTCTGCGGGACGTATTGTACCTGCATCTAAGTTTACATACATATCTGCTTTCATGTTGCTCACCTTATACCCACGAGATTGTAAAATCTTACCGATAGATGCTGCAGCTATGCCCTTTCCTACTGAAGACATAACACCCCCCACCACGAAAATATATTTTGTTTCTTTTTTCATCTTTTATATGGAGGTTTTTAATTTTTTCTCATAGTCTGGGGATTTTTTCCGAGGACTTGAGAAAAAATATAAAAACCAAAATTTATTTATTCAAATACTTCCTGACAGCTAAAAAGCTTGAAATCATTCCTAATACAATACCAGAAAAGAGGAGTATTACAAACATCTGGAAGAAATTAGAAAGATAATATTCATAAAGATCAATACCTAAGAAGTCAGTCATATTGGCACCTAACCAGAAGGTTACTGGGAAAAAAGCCACCAGAGTAATGAAAGTAGCTATAATGCCATATATAAGGCCTTCTACCATAAAAGGACCTCTGACGTACATTTTTGACGCTCCTACGAGACGCATAACACCGATCTCTTCTTTAGATATAAAGATAGCTAAGCGAATTGTATTAAATGTTATAAATATAGAAGAAATAACTAAATAAAGTGTGAGGAGAAAGCCGAGCTTTCGAGCACCTCCTATAATAGTACTTAATCTATCTATCACGAGCTTGTTTTGATGATAATTTACTTTTTCTATTATTGTATCTGAACCCAAGGAAAGTGCGTTCTCACTCTTTAAAAAGTTTGCAATACTCTCGTACTGAGAAATTTCTCTTGCTTTAATATTTAAATACCCGCCGAGAGGGTTTGTACCTATTTCATCTAGTGCGGCTATTGTCGGATAGTCATTTGCGTGACGTTCTCGGAAAATCTTTAAAGCATCAGCGGAAGTAGTGTATGTCACCTGATCAACTTCTGGTAATTTTGATATAGAATCTTTTAATAAAGTGATCTTGTCTTCGGGTGCACCTACGTTAAAATAAATAGTTACGTCTACTTTGTCTTTGATTGTATCTAGAGAAAAATAAAGTACGGCTTGCAATAAGATAATTACTGAAATAACAGCTAGAGTATTTACTACTTGCAAAACAGCAGCCACAGAAATAGAACTATTTCTAGTAAAATTTAAAAACCCTGCTTTTATTATTCTTTTTAATTCAGTCATAAATTTAAATATATTACTTAGAATGTTTTGTGTCCTTTATAATCTTTCCATTTTCCATAGTGATGACCCTCTTGCCGACAGAATGAACTATGCCGTGATCGTGTGTAGTCAATATAACTGTAGTACCTAAATCATTGATCTTTTTTAATATCTCAACGATCTCATGTGTATTTACTGGGTCAAGGTTGCCTGTAGGTTCGTCAGCTATGATGAGCTCAGGCTGATTTATTATAGCACGTGCTATGGCTAGCCTCTGCTTCTCACCTCCTGAGAGCTGATGAGGAAAATGAAGCAATTTATCTGACAAATTTACAAGATCTAATACATGCGGTACGTCACTCTTTATCTCTTCATCTGTTTTACCGAGTGCTTCCATAGAAAAAGCTATGTTTTCATATGCAGTCTTGTTTGAAAGCAGTTTAAAATCCTGAAAAACCACACCGATGCGCTGTCGCAACTTTGTTAAGTCTTTATTTTTTAATTTATGAACATCTATAGACTCGAAAAATACTGTACCGTCAGTGGGATTTTCATCAACTAAAATCATTTTAGTTAAAGTCGTCTTCCCTGCACCCGAATGCCCTACAATAGCAACAAATTCACCTGCTCCTATAGTAAAAGTCACATCATCAAGTGCCACTGAATCCTTATAAAGTTTTGAAACATTGTTAAAATAAATCATCCTGTATATTTTAACACAAGATACTGTTGAAACAAAATGAGAAGATATATTGATAGTTATTTTTTTATAATAAACATATATCTATATTCCTACTACCTTAAAATTAAGTACATTTGATTTCTTTGTACCATTCTTTACAATAACCTGCAGATTGCCGGTTATTGTAGAATCTAACAACACATTAAGCTGGGAAGTGGACTCATACTTGGGAGTATAGTCTTTAGTACCAACTCCTACCTTATTACCCGTAGAAGCAAAATTACCATATAGTATTAAATACTTACCTGCCACGGCTTCATTATTACTATATTTGCCAGTAATAGAATCGTAACCTTGGATACCAATACGTCTTACACCACTAACAGTTTCGTTAGTTATGTAGGGAGCAAGGTTAGAAAGCGGATTACTTGTTGAGGAAATCAGCTGTGATAAATTACCTGTTAAATCAGACCAAAATTTTGGAAGTTGGTTTACCACATTTGATGCAAAATTAATTGAAATTGCCGAAGGAGTTTCATTGGCTGGAACAACAAAAATATATCCTATTTTAAAATCTTTTTGTGTGTTGGGATAAGTAGGCATTCTGTCACTTCCTGCAAGTTTAATAATATCATTGATAGTATAAGTTTTTATACCGAGAAAATTTGTAGGCTCATCACACTGTGGTCCATAAGGATAATTTACTGCTGTTTGAATAACTGAAATAGGTTTCACAGATGTTTTTGGAATAAGTCCCATAAGATAAAGTGACAAATCAGAGAATTTTTGAGTTACAGTAGCTGAGTTATTATCAACACACACTATGCCTGAGGCTGTAGAAACCCAATGATGGTAGCCCATAGGATCAGCGTATGAAAGGCTTCCATTAAATAAATCTACCATGTTGCCATAGTGAGGATTTTTCATTCCTGGCCAATTTATATACGCGACCCAGTGATGTGCAATCTCATGGGAAAATGAAGTAAGTTTTGTTTTTAAATTTTGCTTTTCAAAATCTTCTAAACTAACACCAGATTTAGACACAATATCAGGTCCACTGATATCCCAATAAACTAGTGATTTTAATTTTTTAGATGGTGATTTAAAATTTCCTGGTATATTATTATGACCACCTATCGTCTCACCGAAATTATTAATCATAATAGATTGATCAGCTATAAGCGATTTTGCTGAAAATACCGCAAGAAAATCATATACATCAGCATTTTTAGAGTAAAAATTTTTTAAAATATTTTCAGGATTTAAATTATAATAATTATCGAACTTATAAAAAAACTCTCCCGGAGTACTTTCTTTCATAAATATTATATTATTATTTATTTGTGAAGCACCCAAAACAGATGGGGTATTTGGAATACTACTTAACACCCCACAATCCACCCCCCTAATCTTCGCTTTCGTCACAGGACCCACATATCCTGTAGGATTAATACCATTTGCGGATTGGAAATCTTTAACAGCTTTTAAGGTGAGAATACCGAAATATCCTGTTGGTTCTGATTTAAGGTAATTTTGTGCTTGTAGAAAATCTTGTAACGGAAGTACCTCTACATCCTTAGATTTATATCGAAGTGCTGTACTTGTGAGAGTTAAGCATTCTGATCCTGTTGGGTTAGGGTCGATATCATCTGCAACTTGTGCAAAAGAATTACTAGGGATTAATAAAGCTAATAGTAATAAATTAGAAAACAAAAATAACGAATATTTCTTCATATATTTTTATTATACATTATTTTTAAGAAATTGATTTAAAAAAATAGAGTTAAAGTTGCTTCTCTGCTTCAATAAACACATCTAATTCCCCATCTAGTACACCATCAATATCTGAAGTTTCAACCCCTGTTCGATGATCTTTGACCATCTTATAAGGATGTAAGACATAGGATCTGATCTGGCTACCCCACTCTATCTCTGTGTTTTTCATTTTCATACTCTCTTCCACGCTCTTCTTCTCTTCTTGGGCCTTTTTGAAAATCTTTGCTCGCAATATAGTCATGGCTTGCTCTCTGTTCTGCTCTTGCGAGCGCTCAGTGGAAGCTGAGGCGGAGATACCTGTCGGGATGTGCACTATACGTACGGCTGTTTCCCTTTTATTCACATTTTGCCCTCCAGGGCCTCCAGAGCGTGAAAATTCAATCTTTAGGTCATCAAGGGGTAGTACGATGTCACTCTCTTCCATCTTGCTAAATTTGGGCAATACTTCGACAAGAGAAAAAGATGTATGTCGTAATTTCTTTGCATTAAAAGGAGAAATACGTACAAGTCTATGCACGCCTCCTTCATTTTTTAAATTTCCATACACATTTTTTCCTATTATTTCTACAGTAACATTCCTATAACCTCCTTGGTCATTTTTATGTTCATGTATTAGAAAAACTTGAAAATTATTTTTCTTTGCATATTTTTCATACATATCAAAAAGCATACTGGAAAAATCTTCAGCGTCATCTCCTCCTGCACCTGAGATTATGGCTAAGATTGCATTACCCTTATCGTATTTTTCTCCACCATGCAACTTTTCTTTAAGCTCACCTAAATGCCTAATGAGAGCCTGAGCCTTAAACTTATCACTCCAAAAATCCACACCGAGCATCTCTTGCTCGATCTTGGCTATTTCTTCTTCTTCATTTATTTCTTTAGGATCTTTAGGCATATATGTTATCTCTCAGAGAGTAAGCTTTCACGAATTAATTTTATATACATATCATGATCATGTGTAAATGCAGCATTAGCAAAGTCGGCACAATTAATCTTGTATTTTTTATACAAATACTGATCATTTATGAGTTTCCTAACAGCCGTACCAAAAACTTCACCACTTCTCTCTAAGTGACTAAATTCTTCAAATGAAGAATTAAAAAGTATAGCTTTACTGTATTCATCTCCAGAAGAAAGCACAGGACAACCAGAAACGAATGAAAGAAGTATTGGCTCATACAGATCTTTCTTATAATCAAAATAAAGCATTAGTCTGGATTTATTGAATAACTCATTATAAGAAGTATTTTTTGTATATATTGTAAGAGGAACAGGGAAAATAAATTTAAAAATATAAGCAATTATAAAATACCTCATTCGTACCACCACAATAAAATGAACTTCTTTAATAGACTTAAGTACTTCCCTCTTTATCTTCCATATTTTTAAGAAAAAATTTAAATTTACATGCCGAGGAAATGTGATCATAGTAAAAACACTATTTTTCTCATCATGATTTACCTCGTCGTGATGAAGGACGTGCTGTAAGGCATTCACATCTATGTACTCAGGAATAACATCGATACTTGTATACTTCTCTTTGTATAAATGACGAGACTTAATAATTTTCTCTATATATGAATTTGGAACAATTATCTTTTGTGGGTAAGATTTTAATAATTCTCTAAGTGTCACCTGCTCTTTACGTAGGACTCCTGTATATCCATAAAAAACAGAAAGAGGTCTGCTATATTTCTCTGCTACTATCCTCGCAATGTGCACCTCGTCTCCTAAGCTTATTATATGTGTGGGTAGGAAATGGTTTTGCCATAGCAAGTCGTAAAGTATGGCTCTATAGACTGTGATAAAACTTAAAAATGGTATATAAGGTGCGTTGTAGACGTAGACATTTTCGCCGAAGTTTGGTTTTAAATTTATTTCTCTACCTATGTATATGATATGTAGCTCAGTGACAAAAGAAGCTATGTCAGAGACAAGTCTCGAAACAGGTAGTGATTTATTAAAAATACTTGCATCTCCAGTAATAAGAAGAAAAACATTGTTTTTAATTTGAGTAGTACTTTTATCTCTTTTCTTATCTCGCAACATTGCAAGCTCTTCAAACACGTCTTGAGATCTAGGGTTCATGTTTTGATCTTATCAAAAATTCCATTTATTTGCTATACTTATGTATATGGAGAAAAGGTTTAATAAAAATTATATACACCACCAAAAGTCTCATCTAGCAGATGTACTCAAAGAAGTAGTATTTGGTGTAGAAGACGGTATGGTCTCAACATTAGGATCTATAACAGGTATCGCAATAGGTAGCGGAAGTGCACACATCACCATACTCGCAGGTGTCGTCATCATAGCCGTAGAATCCATATCTATGGGCATAGGTTCGTATTTATCTGATAAATCAGAAGAGGAATTAGATAGTAGAAAAATAGAAGAAGAGAAAGAAGAATTGAAAGATTTTCCTGAAGAAGAGAAAGAAGAATTGCGTCAAATGTATATAGACATCGGATGGTCACCAGATCTAGCGCAAAAAATGTCTGATGAAGCAGCCAAAAAAGAAGATCTAATACTACGAGAAATGGTAGTACATGAATTAAAAATACCTTATCCTCAAGAATCCACATCTATAAAAGGCGGACTCTATATGTTCTTCTCATACATAGTAGGTGGACTCGTACCACTTTTCTTCTACCTCATCTTACCTGTAAAACAAGCTATGCCACTATCTATCATCGTGACCATGCTTGGTCTCTTTGGATTAGGAGTAAGTACTGCAAAATTCACCAAACAACCAATATTCAAATCAAGCATGCGAGTAGTGATAATGGGAGGCATAGCACTTGTAGCTGGACTCATCGCAGGAATATACTTAGAGCAATAAAAATAATCTATTTGAGCCGAGAGTGGGAATCGGACCCACGTTCCTACTTTACGAAAGTAGTGTTCTGCCACTGAACTATATCGGCT
>ERZ1292633.4183-Hain-H41-02um-R1-4183-length-13529-cov-4_pt1 | contig 13529 bp, 9 predicted proteins | sample MGYA00564406_ERZ1292633 | MGnify/ENA primary metagenome ERZ1292633 (study PRJEB36523, sample SAMEA6512639) | groundwater metagenome | collected 2019-01-08 | study: AquaDiva: Metagenomics assemblies of 32 groundwater samples
TCATCGTCATCCTCGCCGCCATCTCCATCTGCTCCTCCGTCTGTGTCTCCGCTATATGATGAAACAATAGCTCTTTGTGAAACACTAAGTAAGTCGTAATGATGTTTAAAATCTGTATCCAATGGGTTTGGATCGTGACAAGAATTATCAAATATAATTTGATAAACGACTCCTTCTTCAATTACGAGCGGTGGAATCAGATTCGGATTATTAGTAGTAATAATCTCTAATTTTGAGCCGGTAGCACAAATCATATCGGCTCCGATAGTATTGGTAGTTTTTCTGATAATAGGCTCTTTATCAGGTATTTGTATCTTGTAAATTTCATTAGGAACATTTTGAGAATATAAAACGCAATCGGCAATTGATAAAAACGAAAGGTCAAGATTGTGGTTTGTGTTAAATAAACGAGAACCGTGCATCTCTGAAAGATCTAAAACTTGTTTAAGGTCTTTTTCTCCCTCAAAAACTGAGTGAAAATTTGGTGTTTGAGGCTCGCTTGCTCTAACAAGAAACCTTTCATTTTTACCTAGCCTCGTATATTCAGCTATTTTTTCAGTAACTCCATTAACATGTTTGTTGATTATTATTTTTAGAGTATGTGAAGAAAGATTTCTTTGGAGAATTGCTTCCCAGTTTTTGTTTTCTTTGTTGAAGTTGAAAACCGCTAATCCTTCCACCGAAACAACTACGTTGGCATCCGCAATTGCTTTTTTGGAATTGTCGAAATTTATTGACATATTTTTTTCTCCTTATTTTGGTTTTTATTGGTAAAACTAAAATTGTGTATAACCTCCAAAAACATCAAAGGCAGCCCAATAATAAGGTTGCTTGAACTTCTCGCTTTTCAATAATTCAACCTGAGTTTGACGCAAGGCTTCGAGAGTTGAGAGGTTTTCGTTTTTGCGAAGTTGATGAAACCGAATCATTAATTCTTTAGTAGCCGCTGAATCTACCGCCCATTGACTTGCCACAACCAAAGGAACATTTGCCGCTAAAAAAGTCCGCGAAGCACCTATTAGTCCTTCGCCTTTGTAGTATTTTTCGATTCCCGTATCACACGCCGAAAGCACAATCAATCTTAGATTTGAGAGTTTTTTGCTGATAATTTCGGAGTTTGCCAGATTCGATTCTTCTTTTTTATCTCCTGCCAATACTAAACTTGAACGTAAGGGAATTTTCTCATCAACCAAATAATGTCCGGCAAAATGAACTACATCGGCTGTTTTCAAACCCTCTTCAACCTTTTCTTTAGTAGCAGAAGTCTCAGTTAAGACATTTCTTTTTTCATACTTTAAGGAAATTTCCTCCGCTTCTTCTTTGGCTGAAGGAAGAACGGATAAGTTGTTTTCGTATTCGCTTTGATTAAATGTTGGGTTTCCGATACTCAAGATTGTTTCCGATTTTTTATCACCAAATCCCTTAGCTTTTCTTGAGGAATTCAGAAAAACATTGGCACTCGGCGAATAAGAAACTTTGTATTCTTCGACGAGGTATTTATCAGAATAAAGAGTTATAAAAGGCAGACGAAACAAAGATTTATCCGGGATAATAAAAATCTGTTTATTCTTGTCAAGTTTATCTTTTATCGGCGAAATTAAAATTTGGTAAAGTTCTGCTGATAATTTTAGATGTTCGTCTGAAGTAGATTGTTTTGAAACCAATTCGAGGTAATTCACAATCTTCTCTTGCAAATTTTCTGAAGAAATCGCGGATTTTACGGCATCCAATCCGTCTTTTGTAATTGCCCAAATTAAAACCTGATCAGATAAAACCGAATAAACCAGTAGCTCAGTTTCTGCAGGCATTTCCGCTTGAATTTCTTTTAATTTAAGCGGTTGAGTAAGGTTTGCCGAAAATTCAATTTCAGGTTGATTCTTATCTTTTGAAACTTGAATAACTGAATTTTGCAGATCTAAAAGCGAACGCGAACGCGACTCCTCGGCATAATCGAAGGCATCGGCAAAATTCATTTTGTTAAATTCGTAATTTATAACAATATCGTAAACATTCTGTTCTATATCAAAAAAACTGTTACGATTTTGTTCTTCTAAAATTTTACTTCGATTTTCATTAAATAACTTCAAAACTTTAGGTAATTCTTTTTGAAAGGCTTCTTCATTTTTTTGTAATAAGTAACAAAAAAGTTTTCCTTTCTGAGCTTGATAGTTGCTGCTTTGATAATCACTTGAATCAAAAAAATCTGCGGCTTGCTTGTAGTAATCCAAAGCCTTAGCGTAGTTTCCTGCGTTTTCTTCCAGGTTTCCCAGATACAAAGTTGCATTAGCACTTTCTAAAAGTCGTTCTTCTTCGGTTTTCAGCAACTTTGCCATTTCCAAACCTTTTTGAGTTGATTCGATGGCTTGATCGTATTTCTTGAGAGAACTATAAATAGCTCCCAGGGTCAGATAGGAATCGCACTTAAAGGAAATATCATCATTGATAAAAGCTAAATTGAGCATTTCCTTTCCAAATGCTAAAGCTGTGTGGTAATAACGAAAAGTCCGAAATGTTTTAGTTAAAGATTCATAATCACGCCACTTTTGCCGCTGACTCGCTTCGGGAAGCATTTCAAGCTCTAAACTTTTTTGTAAATACTGTAAGGCAATGTCATCTCTCTTCAAGAATTTATATTCGGTAGCAATTAATGATAGAACCTTCTGTGTATTTTGGGTATCGGAAATTGATTCAGTCCGGGTAAGTGCTTCGGCATAATATTTTAAGGCTTTTGAGGTTTCCCCTATTTCGCTATGATTAATAGCTAACCAGCAAAGAATATGACCTAGCAGCCAACTGTAATTTTTTTCTTTCCCCGTTTTTTCTATAGATTTTAGTCTTTCAACACTTTGCGGAACATTTTTGAGCCGATTCGTTAAATATCCCAGCCAATACTCGCAAAACATTGCTTCGGGAATATTATTAACTTTAACGAAACCTGCTTTAGCACTTTCAAAGTCTTTTTCGGCTTCTTGATACTGTAAATCTTTCGCCAGAGCATAACCCTTTTTTACTGATTCCTGTGCTTTTGTCAGAATTTCAATGTCAGCACTCGAAGCAGACTGATAAATCTTAGCTAAATCTGCCCAAAAAGGGTCGCCTGATTTTTCTTTTTCAAGTGTTCCAACATAAATCATTGCGGCTAAGGATTCTTTAGCTTTTGCCTCATCTCCATTGGATTTACTATCTACAAACAAAAAAGCAAGTTGCTGTGGTATCAACTTGCCTGTAATCATTTCTCTATTTCTGCTCAATGTCTGCCACGCTTTTTCTGTGTCATTCGCATTTTTTGCTTCAAGGAAATCTTGTAAAATCTGTTCTTTGGTTTTACTGATGGGTTTATTTGCTTCGAGTTTTTTGAGACGTTCACGAACTTCATCTGCCCATTTTGAAGTTGAATCAAGTTTTAAGTAATTCTCCCACGATTCTTTGGCTTGACTCGGAATTCCCAATAATTCAGATACCAAAGCTCGATTAAAATAGGCTTCCTTCAGATTTTTATCTTGCTCAATCGCTTTTTCGATTGATTCATTAGCTTTCGCAAAAAATTCGAGTTTTCCTTCGTCTTTTTGTTTACCTTTTTCTATTAATGCCACGCTTAAATCGTTGTTTAGTTTGGCATTATGAGCGTTTAGTTTGGCTGCTTTTTCAAACTGCTTGATGGAATCGTCAAAGTTTTTTTCCGCCAGATAAACTCGTCCAAGTTCGTGATAATTTTCGGCGGTCGGATTTTTCAGAACGGCTTCGGTAGCACGGGCTTTAGCTAAAGCTAATTCCAGATTTTCCGTTTTATCATTTCCGCGAGTTCCTTCGGTTTTTGGCGCGTAATCAAAATCTGAAATTCGGGCAACCGTTGAGCGTTCGTTTTTTTGAGATTTATTAAGTGCAACTAAAATTTCAGATTGACGAGGATAGTTCCACCAAACAAATATTGAAATACTAATAAATACTAACACCGAACAAAATGCGGGAATCGGAGAGAGAAAAAATGATTTCAGGGAATCAAAAAAACTTGGTTTTGGTTGCGTTTTGGGTTGTTCGTCCACCAGCTTTCGTAAAGCGCGGGCGAAATTTATTTGTTCGCGTCTTTCGGCAGTGATAATAAAGTTTTCGTCAAACGCTTTTTTTTCTTGCGGAGTTAATCTTTCATCAACAAAATCTTGGATTATTTCAGTTTCAACGATTTGAAGTTCTTGAAAACACTTTTCATCCGACACCAAATGCTTTTCAATCTCATTTTTCTGTGCCTCATTTAAAAGCCCTAATAAGTATTTCTTTAATTCCACTAAATTACTCACTTCCTCAGACATTTTTTTTGCTGTCCTTAATTAATATATGAAGTTAAACCGCAAAACATTACAGTTTTCTTCTAAGCTACCTTCACACAGCGCAAAACGCATTTCTTGAGACTGTTTCGCAAACGAAAGATTTTTATCCGCAAATTATCAATTGAGATGCCCATACTTTTGGCAGTATGCTTGCGATAATCAATTTTGGCTGATTTTTCATTTTGGTAATAACCGATTACTAAATTCCGGTCATCAGCGGAGAGTTTTTGCAGACAATTTTCGAGACATTGATAGTAGATATTTGATTCACCGTCTTCATCATTTTTAATCACGATTTGATTAGGTTCTAACTCGACTGTTTTAGCTTGATTTTGTGCTTCAAGATGAACTTTTCTCGCAACTCCGTAAAAATAAAGTTCTTTTTTCCCTTGATAAGTTTCTACAATACCTGCCAATTTCCGACAAACACGGTCAAACACTTCATCCGCCAAATTTTCAGCATCAAAGTGTTTTTGCACAACGAAAATTTTGATTAAACGAAGTCTGATAGCCTCATATTTCTGAGCGGCTATTTCGCGGTCTTCATCAAGCCAATCAAGAAGATTTTCAAAATCTTCCTGATTAATTTCGTTTTTTTTCAACATCGGGAACAAAATGTTGCTCGTCTTTTTGGGTAAAATCTTCTTTAGAGTTGAAAAAAGTTTATGTGTCAAAAGTCAATAAGTCAATGATTTTTAAGAGTTTTACTTGGTTTTCATTAAAAAAGACCTGCCTCGCACCTAACCCTGCCGAAGTTAAAAAAACTGCCTCGGACTTTTGCAAAATTTCGATTGGTTCGCTAACTTCAAAAACCTTGTATTTTTCCAAAATAGATTCGCGGGTTGTCCCTGCTAAACAGCCTGTTTCCAAACTCGGCGTAAAAATATCATCATCTTTAACCCAGAAAATATTTGCCAAACAAGCTGAAACAATTTCACCTTTCTCATTAAGGCGAATAGCTTCATCAAAACCTCTTTTGTGTGCTTCTTCAATGGCTAAAAGATTTTCTAAATAGTTGCAGGATTTAATGTTGGCAAGCGGAAAAGTAGAATTTATTTGATACGGTGAAACAGTTAATTTCAAGTTTTCTGAAAGCGGTCGAAAATCTGCGGTAGTGATTAACAACGATGTTTTTTTGCCGTTTTCGATTGTCCAGATTCCCTGAGCGGATTCATCAAAAAAAGTGAGACGAGCGCGTCCTTTTTCAATCTTGTTTTTTGAAATTAACTTTGCGAGTGCTTCTGAAATTGAGTCTTCTGAAAAATTAAAATCCAATCCAATTCGAGAAGCATTATCAATCAAACGTGACCAATGTTTTTCCCATAAAAAAGGTTTTGAATTGTAAATCGCCACGGTTGTAAAAATTCCTTTGCCGTAGAGTGTGGCGGAGGATATTGCGGAAAGATTTGGTTTTGAGGCAGGAAGAATTTGATGATTGAAGGAGACAAATTTGTGCATCGGTGAAAATTAGCTGACAGCACGTTTGCGGCGTTTTTGGGCAACAGGAAATTCGAGGCGGAAGGTTGTTCCTTCACCGACTTCACTGGTTGGCTCAATTGTTCCTGAATGTTCTTGAATAATTCCGTAAGTTACTGCCAAACCCAGCCCCGTTCCGCTTCCAACTCCTTTGGTAGTAAAAAACGGATCGAAGATTTTGCTTAGATTTTCCGGCTCAATCCCGATACCGTTATCAGAAACTTCAACTATGACGGTATCTTCGTCTGCAAATTTGGTGGTCAAAGTTATAATTCCACCATCAAAAATTGCATCGCGGGCATTGAGAATCAGATTGGTAAACACCTGTTGGAGTTTTCCGGCATTGCCATAAATATTTGGCAAAAACTCAGCGTATGTTTTAACGACTTGAACATTGGATTTACGAAGTTGGATTTCGAGTAATTGCAAAGTGTTATCCAAAACCTTATTAACATCAATCTCAACAAATTCGGTCGTATTTCCAACCCGCGAGAAATTCAATAAATTGCCTGCAATGTTAGAGGCACGTTCAGTTTGTTTTTGGACTTTCAGCAGAAGTTTGTGTTTCGGATCAGTTTCGGGAATCATTCCTAAAAGCATTTGCGTATAGCTCGAAACACCTGTCAAAGGCGTATTTACTTCGTGAGCCACGCCTGCTGCCAGCAACCCGATACTGGAAAGTTTCTCGCTTTGCTGAAGAGATTCTTCGAGTTTGATACGCGAAGTCACATTTTCCATTACGATAATCGCACCTGTTTGACCTTGCGTAACTGTCCGAAGCGGCGCAACAGCAACATTGAGAATCAAAGTTTTTCCGCTCGGAGTAGTTGTATGAAGTTTGTAACCGTGACGAATTTCCTGCAAATGCCAGCGCGATTTACCGATAATTTGCAGAAGATTAACCGAAAAATTTTCATCAAAAAGATGAATTACCGATTTGCCGAGAGCTTCATTGCGCGACAATTCGAGCATCTCTTCAAATGGAGTATTACAACGCGTGACGATTCCTTCAGCATCCACCGCCAACAAACCAACATTGACCGATTCAACAATTGATTCGTTAAATTCTTTCAAAAGAGCAAGCTCATCAGCCCGTTTCGATTGCTCCTGATAAAGCAAAGTATTTTCAACCGCAACGGCAACATAACCTGAAATCGTCTGCAAAATATCTAAATCTTCCGAGGAAAGAAGCGAACCATCTACACCGCGTCCTAACCCGATAACTGCAACCATCTTTCCGCGAACAACACACGGCGCGTAATAATGCAATTCTTGTGGGGCAAACCCCTCACTGGTCTCGTGTTCGGAAATTTCGAGTTCGTCGGCTCGCACAATTCCGCTTTTGGCAGATTTTGCCCGAATCATTTGTCGAAAATCATTCGGCACAAAATAAGCCGAACTCAAACCAACTGATTTTGCAACACGATAACCGCCTGTTGCTTTTTCATCTTCAACAAAGACTGCGACCTTCTCAACTGCTAAAACCTGTTGCAAACGCTCAGTTAAAGAATTTAGCAATGGCTCTAATCCCGTAGTTGCCGAAAGAGTGCGACCAAAATCAAGCAAGCCCTGACGCATATCATAGCGTTCGCCATAGAAAAATCTGTCTGCCCTTTCCTGTAAAAACTTTTTAAGCGGCTCGGAAAGCAAAACAATTGCTGACATTGCTACAATGGCAATCAAGGCGCGGAGGACTTTTTCTGATGTTGAAAGATTTTCGCCCATCGCCAAGAAGATTAGTCCGAGCGCAACTCCACCTATCAACATCGCAATTGAAATAGTAGTCAGCGCATAGACGAAAACACGGCGGACGACAACATCAACATCCATCAAGCGATAGCGGACTACTGAATGTCCGAAGCTCAAAGGAATTAAGACAAGCGGAAGCGTGGTTAAAGCAGTTGTCGAAACATCTTCGGGAATGTAGAAAAATCTTTTGGCAACCTGTAAAGAGATAATCGGCAAAATCGCGGCGAGAGTTCCCCAGACTGTCCATTTGAGTCTTTGTCTAACAACTGTCTGTTTATTAGTGACAAATCGCCAAATCAAGACCCCTGCGCCAATCGCAATTCCTGTATAGAAATGCGTCAGGCTAAACAAATAAAGATTACCAAGCAGGTCGTATCTATCAATTATCTTTGCCCAAGCATCCATAAACTCTGACCGAAAACTGATATAACAAGCAAGGATTCCTAGGAATAAGATTAGTGCAGGAAGATAAAGAACAATGGTTTTCCAACGCTTTTCACCGAAAATATCGCTTCTGGTCGGATAACGCCAACAAAAATGTAAAAATATCGGCGCGAAAAAGGCGAAAGCCAAATCGTCAATAATCGTAACACCGAGGTCTAAATCTTCGCCTGTGCCGATTGGTCTTAGAATATGAAAAGCAAAAGCTGTTAAACAGAGTGTTGCAAAATGCAGGACAAAGGGAGCATTACTACCTTGTTTGAAAAGAACAAAAATCCCGATTCCCAGCCAGATTATACCAACAAATGTCAGCATAATAATCGCCGGAGTCCAGCGTGGTCTCGTATCGAGTTTTTGCAAATCGGCGTAGTAAAAATTATCTTTGAATGTATAAGAAGGACGCTGGTAATAGTAGTTTAGATTTCCATTAGCCCCGGCAGTTTCGAGATAAAGTTGAACATCGCTTGCCAAAACAATTTCATCGTATTTTTTATCATCCAAACTAATTGCGATGAGTTTATCGCCGGCAATTAATCCTGCTCTGGCGGCGGAATAACCCGGTTCAACTATTTCAGCATAAATTCCGTCGGATTTATGCACCCACATTACGCCATCGGTTGCAGGAAAGTCTTTATTTGCCCGTTGAGAAAGATTTAGTGCGCCACCGACAACGATTAAAAATGTTGCCAAAAGCCATACCAAACTCCAACTTGTCAGCACTTTATCTTTCATTCAAATGAGGCAGAGTTTGCCAAATAAATTCTACGCAAAATTTGTTCCAATACTTTTTTCGTTCAATCTGACTAAACAAACCAATAAATACTTGCTTTTCACTAAGGTAAACGCTTAATCGAATAAATTTTCATTCAGTTTTTCTTATCTCATCCAAGATTTTGGAGAAAATTTTTCCATCAAAAAAGACATACACAGTTGTTTAATCTTTCAACTCTGTGTATGTCTTCTAAAATTTTGCGGAAAACTCAAGTTTCTAAAACCTGACTAAAATTCCGCCTTGTAAAATCCGGCGATGCGAATTAAGCCGCAAGCTGCCTTCTTCATTATTGATACCTGTTTGAAAATCAAGTAAATTTCGAGCATCAATTACGGCTGAAGCACGAATCGGAAGTCCCAGAGTTGTTAAAGATTGTCTGATTAAAACACTTAAACTAGGATCAAAAATAGCGAGTCTGCCTTGAAACGGATCAATTGCAAAAACTGTGGCTTGTGGCGAAAGACGGAAAATTGTCTGCACATTCGTTCCCGTTTTCAAATCGGTATTTACTTGTCCGACAAAAGTTTGAAACATTCCGTTTTCAAAAATATTTGCCGGATTGGTTACAGAATCAGACGACAATTTTTGTCCCATTCCGAAAGCATAACCGACCGAAGTGCTGAAGGTTTCATTAATCCGACGCGAATAAACTACTCTCGCACCACTGGAATCGCCACCCTGATTTGCCGTGATTTCACTAAAACTTTCAGGGTTCATAACGTTCATCGGTGCATTCGTTAAACTAATTCCGCGACCAACTACCGAATCGAAAAACGCCGTTGCTTCAATGCTTGATTTATTATCTAAAATTCTTTCAATTCCAAATTCAAACCGGCGGCTTTTGCTCATCACGGTCTTGCCTTCTTCAACAACAATTGATTTCGGCTCAAACTGTTCGCGGAAAAGCACCTGAGTTCCTTCAAATTCGATTGCATCTGCCCAAGTTTTTTCTTCAGTCTGGGTTGTATAAGCTGTCCTGAAACGGGTTTTGGAATTTACATCAACCTGCAATCCCAAACGCGGCGAAATTGAAAAATCGTCTCCTGCACCGACAAAACGTGAATAATCAAAACCGACAACTAAAATTACGCCATCACGCACTTTCCATTCATCAAGCCCTTGAATGCTAACTTGTCCGAGTTGTTTTTCAGCATCATCAATCTTAACTTTTCCAAGATTGGAAACAGAACCTGTTACACGAATCTGATGCTTTTCATTCAGACGGGTTTTGACAGATGTTTCAAATCTCTGCGGGGCAAATCTTTTTGAGCCTGTTTGTCCGGCAAAAACAAACTCCGTATTTTCACCTAAAGGCTGAAGCGTAGCAAAGTTTAATCCGACAAAATTTCCCTCTTCAGAATTGGCAAAATATGTTTCAACTACGCTTTGTGCCTTTCGATTTGAGTTTTCTTCATCTTCAACTGCGCCTATCGTGTCTTCATCAACCGGTGCTTCACCTTCTTTATTTTGATAAATCGAACGGCGACCAACAGCACCTTTAATTACATTTCTTCGATCTGTGCTTCTGCCTGTTTTTTCGGGCAGAGTATTTCCACTTCCCGAACGCTCAAGTTTGAAGCCATAATTTAATTCAGTTGCCCGATTGACCTGAACTTCTTGAATTGTTTCCGCATTAAAGCCTTGAGCAACGGCTAAAACCGTATATTTACCGGGTAATACTTTAGTCAAAAAACTGCCATCCGCCATTGAGCGGACTTGTTTTAAAACTCTCGAAGTGCCGAGATGAAAGACCGCTACGATTGCATTTTGAATCGGATTACCTTTCTGATCGCGGACTATTCCTTTAATCACGCCAAAGTTTGAATTATTCTCAACAATGAAGATTTTGGCTTGAATTTCTAAGATGTTTGAGTAAAACACAAAGAAAGGTGCAAGCAAGAATAAACTTGACTTAAATAGTTTTTTCTTTTGGGAAACAGTAAGCAGCATTTTGAACAAGTAACCTCTCTTTATCGCTTGGGGAGACTTTAAGGAGTGCTACAATTAGCTCTATTGGTTGAAAAAATACTTTTCAGACCAATTTCGTATTTTCTTTCTTATAGTCAATCGTGTCAAGCCGAAAGACATTAACTTATGCTATTATGATGCGGGAAACTTGACAAAGTTGCCCTAAGCGGTAGAATAAGTTTTGCGTTTTTCCAAACGCGGAGACGTGGCTGAGTGGCTGAAAGCGGCGGTTTGCTAAACCGTTGAAGCCGTTAAACGCTTCCACAGGTTCGAATCCTGTCGTCTCCGCCATTTTTATTTTAAACGGGCTATCAAAAACAATTTGATGGCTTTTCGTGTTTTTATCGGGTAATTTAGCTTTTATGAACATCACAACTTTTATCAAAATATATCTGATTACACTTCCGGTTTTTTTCGCAATTGATATGATTTGGCTTGGATTAATTGCCCGTAATTTTTACCGCGAAAATCTTGGTAGTTTGTTAAAAGACAATGTTAATTGGACTGCTGCGATTGTTTTTTATCTGATGTTTATTGCCGGAATGATAATTTTTGTTATTTCTCCGGCACTTGAGAAAAATTCGTGGACGCACGCTCTGATTTACGGAGCATTATTTGGGCTAATTACCTACGCAACTTACGATTTAACCAATTTGGCAACGCTTAAAGATTGGTCGCTTACGGTGGTAATTGTAGATATGATTTGGGGAATGATTCTCTCGGCTTCAGTTTCGACAATTAGCTATTTTATTTCGAGTAAATTTGTTATATGAACGAATTTCTGACAGCAATCTCGGTTATTTTCGTCTCGGCTAATATTGGATTTATTGTCTCACTGATTAAAAAACGAAATGATGTAGCTGATATATTTTGGGGACTCGGATTCATTTTAGTCGCTTGGACAGCATTTAGTTTCTCTCAATCTTTTAGTAATCGCGGACTGCTGGTAAATATTCTCGTCACAATTTGGGGCTTGCGCTTGGCGTTGCATATTGGCTGGCGAAATCGTGGCAAAGGCGAAGATTTTCGCTACAAAGCGTGGCGAGAGGAATGGGGCAATACATTTTATTGGCGTTCGTATTTGCAAGTTTTTATCTTACAGGGCGTTTTTCTTTTTCTTATTTCGTTGCCGATAATCTTTGTAAATTCTCAAAAAACAGAGTTTAGTTGGTTTGATATTTTAGGATTAATAATTTGGCTAGTCGGTTTTTTCTTTGAAGCAGTCGGCGATTATCAACTTTTGCAATTCACAAAAAATCCCGCTAACAAAGGAAAAATTATTCAAACAGGACTCTGGAAATATACGCGGCATCCGAATTATTTTGGCGAAGTTGTGCTTTGGTGGGGAATTTTTTGTTTTGCGTTACCGTTTGGATTTTGGACAATTATCAGTCCTTTAACAATAATTTTTTTGCTTCTTAAAGTTTCGGGAATTCCGATGCTTGAGAAAAAACACGAAAATAATCCCGAATTTGCCGAATATAAAAAAAGAACAAGTGCTTTTTTCCCAATGCCTGCGAAAAAATAAACCTCAATTTCAACAACCTTGGCAATTTACAGTAGAATTGTAATTAAGTTGATTGACGAAAAAATGAATAAGTTATTAAACAATAATGATTATACTGCTTGGTTATCTGAGTTAAAATCAACTATTCGGCAAAGGCAAATTAAAGCTGCTTTAGCCGTAAATTCCGAGCTGATTCAGATGTATTGGGATTTAGGAAGCCAAATTGTTCAAAAGCAAGAAAATGCTAAATGGGGAACAGGTTTTATTGATCAATTAAGCAAAGATTTAAAGGCTGAATTTCCTGAAATGGGCGGATTTTCTGCGAAAAATCTAAGATATTGCCGGTCTTTTTTTCTTTTTTACTCGGAAAATGCAATTTGGCAACAGGTTGTTGCCAAATTAGAAAATCAGCCGAAAAGGTAAAATAAAAATATGCGAAAAACCTATCGCTAACTATATGAAAGAGTTTCATTAAACATAGAAAGTATAAATGAACAGTAATCAATTTGAACTAAAACTTTTAGAGCTACATTGGCTGAAAAATACTAATGAACAAAAAGATTTATGTTGCCACGGAACAGTTTTTGTGAGAATCGGCGATGAAATTATTTGCGACAAAGATAAAATAATCGAAGTTACAGTTAGTTCTACAGCTTTGCATTTAATGCGAACCTTAAAAGAAAACTATCAAAAAGGTGATTACGGAAATCAATTACTTCCATGTTGTGGACATTTTATAGTTGCTGACGAAGAAGATTTTGTAATAATTTGCGGCTGTCCAATTGGAATTGATTGGACAATTATTCATACAGATGACGGCAAAGTTAAACATATTTCAGAAAAAGGAAGCGAGGCGATTATTGATAAAGAAATTTATAAAACCTTAGTTTTTGATTTTGCTGACCAAGTAGAAAGTTTTTATCAAAATAGTTTGCCTAAAATAATTCCAGAAGATGATTTTGAGAAAAATGGTTATTTGGCTTTTTGGAATGAATGGCGAAATCTATGCCAAGAATTTAGTAATTAACTATTTGCAATTTACAATTAACGATTTACGAATATTATGACAACAAGAGTTAGATTTGCACCCAGCCCGACAGGCTATTTACACATCGGTTCAGCCCGAACCGCCCTTTTTAATTATCTTTACGCCAAACACACAGGTGGAAAATTTTTGTTACGCATTGAAGATACCGACCTTGCACGTTCAACGGAGGAATCAACCCGTTCGATTCTGGACGGCTTAAAATGGCTCGGTTTTGAACCTGATGAGGAAATCATTTATCAATCG
>ERZ1292633.4184-Hain-H41-02um-R1-4184-length-13526-cov-5_pt1 | contig 13526 bp, 12 predicted proteins | sample MGYA00564406_ERZ1292633 | MGnify/ENA primary metagenome ERZ1292633 (study PRJEB36523, sample SAMEA6512639) | groundwater metagenome | collected 2019-01-08 | study: AquaDiva: Metagenomics assemblies of 32 groundwater samples
TTACTTGCCCGGGCATCCGGGGCTGGAAGGATAATTGCTACAGACATAAGTAAATATCGCATGGACATGGCAGGAAAGTTTGGCGCTGATTCTGTTATATCTGCTCATGACGATCTTCCTTCACGCCTGCTCAGATTAAATGATAACAGACTTGCTGATCGTGTGATTGTTACTACCGGAGCCGTTTCTGCCTTAAAAACAGCGCTTAAATCTGTTGACCGTGGGGGTACTGCCCTGTTCTTTGCTCCCGGAGGTCCTGATGTTGAACTTCCTGTCCCGTTCAATGATTTCTGGCGTGATTGTATAACCTTAATGCCCACATACGGTGCCAGCCCTTTTGATATTGAGGTGGCGATAAATTAAATTAGTTCTCGTCGTGTTCCAGTACAGGAGATGATTACTCATCGTTTAGGACTGGCGGAAACCGAGCGCGGCTTTAAACTCGTCGCTGATGCCAAAAAGTCTATTAAAGTGATCATTGAACCTCACAAGTGAGTGTTGTTGTAAGTTCTCAGTAGGTAAGGGAAAACCTCCAAAGTCTCAACAAAATTCATTCCGCAAAATACATGAAACCAGATTGTTTACACACTGACAAAATAAAGAAGAACCTGCGTACAAAAATAATAGGCCGGGAAATTATCACGCTTGAACGTGCCACTTCAACGATGGACATTGCAAAGGAGATGCTCAAAAACGGTGCGGTAGAAGGTACAACAATCTTTGTTGAGGAGCAAACGAAGGGAAGGGGAAGATCAGGAAGAGAGTGGTTTTGTCCGAAGGGCAAAGGTTTGTTATTAACTATTGTTTTAAAACCAGTAATCTTGCCAAAAGAATCTTATCTTTTAACGGGTTTTACGGCAGTTGCAATCGTAAAGACTATTCGTGATATGTTACAATTGCCAGTTGAAATAGATTGGCCTAATGACATCGTAATTAATAAAAAGAAATTAGGCGGTATTATTGTAGAAACACAAAATCATACCGGTAACTCTGTAAGCTATGTCGTCGGAATTGGTATTAATGTCAATCTAAAAAGGCAGGAACTTCCTATACATATCGATAAACCCGCAACGTCTCTTATCATTGAAAAAGAAAGATATATAGACCGCACCAGATTCGCCAGAGAACTGTTGCAGAACCTGGATTCATGGTACTTAATCTTAAAGGATGAGCGTTTTGAACATATTGTGGAGAAATGGCAGGAATTCTGCATGAATATTGGAGGAAGAGTCTATATTCGCAAAGCTAAGAAAGAATATTCAGGAAATTTCTTAGGTATTTCTAATAGTGGGGAGTTGATATTATTACTGGATAACGGGCGGAAGAGAACATTTAAAGTTGAACATGCTATTATGGAAAATCATAGCGAGCAGTAAGTATATTCGCTAAGCTTATCATTTAAAGATTACCATACATCTTTTGTACCCTCGTAGTTTATAAAACCCGCATCAACTTGTTTTTCTATACTTTCCAGCTTTGTGTCCAGTTTATCAATTTGTTTTGCCAGATCTCTATAGACTATGAAACCTAGAATCAGCAATAAAATAGTGTAAACAATTACAAAGGCAGTAGCAGGACTCTCTTTTTGCGTTGTTTCATGAGACGTCTTAAAATGATAATCATATGCCTTCTCGCCTAAAATAGCCTTTCTATGCCTCTCTGTTACGTCACTGGGTTCATAGACTCTATCTTCCTGTATTTTATTCTTTATATGTAATTCATCATCTTGGTGTTCATCTGTTACGACACCCGGTTCAAAAGCAAATTCTTCTTGTATATTGCTTTCTATATTTGATTCATTATTTCGCTTTGATGGATTATCTACCTGCTCTTCCTGATCACTAATATCACCCGTCGGGTTTTCTTTCTTGCTCTTTCCCTTTAGCCAGCTAAGGGGATCCATCCCAAGTGCATTTTTCTTTTGCATAAATCCTCCCTTTAATAACAAACAACACTGAAGTTTTATAATCTATAAACCGACAAGTAAAGGTTGGGCTTTTCTAATCCAGGAGTTGAAGTTGCATTACTGCATGGCGTGCTCTTTAATCTCTGCTGTCTGTTTTGTTATAGTTTCGCTGATCATCATTTTCTCTTGAGCAATTACTTCTTTAGTTAATGCCAAATAATCTTTTGCCCCATTAGAATCCGGAGCGTATGTTATAATTGGCATGCCATGGCTGGGTGATTCTGAAAGCTTAATATTTTTTCTAATGTTAGTAGTAAATACCTTGTCTTCAAAATATTCCTTGATCTTATCAAGCACTGCATTTCCCAACTTTGTCCTGCTATCATACATGCATGGTATTATCCCGGTAATCTCCAATGAGCTATTCAGACGCTTCTTTATAATTTCGAATGTTTGTACTAACTTGCTTACACCCTGCAAGGCAAAAAACTCGGTTTGCAAAGGGATAAATATTTCGTTGGCTACAGTAAGCGCATTCAAAGTAAGAAGACCTAAAGAAGGTGGACAATCAATTAGAATATAATCATATTCACTTGGCAACTCCTCAAGGTAAAATTTGACGATTGTTTCACGCCCTACTGTGTTAACAAGTTCTATCTCTGCGCTTGCAAGGTCTATATCAGATGGGATAATCTCCAGGCCATTCACTGCTGTCTCTGTTAATACCTCAGCAACTTTCCTCTTACCGCATATCATTTGATAAACGGACAAATCTTTACCATGAACGTTTATACCAAGATGTATGCTCAGGTTAGCTTGCGGGTCGAGATCAATCAATAGCACTTTTTTGCCAAGCGTAGCCAGGCATGCCCCGACATTTGCAGTAGAGGTTGTTTTTCCTACTCCACCCTTTTGATTTATGAACGCAATACTACGCATTCTGACCTTTTATAATATGTGTTCTTTGTGACATATATATAACAGCGAGAATTCTAACATACAAAATGTAGTTGTCAAGCATTTTTATGCAAAAACATACTAATTATATTCCAAGGGAGTATTAAATCGAAGTCATTGGTTTGGCTAACAGACGAAGCGACCTCGTGTTGCCAAACTCATCCGTACAAGAACTGCAAAGATATGTGTTTTATCACCTCTAAAATAGGTTTATTTGTCCTCTGTTTGGAAAGGGTAAATGTTTTTAATAAAAGGAGTCATTCATGTCCAGACACATTCCAAATTGTCTTAAGATTGTTATTGACATATTGATATAAGTTTGTTATTTTTCCTTTTCCAATAAATTTCTTTAATCATAATCAAATTTCATACATATTGTTGTAAATCAGCAATTTTTGTAAAGAACAACCTATTGATACCCTTTTTGCTGAATTATGTTTGATGTGTTTATATAAGTTAGATTTCTGGTTGCTTTTTAAGGAGGTAAGATATTGTCTGTTAAGAACTTAGAAAAAGATATTACTGCAATTGTGGCCGAAGTAACAGAGCTGGACGAGAATGAAATATGGGAGAAAAGAGATGCCGATTTTTTTAAGGATTTGGAGATAGATTCCTTATTGGCATTGGAAATCCTTGCCCTTATAGAGAAGAAATTTAAGGTTCAGATACCTGAAGAAAAACTCGTAGATATTACGTCACTGAATGCCACCATTGAAATGACAAGATCTACCCTTGAGGAAAATGAAAAAAAATAGTGTATAATACTTCTTCATCGATGCCTGTCCCACAAATCGTGGAAGTGGTCAGGCTATAACAATTAAGATGAAAGGTTGTTATAAATGTTAAGCTTTGAGGAAGTAAGAAAGTTGGTTCCGCAAAAATATCCCTTCTTATTTATTGACAAAGTTATTGAGCTTCAAAAAGAAAGCAGAATTGTTTGTTTAAAAAACATTTCTGGCAATGAGCCTTTCTTCGCTGGACACTTCCCTGATTTTGCCATAATGCCGGGGGTTTTAATTGTAGAAGCTCTGGCACAAGCCGCGATCATCCTTTTTAAAAAGAGCTTTGATACTGAGAAGGATAAGGGCAAAGTTTTTTTACTGGCTTCAGCGAATGTCCGTTTTACAAAGCCTGTTTTTCCAGGAGACCAGCTTGTTTTAGAAATTAATACTGAGAAAATAATTTCCAGTGCGGCAATAGTTAAGGGGATAGCTAAAGTGGGAGAGAAAATTGTAACTAAAGCTACCTTGAGCTTTGGCATTGCTGAAAAAGAGTCTTTAACAGGTTGAAAACCATTAGTATCTGCACAGAGTAAGTAAGCATGGATAAAAGAATTGTAATTACCGGTGTTGGTGTAATTTCTCCTATAGGGTGCCAGAAAGATGTATTCTGGGATGCATTAATTTCTGGGACATCCGGTGTGTCTGAGGTCAAGGCGTTTGACACCTCTGCATTTAAGGTACATAGAGGCTGCGAAGTTAAAGACTTCAAGTATGAAGATTATATCAGTAATGGTTCAGGACGGGAAGTCGGCAAAGGTTCACAATTTGCCATTGCAGCAGCAAAACTTGCCATCGAAGACTCTAAGATTGGTTTAGATAATATTGACCCTGAAAGGGCGGGAGTTTCAATCGGAACAACTGCCGGTGAAATTCAGATTCTGGAAAAGGTGAACTATTTAAGATATGAAAAGGGAGAAGAGAGTGTAGACCCGGACCTGTTTCTAAAGCATCCCTGTGTTAATATGCCATCCAACATATCTATTGAATTTGGCTTTAAGGGGCCGAGTACAATAATTCCTACCGCATGTGCTGCAGGAAACTACGCTATTGGTTATGCATGTGACCTGATCAAATTGGGCAGAGCAGATTTAATGCTGGCAGGTGGTTCTGATCCGTTTTCTAAAGTAGCTTTTGTCGGTTTTAGCAGACTTAATGCTATTGCGCCTGAAATTTGTCAACCTTTTGACAAGAATAGAAAGGGACTGTTAGTCGGCGAAGGCGCCGGAATGCTGGTATTGGAATCCCTGGAAGATGCATTGGCCAGGAACGCAAATATATATGCCGAAATTTTAGGTTACGGCCTGAGTTGTGATGGTTATCATATAACTATTCCACACCCGGAGGGAGATGGTGTTACATCAGCAATGGAAAAAGCCCTTAAAAGCGCCAAAATTAAACCCGAGGATGTGCAGTATGTGAGTGCGCACGGTACGGGAACTTTTGCTAATGACAAAGCTGAGACGATATCTATAAAGAAGGTCTTTGGTAAGCATTCAAAAAACCTGGCTATAAGCTCTATAAAATCAATGATTGGCCATACAATGGGGGCCGCAAGCGCCATAGAAGCGATTGCATGTGCATTAGCCATTAAAGAAAGTGTTGTTCCTCCAACCATAAACTATGAAACTAAAGATCCGGAGTGTGATCTGGATTTTGTCCCAAATGTAAAACGCGAAATGCAAGTCGATATTGCCATGAATAATGCATATGCCTTTGGTGGCAACAATAGCAGTCTTATATTAAAAAAGTTTACGGGTTAAAAATATTATGAATAGTCGCCTGGTAATAACCGGAATAAGTATAATATCACCAATCGGTGTAAATAAGGCTGAGTTCTGGCGTAATCTGACAAATGGTGTTTCCGGAATAAAGGAGATTACGCTTTTTGATGTCTCTAAATATAAAAGTAAGAAAGCGGGTGAAGTATCAGACTTTGATGCAAGGGAGTTTTTAGGCAAAAAGGGTATTCGCCACATAGACAGGACATCGTTACTGGTATCATCTGCGGCAAAACTGGTAATGGATGATGCCGGGATTACACATGACGTTTATAGTGAGGAAGAATTGGGAATTGTAGTAGGCTCTACGTATGGCAGTATAGGCAGTATCAGTTCGTTCGATCTGGAAGGATTGCGGGAGGGGCCTACCTTTGTTAACCCCATGGATTTTCCAAATACTGTCCTGAATGCGCCTGCTAGCAGGGCCTCTATTTTTTGTAAAGCGACAGGTCTGAACTCCACTATATCTACAGGAGTTGCCAGTGGGCTCGATGCAATTATTTACGCTTCCGACTTTCTAAGATTGGGAAGGGGAAAGGCAGTATTGTCTGGTGGAGTTCATGGATTGACTGCTGACATATTCTGGGGCGCTTACAGATCAGGAATATTATCCGGGAGCAGGGATAATGGTATTGAGATTTCTGCCCCATTTGATAAAAGACGAAATGGATTTATAATTGGTGAGGCGTCTGCATTAGTGGTGATAGAGAGGCTCGAAGACGCAATGGAAAGAAATGCAAATATCTACGCTGAAATAAAAGGTTATGGATGTACCTTTAATCCAAATAAGGTTTCTCATGACGATTTAGATACTGAACAGGGTGTAAGATGTATTTCTCTGGCAATGAAAGATGCCGGTCTTAATGTTGAGGATATTTCTTATATATCTGCATGTGCGAATTCCAGTGTGACAGGTGATAAAATGGAGGCCAAAATTATTAAAGACTATTTTGGCGGTCACGCTGAGAAGGTTCCTGTGAGCGCTATAAAGTCAATGACAGGAGAATGCCTTGATGCGTCAGGGGCCTTACAGTGTGTTGCCGGTGTATTAGCAATTAATAATGGTATCATTCCTCCAACGATAAACTATCAGGAAAAAGACGAAGAATGCAATCTGGATTGTGTGCCTAATAATAGCAGGGAATCAGAAGTCAAAAACGTACTTGTAAACTCCTTTTCTGATACAGGCAACATTTCATCAATAATCATCTCAAAATATTCATAACTTCATAGTGTTTGTTTCCATGCGTAACTTTTCCCTTGATAAATCCGAAATAAAATCTAAGTACGATGTAATCGTACTGGGAGCCGGGATTGCCGGTTTAACCTGCGGAACCTTTCTGGCAAAGAGTGGAAGGAAAGTGCTGATTATAGAACAGCATAGTATACCCGGTGGTTATTGTACTTCTTTTAAGAGAAAAGGTTTTATCTTCGATGCGGCAGTTCATCATATTGGCGGGTGTGGTAAATGGAGTGTAGTTGGCAGGTGCCTTAAGGAACTTGACATAAAAATTAATTTTTTGCAGCTTGATCCTATGGATAGCATAAATTTCCCTTCGTTTTCCATAGATATACCTGCCGACATTGACGATTATGTGGATTTGCTGAAAAAACGTTTTCCATCTGAAAGTGAAAATCTATCGTTATTCTTTAAAGAATTTATTGGATTATACAGAGCTACTTTCAGCGCTGAAAGCCATAAGATGCTTGTTAAATACCAGGATATTACTTACAAAGAGATGTTAGATAGTTTTTTTACTGATGAACAGCTTAAGATGGTCTTATCTGCACAGTGGGGATATATTGGTTCACCTCCTCATGAAGTTTCGGCTATTGGTATGTGTCAAATGCTGGTAAATTATTTGAAAGACGGGGCTTATTTCCCTGTTGGCGGCACACAGAATTTCGCTGACGCAATCACTCAAAAATTTATTGACTATAATGGCCACATTATGCTATCTTCAAGAGCAGAGAGTCTGTCCACAGATGGTGGAATTACAAAAGGAGTTACAACGGAAAAAGGGGAAGAGATTGCTGCCGATATATTTGTATCAAACATTGACCCCCGACAAACGTTTTTCTGTCTGATGGAAGGAAATACCGTTGACGAGACATACCTTCGCAAGATCGAGAGCATGAAGGAAAGTGTTTCATTCTTTTTACTATACCTGGGTCTTGATAATAAAATAGACTTAAAAGGCCTGAAAAGAGGTTTCTACCATACATCAAATAACATAAGCTTTTCCAAAAATGGCTGGTTTTATATATCCGTTCCAACTGATATAGATTCAAGTCTGGCGCCTGATAAAAAACAAATAATTTCTGTTGTTGTTTCCTTAAATGATAGTTACGACGATATAGAAGACTGGGTTGCTTTTAAAGATAAAATGAAAAGATATACAATAAATTATATAGAGAATTTTATACCAGACATTCAGGACCACATTGAAGTAATTGACGCCGCTACACCAAAAACTCTGCATCGCTATACAAATAATTCAAAAGGCGCTGCTTATGGTTGGGCTGTAACAGTAGACCAGACATGGTCAAACAGACTTCAGCATACAACGCCATTCAAAAATCTTTATCTGGCAGGGCATTGGACAAATCCAGGACCGGGGATATGTGCGGTTGTATCTTCCGGCTGGAGAGTAGCTAATATGATTTTAAATAATTAGGAGGATAAAAAATGAGAAAGATGATGCTTATCAATCCACATCCCCCGGGGCGACATGGTGAGGAGAGTATAACCGTCATAGTTCAAATGCCTTTAAATCTGGCATATATTGCTGCACTTACACCTGGAGATTGGGAGTTTGACGTAATCGACGAAAACATGGAACTGGCCATTGATGAAAGTGGTGAGATTACATTTGAGCCTGTGGATTTGGTATGTTTAACTTCTGTTACCTATCAAGTGGCAAGGGCTTACAAGATAGCTGAGGCCTGTAGGAAGAAAGGTATGAAGGTAATCCTGGGCGGGATCCACGCATCCGTAATGCCGGACGAGGCGTCTAAATATGTGGATGCAATATTTACTGGAGAAGCGGAAGCTCTCTGGCCTCAAGTCATTAAGGATTTTGAAAACGGTAAACTCAAAAAAGTCTATAATGGCGGATTGCCGGCTTTATCAGAGATGAAGCATGTCTTTCCCAATAGGGAACTCTTGAAGAAGAAATATGATTACAAGTTTTCTTCTATTGTTACAACAAAGGGTTGTCCAAATTACTGTGATTTCTGCAGTGTGCCAACCTTTCAGGGAAAAAAGTACAGAGAGAGGCCATACGAAGATGTCTTGGATGAGATGGAGGCAACTGATTACAGGGGATTAATGTTTGCGGAGGATAATTTTTATGGTCATAGTAAGAACTCTGCCAACAGGGCAAAAGCCCTCTTTCGTGGTATGATAGAAAGAGGCATCGAGAAGGACTGGCTTGGATTTACCGCGCTCAATATATCACAGGATGCAGAAGCTCTTGATCTGATGGCTAAGAGTGGAAACTTTGGATTTCTTTGCGGAATAGAATCGACAAATGAGGTTGTTCTGGAGAAGATGAATAAAACGACAAATTTAAGGCTTGGAGCTGACAATTATTATGACTGCATTCAGAAGATTCACGATCACGGTCTTGTTGTCTGGGGATCAATAGTCCTTGGAGCAGATGGAGATGATAAAGATTCTTTCAAAAGGATGACAGAATTTGTATTGGAAAACAACATTGATGTTCTTACTTTTGGTATCAACTGTCCGTTTCCGGTGACTGCGCTTTATCACAGGTTGGATGCTGAAAAGAGGATTTTCCGTAAGAATTTTCCTGAAGACTGGAAATATTATGATACTGCGCATGTGGTTCACAGACTTGTTGATATGACTTTAGAGGATTTCATTGACGGCATGCAATATATGTATGATCATCTATATGCCGGTGACAACCTGAGAATGAGATTTAGAAAATCACTTCAAACTATTGGCAGCACAAGGCACGGCAAGCGCAACGCCATGTTTGGCTTCAGGGTTGGTTCTGACTGGATACAGGTATTTGAGCAGGTACTGGAAAATCTACATAAATTATACGATTCAGGAGATTATTACCAGGACTGGTATAAGAGCAGCGCCGTAACCGTACCGTCAGAAAAAGGTGTTGCGGTTAGTTAAGGCTTTCCTGTTTTAGATAAACGTACGGGTCGGATGAATCCATGATCGTTGAGTGGGCTCCAGCTTGCCATGCCACTGCTGAAATTCACATCCCATGCCGCATTAGTATCCTGCTTCTTGTCACCTGTCCATATCCATTCCTGATATTAGACGATATTTTAGTGGTCTTTATCTTTTACAGTATGCAGTATATTGACAAATATTATTTTTAATGTAGAATTAATTATCAAGTGATATTAAAAAGTTTATAAGACTACGTATTTATTTAGTAAAAGGAAGGTGAAATAATGTCAAATAGTTTCAAAAGATTGATAATCCCGACGACAGCTTTGTTTGTGTTTGTTGTATTAAATTTTACAACTGGCGCACTTACTAAGGCACAGGCTGAAGATTATATTAAAAAACCATCGGAAACCCATCATCAGTCATTTGAGCCGTATGAAAACCCAATCGTTATTCCAGAACCAAAACCTAAAGGTGTCACTGTAAGGGTAAAAGAGGTAACGACGTACGAAGTCGTTGTTGACGAACAAAAAGTAGCATCAAATTCTGTCACAATGGATGATCTTGAGCTTACAGAGGTAACAGACAAGAAGAAAATCAACTTCCATCAGGTAGACTGCTACTTTTATGCAAAGGTAAAGCAGACACAGGAAAGAACTACAGACTTTGTATCAAGTACGAGATGGAGAGAGGGTGAACAATATTGGCTGTCAGATGGTGGAAAATATGTAGAGTGGGAACCATGGTCAGAATGGTATACCGGCCGTAAATGGTAATTTGCTTAGCCAGATGGTAATGCGTCTGGCAGGGATATGTGGCAGATACGTACTACGCTTGCATGAAAGATATAGCAACGCGCAGCAGTAGCAGTTATATGCCGGTTTGCCCACGCGGCATTGGGTTTATGTTCAGAAAGTGTATCAGCTAAAACCTGGCAAGCTATTTAAGCAGCATACATTCAGGCAGATGACAGACAAGTAAAGCAAACCTAAGATTACTACTGATCTACAACCTCTTTCACTCTTGTTTTGTATAACTCAAAGGATTCAAAGCCTTTTGCCAATGGATTGATATTTCTGTCTGCATACATTAAAGTCATTACCCTGGTCATACCCTGATGTGTCATCAAGTTAAACAACTCAAGCGCCACCTCAACATCACCATTTAACCACACCATCTTTTTATGTATTTCGTCTTCTTCAACTACATCCGGTTCGCCATTTCCTTCTATGAAGATCGCTTCAGTTTTCTTAATGTCTTCTTCAGCAAATTTCAGTGTATAGTTGCTCCATTTGCTGATTATGGCGAGTTTATATAGTTTGTCTTCATAAAAAAAGAAGGTAAATCGTCCTCCTCCAGAGTCCCTTGCAAGCATGGTCACCTTATTGTTTACCATTGGGTCAAATTCGAACTTGTCAGGAGCAGGAAACAGTTCCTGTACCTGAGCCACGCTTAATCCAAACTCTATCGGTTGATCTGTCTTTTTTGCATCTGTGGCGGTTGTATCCTCATGCTTGTAACCAAGCATTGATTTAAGTGCCTGAAGGTCGGCATGTAGTTCTTTGTCAGCCGCTTTGGTTTCAGGTGCCTGTTTCTCTGTAACAATTTTTTCTGTAGTGGTACAGTTTTGTATAATTACTAATGTGAAAATTGCTAATAAGATTAGCCATTTGTTATTCATATAATTTTCTCCACGTTTTATCGAATTGATGAGAGCAGTAGGATAGTTTGAAATGACTGCCGGTTGTAGTTATTCCGCTATGGTACATCTATATTATCAAAGATGTTTTGTATGATCTCTTCAGATGTCATTTCTTCTGCTTCTGCTTCATAAGTGATGATTACTCGATGTCGCAGGACGTCCATTCCTATGGATTTTACGTCCTGAGGGGTGACGTAACCCCTGCCTTTAAGAAAAGCATACGCCTTCGATGCAATAGTTAGATAAATGGTAGCTCTGGGAGATGCGCCATATTCAATATACTCGTCCAGGTCAAGATTGTATTTTCCAGGTTCCCTGGTTGCTATTACCAGGTCCACTATATAATCTTTTATTTTGTCATCAATGTAAATCTGATCGACTACCGAACGTAAACGTTTTATATCACCGTGGGATAGCACCGGATTTATTTTTATGTTTGTTTCTGTGAATGCCATTCTTTCCAGGATTTCACGTTCTTCAACTTTGCTGGGATAATCTATATTTAATTTTAACATAAATCTATCTACCTGTGCCTCTGGTAAAGGGTATGTGCCCTCCTGCTCAATGGGATTCTGAGTAGCCAGTACGAGAAATGGTTCGTCAAGTTTAAATGTCTCATCACCAATCGTTACCTGTCTTTCCTGCATAGACTCCAGAAGTGCGCTTTGAACTTTCGCTGGCGCTCTGTTTATTTCGTCGGCAAGAATAATGTTTGAGAAGATAGGGCCTTTTTTTGTGGTAAATTCGCCACTACGAGGGTTGTAAATAAGTGTTCCTATCAAATCTGCCGGTAGGAGATCGGGAGTAAATTGAATCCTCTGGTACTTTACTTGAATTGCTTTTGCCAAGGACATAACAGAAAGTGTTTTTGCTAATCCCGGGACGCCTTCCAACAGGATATGGCCATTTGCCAGGATGCCGATTAAGAGCCTTTCTATCAGATGTTTTTGCCCTACAATCACCTTCCCCATTTCATCAATCAAATTAGAAAGAACCCTGCTCTCTTCTTTGATGATGTCTGTAATATTCTTAATATCTTTTGATTCCATAATAAGATTGTGAGAAAAGAAAGTGTCTTCACAAATATGTTAATGAGGCAGGTTGTCCACCAAACTAATATTTATTTGCAAATGAAACGTTGGACGATGCCCTAAGTCTTTTGTGGTTTGAAGTTTTCTGGAAGCAGAGGCAACGTTTCGGGAATCCTATAACTTTTTGCTGCTGAAAAGAGTATTTATCTGAATCTGCGGCTAAACAGTTTGCTTTTATTGAATTTCAGATAACACGCTTTCTTCTATAATATCGTCTATCTTTTTTCTTCGCACCTGGTAGACGAAGTTTGTGGCCTTGCTCATAACAAAATAATCAGACCCTTCTTCTTTACCTACCAGCAATGAGTCTTCGCCATCGTCAGAATTTACGGTAACGATACATTGCGGGTTATCAAGTTCAAATTTCGACAAATCTTTGTTTGAGTACTGGACAATAGACACCGCCTCCAAGGAATTCATTGCCGATATGATACGGTCTGCAAAATTCCCTTTTAATGATTTACTTTCCGGCAGAATCATTACCCACTTGTTATCACTATTTTTCTGGAAAGACGTTTCACCTTTTGTATGCTTTATCGTTAATGACTTTGTTTTTGAAGAGTCAAGTTTAAACAGTGTCTTTGTTACAAGTTCAACACTGTAATCCCTGACATCAGGCCAGCCTATCTGAAAAATTATATCTTCGTCAGCAAACTTTGCATAGTAACCTGATTTATCATTCTCAGGTTCTAATCTATTTCCGACCAGGAGTGTCTTCGTTACCCTTTCCTTTGGCCTCGTTAAGTCACCTTTTTTACTAATGACTTCACCATCACCTTCAGCACTACCATATTTTTCATATGTTACAGATACTTTCATAAAGGGCTTGTCAAGCCCATACATACCAAGGTCTTCTGCGGAAAGGGCAATGATCTTGCTAACCGTTAAAAATGATAAGTTCCAGACCACCTGATTTACGGAATTTATATCAGCTTCCATATTAACAGGGTTGGTCAGATTCCATTTTAGGACAGGGGCCTCTTCATTCCTCTTACATACGAATGTTTCTCCATCCCTGCTGATAACTATTTCCTGTGCATTTTCTTTAGGAAATTCCAGAACCACTTTGTCCCTGAAAGCGATAAATCCGCTTGCAGCAACGTCATAGAACTTTTCTGTAGGCACAGAATAAACAGCATCCTCTCCATCTT
>ERZ1292633.4186-Hain-H41-02um-R1-4186-length-13522-cov-6_pt1 | contig 13522 bp, 6 predicted proteins | sample MGYA00564406_ERZ1292633 | MGnify/ENA primary metagenome ERZ1292633 (study PRJEB36523, sample SAMEA6512639) | groundwater metagenome | collected 2019-01-08 | study: AquaDiva: Metagenomics assemblies of 32 groundwater samples
AATCGTGAGTTTTTCCGGGGAAATCGGGTGATCTGCTTTGCACGAAGCAGCAGGAAAACATCGTCGCGGCAGAGAGAAGCGTGTGGCTGGACTTACTTCCCGCGCTGTTCAGAGCGGCCTCGTTGTCCATTTCCTCAATAGTTGTTGGTTTGTTTTGTCGATCTTCCCTCTCCCAATCCTTTACAGAACCACAGCGGGTGACACGCATGTCACACGACGTATCCATCACACGCGATCACTCGCACACACACAAAAAAAAAACCCATCAGTGAGCGAGCGAAGACCGACTACTTCCGGGCGCCGTCCGGGTAGTAGAATTCCTTGCGCAGCGCCAAGTCGATCTTGGTCAGGCGCTCGAAGGCGAATGTGCGCAGGAGCTCCCAGCAGAGGTTCAGGCTGGCGAACACATCGCGAGCCTCGTAGAAGCCTTGGCAAATAAACTCCTTCTCAAAGCGGTGCAGAAACTCGAGATGCTCGCGGTCCTCGTCGGTGAGGGCCTCCTCGCCGATGACGGCCTTCATGGCGAGGACGTCCCTGCCGATGGCATACGCGGCGTACATTTGGTTCGACACGGCGCCGTGGTCCTTCCGGGTCATGCCTTCCCCGATTGCGTTCTTCATGAGGCGCGAAAGGGACGGCAGAATGTTGATCGGGGGGTAGAGCTGACGGTTGTGCAGCTGGCGATCGACGTAAATCTGGCCCTCGGTGATGTACCCGGTCAGATCGGGGATCGGATGCGTGATGTCGTCATTGGGCATCGTCAGGATGGGGATCTGTGTGATGCTTCCCGCACGGCCGAGCACGCGGCCAGCGCGCTCGTAGATGCACGCCAAGTCGGTGTACATGTAACCCGGGAAGCCACGGCGGCCGGGCACCTCCTCGCGGGCGGCGGACACCTCGCGCAGCGCGTCGGCATACGAGCTCATGTCCGTGAGGATGACGAGGACGTGTTTGCCGCAGTCGTACGCCAAATATTCTGCGGTGGTCAACGCCAGGCGAGGGGTCACAATACGTTCGATGGTCGGGTCAGAAGCTAAATTGAGAAATAGCACGGTACGCTCCATGGAGCCATTTTCCTCGAACTCGCGCCGGAAGAAACGCGCCGTCTCTTGATTGACGCCCATAGCTGCGAAGACGACGCAGAACTCCTCCGTGCGGCCCTCGCGCTTCACGAGACCTGACTGGCGCACGATTTGCGCGGCAATTTCGTTGTGGGGCAAACCCGCTCCGGAGAAGAGAGGAATCTTCTGGCCACGGGAGATGGACGTCATGACGTCGATCGACGAGATGCCCGTCTGGATCATCTCTTCTGGGTAGACGCGCGCGCGCGGGTTGATGGGAATGCCCGTGATGTCGCGGAACTGCTCGGGGACGACCGCCGGACCGCCGTCGATGGGCACGCCAGAGCCGTTGAACGTTCGGCCAAGCATGTCCTCAGACACGCCCAGTTCCATGACCTTGCCAGTAAACTCGCATTTCGACACCTTGGCGTCGATGCCGCTGGTGCCCTCGAACACTTGCACGACAGCCTTGTTGCCGTCGATTTCTAGCACCTGGCCGCGTCGCTTCGTACCGTCAGGGAGCTCGATCTCGACGATTTCAGCGTACTTTGGGAAGCGCACGTTGTCGAGAATCACGAGCGGTCCGTTGACGGCTTTGATCGTCGCGTACTCTAAATGCGGCTTCACCTTGTAGCCCGTGCGCAGTTCCTTGACGTGCTCAGCGAGCAGCTCGTCTTTGCTCAGCATGCGAACATGGTCGTCCGCTCCATGGGCCATTTTACGAAACCCGTTTTGGGGTATTAAAATCTGTGCGTCGACGTAACATTTCCGAAAATCGTTAGAACCATTGGGTTGACAGGACGGCACGCTTCAGCTCATTTGGGCGGGGTGTCGCAGGTGTTGGATCGGTATCGAGCACGCGTTGTCGTTGTTGGGTTTACCCACCGTCACCCCGGTATTTTCTCTTCCGTTGTGTCATACTGTCCCATCTCTATCAACCTGAGAGGGGACACACTCCCCTTGACGCCACCCTCTCTCCCCGAACAAACAGCAATCCTTGCAGGCTGGGTCCCTGCGGCGGCCGAGCGATCTCACAAGTCCAGCAGCATGCGCAGGGGATCTTCTAGGTAGCCCTTGACCTTGACTAAAAAGGTCACCGCGTCGCGCCCGTCGATGAGGCGATGGTCGTACGTGAGCGCGACGGCCATGATGTTGCGCACCACGATCTGGTCCTTCTCGTCGACCCACGGCTTCTTCTTGATCGCGTGCATGCCGAGAATGGCCGACTGCGGCGGGTTGATGATCGGCGTGCCCATCCACGAGCCAAACGTGCCGCCGTTGGAGATGGTGAAGGTGCCGCCGGTCATCTCGGGAATGGTGAGCTTGTTCTCCTTCGCTCGCTTGCCAAAGTCCTCGATGGCCTTCTCAATGTCGGCGAGCGACATTCGGTGGACATCGCGGAGGACGGGGACCACGAGACCTTTTGGTGTTGACACCGCGACGCTGATGTCCACGTAGTCATGGTATTCGATAACGTCCGTGCCCCAGGACGCGTTGACGATGGGCACCTCCATGAGGGCTTGCGCGGACGCTTTAGCGAACATAGACATGAATCCGAGACGCACGTCGTGCTTTTTCAAGAACTCATCCTTGTACTTGTCGCGCGCTTTCATCACGTTCGACAGGTCGATTTCGTTGAATGTGGTCAGCATCGCGGCGGTGTTCTGGCTGGACTTGAGCCTCTCGGCGATGCGGTTTCGCAACGTGGTAATCTTTTCGAGTCGGACGCGGGGATCCTTGCCGGAGACCACCGTAGTGGGCGCACTCGCGGCCGGAGCGGGACGAGGGGCTTCCGCAGCAACTTTAGCCGCAGGCGGAGCTGCTGCGGCAGGCGAGGCGGGTGCGGCTGCCGTCGGTTTTGCTACAACTGCGCCTTCCTTCACCTTCGCGACGTCCTGGCCCACATTTACCACATCGCCGTCCTTCACCAGGATCGCGGTAATCGTGCCCGATTTCGGGGCGGGGAGCGTGACGGTGGCCTTGTCGGATTCAACCGACATAATCGTTTCGTCTTCGCTCACGGTGTCGCCGACGTTTTTCACGATGCCCACCACCTTTCCGGTCTTAATGCTATCGCCGAAGGACGGCACCACAATGGACAAGCAGAAGCGGCGCCCGATGACGATTGCTGGGGACATGCATCCGAGGACGTGGCTCGCCGCGGCGCTGCGGTGGCCAGCGAAGATGCGTCGGGTCAACATCTGACAGGGGGGGAGAGAGAAAGGAGTTCGCACGGCTTTGACGATGTTGGAGGGGGCAGCACACGGGGCAGCACAGAGCCCAGCACCTCCTCCCCCAGCAAGAGTCCTCCCCGAGCACACAGCACCCGGGGATCGGAAGTCGGGAAGGGAAGAAGGATTGACGGAAGACATCGATGTGTGGACAGCAGCGAATGACTCACTCCGTGCGAGAGCGACCGGCATTCGTCAGTTGCTGTTGCTGCCCGCTTCCTGCCCCTTCCCGCAACCGCATCTTTTCCTGCTCTAAGTGCAGAACTTGGGTCCATTTGCGAGCCATTTCGGCCGCTACGCCGCCTGTCATGTCGCGCGCAACATCACGGTGATCTTGTTTTCCGCGGTGCCGTTGATGGGGCGACGCACCGCCTCGGCAATCGTCGCGTCGGCGATGGGCCGCCGAAGCGCTGCGCTGACGGTGAACGTGATGATCGGATGCGCGCTTTTCCGCGCTTGCGCTACGGCGCTCGTGCGGGTACGTGCCGCCTCCGTGTGCACGCCTCGGTGAGCCTTGCAGCTTGAAGACCAAGTCATCGAGTCGCGAGTCCAAATAGGAGAGCGCGCGCAGAACCGACGTGCTCCCCGACCCTGGGTCGGCATCCCAATCTGCGAGTGCTGCTGGCCCGGCGTGCCGCGGAGGCAAGCGATCTGAGCTTCGCAGCGCCTCGCGACGCTCGTCGGCTGCCAGACGCTGGTCAGTGACATACCGAAGGGCATCGCTCAGATGCGGCGCCACTGGTTCGATGGTGGATTGTGCCAAAAGAGGTTCCTGATGCGGGGGAGCGTACGTCATCACGGGGGGCGGCGCGGCCACCGCGGAAGCCCGCTCTTGCGCACGGAGCGCCAGATCGCGGTATCGGTCCGCGAGGGCGGACTCTTTCACCCGGTATGCCGCTCGCAGCGCCTCGAGCAAGGGCGCGGCGGCCGCGTCGACCTCTGCTGCCGACGGAATCACCAACGCCGGATGGGGAATAGGCGACGCCTCTTCTCCCACTGCTGCTCGCGTCGGACTGCTCTGGCTGCTGTCGACGCTTTCAGCCGCCGCGACATCATTGATCGACTTGCGAAGGCGGGATTCCGTTTCCGCGAGCTCATCCGCCAGAGCAAGAATCGCGCGTTGCGTGGCCGCAGCACGTCGCTGTCGGGCCTCCCGCTGCGCCGCGGCGAGGCTTGCGGAGGCTTCGTCCATCACGGCTTGCGTTGCACGTGCGATAGCGTCTTGGAGTGAGCGTTGTGGCGTGTTGGACACGACGCTCGCGGACGAGGTCGACGGCTTTGTGTTGGTCTGCTCACGCAAGCTATCCAGCTCCAGCTGCTGTGCGGCTCGCGCCCGACTATCCTCGGCGTCCAGCGCCGCGGTTTGAACAGAGACATACTGTTGGAACGCCTGGTCGGACGCCTGCTTGGCCGCGGCGGTGCGACTGGCGAGGGCTTGTGCGGCGGCCTCTCTTTCCCGTTCGGTCTCTTTTTCGAAGGCTGCGCGTTGCGCCTGGAGCTCAGCGCGCTTCATGTCCATCGCGCGTTCATGACCACGGCGCAGTTCGTCGATGAGCTCCATGTCCCTGGCGGTCGCCTCACCGTTCGCAACTCCCGCATCGAGCTGATCGGCGGCTTGCAGCTGGTGTTGGCGATCGGCTTCTAAGCGTCGCGAGGCATCGGCCCAGTCGTCCTGGGCACGTGCCCGAGCTTGAGACAGGCGTTCTTCCAGCGACCGTTGCAACTGTTGGCGTGCTGCTGCGCGCCTTCCTTGATTCAGCAGGCTCACATTCTCCTCCCGGAATCGACGGGCGTCTCGACGCTGCCTTTCGCGGTCGGCGAGGTGGGCATCCATTCGCACGCGATGATCTTGCTCGATGCGGCGCATGTCCTGCTCAAAGGACGCTTTCAAGCTAGCCAACTGGCCGTCACGCTGAGCGGACAGCGTGTCCAGGAGCTGTTGGGACATGCCAGACAATGCGGCTTGTCGACGCTGTTTCAGGGCTTCCATATCCGCGTCGTGTTCTCGACGCAAGCGTTGAACGGCAACGTGGTGCTGGTCCGCCGCCTGCGCACACTGCCGCTCGAAGTCGGAAACCACCTGGGCGACCGCATTTTTGACGTCGTCGTCCGACCGCTCCGCGGCCGTGGCGATGCTCCGTTCCAGACGGTCGCGCTGCGCCGCCGCATGCGCGCGCCGCAAGTCCGCGATCTCCCCTTCCACCGCGGCGACGCGGTCTGCAACCTTCGCGCGCACGTCCGCGTCAATTTGCTGGATGCGACCCGCGACCTCCTTCAGTGTGGCGTTCTTTTGTTCGCGCACGCGCTCACGAAGGACGTCGATTTCCGACTCGAGCGATCGGATTTGAGCGGTGAACTTGCGCTCGAGCTCCCGTTGGGCCTCTTCTAACTGCGAGGCGGCTCGGTCATCGCTCAACTGTGCGGCAAGCTTCTTGTTCGTCTCGGCGCGCTGACGCAACTCATTCATCTGCTGCAAGTGGGTTGCGTGGAGTTGCGAAAGTTTCGACTGCATCGTGTCTTCCAGCAGTCCTTTCTGGGCGACATGGGCGGATTCCAGGTCGTGGCGAAGCCGCTCGAGTCTCAATTTGTCGGCTTCCGTGAGGAGCCTTGACGTACCGGCCGCGCCGCTGCCTCCACCAGCAGGAGGCTGGGTAAATCCGCCCGTGCTCGGTGACGCGCCGAAGCTATTGTTCGATCCACTCGCCGTCAACGGTGTCGAGACGTTCGGCACGGTTTCATCCGGGGGCGTTTTGCGCAGCAGAATCGAGTTGGCTGCAGAAACGGCGGCAACGGTGGTCTTCGTCGCTGGAGCGTCTACTGCCGCGACTCCCCGAGGGGCTGCACCGCCGCTCGTTACCGTCGAGGGCTGCGCCGCCGCCGATTGACGCTGACTGGCGACGGCGGTGACAGGGGACGCGACGGCGGTTGGAGTGGGCGCGGTGGCCGTTACGGGAGTGGGTGCGATGGGCGACGCCGCACCGATCATCACACGATCCGTTTCTCGATTCAATTTCAGCCGATCTTTTTTGGGTCCGCCCTCTAACTTTTCCTTTTTCAGTTTTTCCTTCTCCTGCTTGTACTTTCCTTTGAAGTACTCATCCAAGGGATGGTCCCAGATTGACTCGCCCGTCTTGAAGTTGAAGTAGTAGACCTCCTCGGTGTCCGTTTTGCATGGCTTCCACTCCTTGGGCAGCGGCGCGCGGAGCCCCTCCTTGGCGATCCACATCAATTCCTCGTCTTCCGGCAGCTTCATTCCAAGCCACTCTGCGTAGTCGTTGATCTCTTTCTCGGATGGTTCGTACCCGGGGTCGTAATGGTCGTCCATCACGACGGAGACGGTGCCATCTTCGGCCACGTAGGACTCCCCGCTGGTGGGCAGCACCACGTGGGCTTCCTTTTTCAGGTGTTTGATGCGACTCATCTTTGCTCTGTTTTATGAGGGCACCGCGTGGGGTGGTTTCGGACGTGGAGGGGGGCAGCAAGCAAGAACTTCACGTCAAAACAGCATCAAACTTTTCCCGATAATTCGGAACGAATTTTTCGACGCGAATGGGAATTCGTCCGACCGGTGAGGTGTTTCGACATATCCTTCTCTCGGTTGAATGCTGAGGTTTCAGTCGAATTCGTGGGACGCTCCCTGTGGGACATCGCGGCCCGCGCTCAGGACCCGCTTGAGCTTCACCGCAAAGACCACTTGGTCCGTATCTCGCACGCGCGGTGGGGCCTTACCCTTCGGATACCCAAGTCCCGGGGGGAGCACGATTGCGCGCGTGGTTTGGCCGGAGCACATGCCGTTGACCAACTGCCCGATGATCGGTGGGAGGTCCTCCCTCTGAGGGTTAGCGTCGTCCAATTGCTGTAAATCGGTCGTGGCTATCTCGTCATTGGTCGACACAAAGAACTTCACGCCGTTGCGCGCGTTGAAGCCGACGATGTCGACGAGGGCCTTTTCGCCCGGGCGCAGTCGTCCGCGCCGGCACCTCACGTACTCGGCTTCATCCGCAGGTGACTTTGCGGTGGCTTGGTCGAGGTCCCCTCCGAAGTTAAAATCGCCGCCATCCGCTTCTTCGCCATCCGCATCGGCCACGGCGGTCAGGGGGTATTCGAAATCGAACTTATAGGCTTCCGTGAGGGATCGCTCGGGCGACGCCCGGTGGCCTTCGATGGCGTCGAGTAGGTGCGAGATCGCCGCGACGTAGTAGCTGTGCATGCGTCGGGTGTCGTCTGTGGGCCGTAAGGCATACGTCAGCAAGGGCGCCTGTCCAAGAAGCCCTCCGTTGCACACGGCACCGGGTGGCCATTCCGGGGCGCGATCCACGTTCGCGGTGGCGAGTAACGCGTCGCCCGGCTTGTCAGCACAGATGTACGCGACAATAGCCGAGCCATCTGGGTACAAGCCCGCGCGGTACGCGGCCGATGTGTGCGAAAAAAACGTTTCCAGGTCCTCTGGGGACATGGGGAGGCTCTCGTACTCGACATCATTTTCGCGCCGCACCTCCACGAAGTTGAACCGGTGTCTCTCAGCGTCCGCCACGAAGTAGAACGCCGTGCGCATCGTGTCAGGTGTCGCATCCTCCATCCAGAGCGACAACGTGATGTGTTCCGCGAAGGGGCTTTCAATGCGACGCCGCAAGTCGGTCGCGTTCGTCGTGAGCTTCACAGGGGGGCCCGCCAAGCGGCTGACGAAGACGGGCAGCTCGGAAGGCAAACGATCGGTGATCAAAAACAAATGCGGTTTTTTCCCCCGTTGCGCTTGGTACTCGTACTTGAACACGAGCACCGCCGGCAACTGATAGTCAGGCGGTGGCTGCTGCTCGTTGAGCGCGTAGGCGAACGCATCCGGCGCCCCGTCTGTGTCGAGCGTGGCCCACCGCAAGGATAGCGGGGGACCGCCGGCACCGCCGTTGGCACTGGACGCAGGGTTCAGGGTCGATGCGGCCTGCGCGAACCAAGACCAAACCGTGGGGCACTCATCGCACGGTCTAGCTGGACCCCGGTGCAACAGCACCACAACGACATCGTGCGTGGTGCGAATCCGATGCATGTCAGCTTCCGACGTGACGCGGGTGACGTGCGAGGGCATGACGGAATCGGCGGGCGGCACGTCTAGAGCGACTTGCTCCGGTTGCAGCGCCGTGACTGTCGCGGTCGCGGCGATCAGCACGGAGATGGCCGCAGATCGAAGCATTGACCCGTGGCTCTAGGGAATTGGAAGGAGAGAGTCTGGAAGACTCGTGCAGGAGAGCGGGGGACACACAATCGCGCGTTACGCTAGGCAGAGGATCGAGAGAGCTCATTAACGGGCAAATGTCAAGGTTTCCGGAGGCGGTTCGGGATTTCGGCGCCGCCTGCATCACTCCCATACGAGACGTCCCAGATATTGATGGGCACGGGACAGTGCCTTTCGTCGATCGGCATGCACAATGTCTAGAACGCGGGCGGTCATCGCGTACTGCAGCAGATGCATCCTCCACAGGTTGACGGTGCTGGTCGACGGCTTCTCGTCGTCCGCATCGACCGCGGACGGCATCATCCGCGGCAACGCAAGCTGCGGTGGTTTCGGGTTGGCAAAAGCGGCTGCATTGGGAGGCTTGGGCAACCAGTCCAATTCCTCCGCGGGCGCTTCTGATTTCGCAGGTCGCTTCGATTTCTTCGCTGAAATTGGTGGTTCGATCATGGAGGCGAATGTCGACCACGGGAGGTCGGGCTCGGAGGTTAGCTGCGGATGTTCTGCACTGCGTGCCACTGCAACACCGTATGAAGGCTCCCACTCGTCCAGGATGCGGACAACGGTGAAAGAAAACGTCTCGCCCTCCGGCGCCTCGTCGAGGGCTTCGGCGTCCAGCGCTTCTTCCGCCGCGATGTCGTCCGTCACCGTGCGGCGTCTGCGACCGCGCTGGACAGCGTAGTCGAAGCGCTCCGCGATGCCGACGACTCGGGTCTCGCCCGGGCACAATCCGACGAACTCCGCTTCCAGCACCGGCGGCAGCCCACTCGTGCCTTCGCCGATGCGCAGGACCCGCCCTGGAACCGCCCATCTAACGAACTCGAGCTCGCGGTGACGGAACTCGGCGGACGAGAGCACTCCCACCAGCAGCGCGACGACACGGTCGCCAAGCGCGACCGGCCGACGGCAGCGGTCCCTGAGCAACGCCGAGGTCTCAGGGGCGGGTGACCATGCACCGGCCTGCATGGCCGCCACGCCGACAGCCATGGAAAGCTGTCCCGTGTGATCTAACCGCTCGTCGCGCACGGTGGTCGTCGATCGAGTGATGCGCATCGGCGGAAACGCTAGGCGGTGGTGCGTCGAAATCACGAGGTAGGGCGACGCGAGGGGATGGCTGTGGTTCAGCAAGCGGCGGCGCTCCAACTTGGACAAGCTGAGCAGCGGGGAATACCAGTCAACGAAGCGCGAGAGGCTGACCGCCTGCATGAAGCTGCCGAGCGCGCGTTCAGCTGGTGAAAGAAGCGACGGCACCGGCTTGGCCTCACCAGGAGCGGCGGTCGCAGAAGTGGCGCCGAGGGGAATCGCGAAGCCCGGCCAGGAGGGGGCGTCATCCAGTGCATCAAACGATACGGCAACGCGCCGCAGCTGGAAGACGCTGGACACGTTTCGGTCATGAAGGTACGCGACGACCGGTTGTCGCAATTCGTTGTAGCGGTCCAGCAGTCGGGTGCGAGCGGCTCCGCGAAGCAGCGCGGAGACGCGGACGAAGCGATGGTTCATGCCCAGACGATCCGCGGTCCGGTAGAAGGCGGCGCGGTACGTGGCCTCACGATCGCGGCGCGACCTCGTCGACGAACTGGACGCTGCACCGAGAGGAATGTAAGAGCCCTCTTCGTCAGCATCCACGTGCTCCTCAGACCCTGCGCACACGGGGTCGTCCCCGGTCGCATTCACGCCGCATGGCAATCCCCACCACACCCATACCACCTTGTCAAACTCTTGCGCGGAACCCTGAATGTGGCGTACCAACGACGCTTCGTCTTGCACGCTGACGACCGGCGACGTGTCGAGAAAAAGCAGCCGCGAGAAAAAATCCGTCATCCGCGTGATGTCACTCGCCTTGCGAATAGGGCACAGAACGGCCCGCCGCAGCGGGGGCACTCCTTGTGGCGGGGGCAGCGCCCAGCGGTCCGCGTGACGGAGACGTGCCGGCACGAGCACCATCGCGAATGGCAGATGCGCTGGGTCGAGCAACGTTTCCGCCGAAACATTGGTGACCATGCGCAGAAGCCGGGAGACCTGCTCGCTGGGCGCCCACCTGACCTGGGGAAGCCATTTCGTCGTCTTCTTGGGATCGCGCGTGTTCAATGTTTCCAGTGGCGAGGCGACAAAATCGGTGGCCTTCGTGGCCACAGAGGCGTTGAGGAAGTAAACGTTGACCGTCAGGTGCGTCGTCGAGATCGGCGGCGCGTGGACTAGCGAGGCACCCGACAGCTCGGGAAAGGACGAGACACTGTCCGAGGGTGGAACGAGCAATAAGGCCCGCTGTCGGCGAGAAAGTGATGCGTTCGCGACGCGGCGCCAATTCGCCAAGCAGTAGCCCATGTCATACTGAAGAAAGCCTCGGTCGTCGTCCTCGTTCAGCATCTCGTGCCGGCCGGCGTCCTGCCAGTCCCCCCCGCCACCAAGTGACTTGGACGCCACTTCCCGGGGGTCCAACAGGCGCTTGGCATCCGGCCACCGCAGTAAAGACGCCTTGGCCGCTGCGATGGTTCGCGGCGCGACGCTCCGCACGTAAACCTTGGGCTGCACGGCGGCAATCACAGTCACCGCGTCGTCTTCGTTGACCATCTCGTCCACAGACGAAGGGACACCAATGACGCGTCGATGGCCTCGTCTGCGGTCGGTGGCTCCCTCGCCGTAGAAAAAAGGAGACGCGCCGTCGTCCGCGCCGTCGTCGTCGTCGCCGTCGTTGGCACCCAACGCGCGAGATCGAGGCGCTCGCACATCCTCCGTCGAGAAAGGGTGAAGAGCTGCGACCACCGTCGCGCAAATGGTGGCGGCCAGCATTGCCAATACGACGCCTGTGCGCAAGCAGCGCCGCCGCGCAGAGCAGACCATCGTCGCCGACAACGTTTTGCGCGACGCGAACACAACTGTGGCGTGCTGGAGAGAGGTACGAGCGTGGGCACCCTCTCCAAAAATCGGCTAAATCCGATGTTGGGGGCAATTCACCTCAAAGCGATCCAACAAAGCGGCCGTCGCAGCGCACACACCCGTGAGGGGCAAGGGTTGGGATGGGGATGGGGTGGGGATCGACGTCACATGTCACCATCGTGAAACTGGTCGACCGGATGCAAATCAATGGTCGCCAGGTCTGGGTGCGACAAAATGTCGTGGCGAGCCAACACGTGAACCGAATCGTCCGCCAAGAACCCTGGCCGCTGCGCTGGATCTGGGTGATTCACGCGCTTGGAAACGGCGTGGATCGTCACGTCGTACACCTCCGCGTGGAAGCCATGGTGGGCCGGCATGTGAACCGAGTACGTGGACCCGTCGCACCATCCGACGGCGAAATCGTGCATGTAAGGAGGGAGATGGGCGATGGCGTCGCCGGCGACGAGCTCACGGGGATCGTCCCATGTGAGAAACGCCTCGTGCGTCTCCACGGACCACCCGACGACGGTCGCGGTGAAGTTGTCTCCCGGTTCGATGCGGTGTGCCGGGGAGCAGAAGGCCTCTTTGCCGACGCGATCAGGGTGGTGGTTCACCTCGATGCGTTCTTTGATGTTGAGAAACTTGCGTTGCGACTTCGTGTGGCGATGGGCCTTTGCCCGCTCCACGAAGGTTCGTAATCGTTTGAGGTTGGAGAAGTGAAGCCACTCTTCGTCGTGCTCCGATTCGACCCCCTGTGTGAAGTTGAAAAACTCGGCCACAAAATCGTCGGCGGGTTCGTCCGTCCCCTCTTGGACGACGAACGCAACCAGGTCGGCGCGGTGGGGGTTGTAGGTATCGTAAAGCTTTTGTACGTCACCGGTCCAGAGCGCCTCCGCCCCGGATTCTTGGCTGCCGCGCGGTGGTTCGAAGATGACGAAGTGGACGTCGAGGTAGTTATCCCGAGACACGTCGAAGAACCCTTGATGAATTTCCAGAGGATCGTCGCGATGGGGAAAGTACCCCATCCGGTGGTACGCGTCGTTGAAGAACATCGCGATGGTCACCCCGTCGTTGTGCGTATCAAAGATCTGCGACATCAAGTCCCCTTCGTTGTGGAAGGGCGTGATGTGGCCGTGAATGAGTCTCATGAGGACATGCTCGACATCGGCGCGGTAGAACTTGTGCCGTGGGTGCCACACTTTGACGTGTTGCTTGTACCCTGTTTCTCGTCCGTTGACCAACATGACGAGGGGCAGCCGCCACGCATCGTGCGGGTTGAGCGACCGGAGCCGGCGGCGGACGGCGGTCATGTTGCCATCCAGCTGTTTGGACAAATCCAGCGACGCGAAGTGCAGCCGCCGCACGTCTGGGTCCATGCCGGCCTCGTGGGTCGCGATGAAGTGGCACGAGTCCGTGAAGTCCGTCATCGCCTGATGGCAAATGGTGGGGTCGCACTCGCGGGGGTCGGTCGAGTGGACAAGGATCAACTGCATCTGGTGGTGGCGGTAGTCCTGCTCGAGGCGGTCGAAGTTGATGGGGATGACCTTGTGGGCGGCGAAATCTTCCTCGGTCCACTGCTTCTCCACACGGTGGGCCCCGGTGTGCACTTTGAAGTCGCTGTGCTGCATCGCCGGTCGGCCCCGCGTCGCACGGTGGTGCATGTCGAGGTATGGGTCGTGGGTCACACGGCGGGTATTCTCCGCGCGGTCCCTCGGATGGAAGGCCTCCTTTGGCTGTGGAAAGGTGCCGGAGTGTGGCTGCGAAGGCGCGTCCGCCGGGCGATCGTCGTCAGCTGGGTCAGCGTCGACGTCCGGCTTTAGCGACTCGGAAGGCACGATGGACGGGGACGCGGCTCTGGTGTGCTTGGTGTGCCACTGGCTTCGGTGCCGCGGGCCGTCGGTCGATGCGACAGCGGTCGAAAAGGCAAAAAGCGCCAAAACAGCCGCCACCATGACGCTGCGCATATGGGCACGGCGCAAAACAGTAGAAGGTGGGCTGACGCGATAACTCTCGCAATCACATCAACACATATGGGGGTCGGTGGCTGATCGCGCCGGCTCCGATGTGTGTCGACTGCGGAAACTGTGTTAGTCAAGGCAAAGAGGGTCTATCTGTATGTTGCCATG
>ERZ1292633.4187-Hain-H41-02um-R1-4187-length-13522-cov-4_pt1 | contig 13522 bp, 16 predicted proteins | sample MGYA00564406_ERZ1292633 | MGnify/ENA primary metagenome ERZ1292633 (study PRJEB36523, sample SAMEA6512639) | groundwater metagenome | collected 2019-01-08 | study: AquaDiva: Metagenomics assemblies of 32 groundwater samples
TGGCAGGACTTCAATTGGAGAGTCGGAAATATTCCTTTCTGCATCCATAAAAAGCTCAATCAAAACTATCAAATCATTTTCTGATAACTTGGGAAAACTTTCTTCCCCGATAGCCGACTTGGCCAAAAGTTCTAAATGAAGTTTGGAAAGGAGCGCCGTCAAAAAGTTTTCAGCGGAAACCCCACTCACAACAAATTCCTCAACTTTTTTAAGAAGTTTTTCTCTTTGCTTTTGTTGCAAGAGCACAAAAAATTCGTCTAGGTCAAAAAGTTTTTTACTAAGCAAAACTTCTTCCAAAGACTCTTTTGTAAGTTTAATTCCTTCTCCAATTGATTGTTCCAAGACTTTAATAGCATCCCTGAACGCCCCGTTTGCAAAATCTGCAATAACGGAAAGCGCATCTTCAGCAATTTTAATTTTCTCCCCCTCAACAACTCTTTTTAGGGATCTCACGATCTCTGTACTTGTTGCTTTTTTGAAGGCAATATTAGTTGTTCTGGAACGGATTGTGTCAATTAATTTTTCCGGATTTGTTGTTGCCAGAATAAAAATAACGTGAGCCGGAGGTTCTTCCAAGAGTTTGAGGATGGCATTTGAAGCCTCAGTTGTTAACATGTGTGCTTCGTCAATTATGTAAATTTTCTTTTTTCCTGAAGCGGGTGCAAGCTTCACCGCATCCCTTAAAGATCTTACGTCGTCAATTCCACGATGGCTTGCAGCATCAAGTTCTGTAACATCAATATTTGAACCATTTGTAATGGATTTGCATTGCTGGCACTCTTCGCATGGTTTAACGAGTCCTGGCCCGCGAAGCTTTTGCGAAGTGGACTCACAATTTATTATCTTGGCCAAAATTCTTGCAGCAGAGGTTTTTCCGGTTCCTTTTGGCCCAGCAAAAAGAAATGCATGCGGGATTTTGCCCGACTTTACGATACTTTTTAGAGACTTGCTGACACTCGTTAAATCAAGTTCATCTAAATTCTTTGGACGGTACTTTAAATAAAAAGTCATTCTGCGTGGTGTATTCCCATCAAATGTTCTGCTCCATGTTCAATAAGCTCATAAACTTTATCCACAACTAAAACATTATCGATCACCGCTTCTTTTACTGCAACAGGGTAACAAACAATTATCTCTCCCAAATAAATTACACCGTCAGGAGGGTAGACAAAATCCCCTTTTGCCTCATTTGGAGTGAAAGATAAAACATTATGGAGTTTTTTATCTTTTAAATATTTATTGCCAACCTCCATCATCTTCTTTTCACCTGTAATTGCAACCGAAACGCTGGCATCCGAAACAATTCCGCTCTTAATAAAAAAATCCGCCAGTTTTTTTTTGATTGCTGACGAATTAACCGGATAACTTCCCTGTTTTGTAATGTTTACTTTAATCATGATGAGGCCCACTACCCACTACTTAATCTATTTTTCACTAGTTCTGCAATTTTCCCGCCATCCGCACTGGGCGCTTTTCCTTTAACCACACCTATTACTTTCCCCAGATCTGCCATTGTTTTTGCCCCAGTTGAGCTGATTGCCTCATCTACCAATTTTTCAATTTCCTCATCACCCATTTCCGGAGGTAAAAATTCTTGAAGGATGACTAGTTCCGCCTGCTCACTTGCTGCACGGTCTTCGGACCCTGCTTTTTTATATGATTCGATTGAATCACGTCTTTGTTTTGCCTGTTTTCTAATTACGTTAAGCTCTTCTTCTTCTGTGAGGTCATGCTGTTTCTCTATTTTTTCATAATTAAATGCGGACGAAAGCATGCGCAGTGTCGACAAACGCACTGAATCGTGCGCTTTCATCGCCTCACCAATCATTTTCTGTATATTTTGTGAAATCATATTTCTCGCTCTACCTCAACTCCTCCCAGAAAATGAACGTGCATGTGTTTGACCTCAGCCGCATCCCCTGCATTGTGAACCAACCTAAATCCGCTCAAACTATGGCTTATTGCAAGATTTTTTGCAACTTCTCCAATCTCTGCCCAAATTCCTTCGGAATCATCAGTTATATCGGTAATGTGTTTTTTGGGAACAATCAAAAGATGAAGCCTGGTTTTTGGATTCGCATCGGCAAACACAACAATTCTCTCCATATCAACCTCCTTATCGGTTTGGATTTCCCCTTTTACAATTTTACAAAATACACAATCATTCATATTAAATATTAATTTTTTTGATTACCTCATCAAATCCCAAAAGTTCCGGCTTGTCTGTATTTCTCGCTTTGTACTCAATTTTGTCCCCTGTTTTTGCAGAAACCACAAGCCTTACAGAAATTCCAATAAGGTCTGCTTCGGCAAATTTTTGACCGGCAGGAACATCGCGGTCATCCCATAAAACATCGATTCCGGCATTTTTTAAATCGTTGTATATTTTTTCTCCATCCCCACCTGGAAGTTCAACAAGATGAACGTCAAATGGGGCAACTGATTTTGGCCAAATGATTCCCTTATCGTCATGGAACTTTTCAACAATAACACCCATTGTTCTTGTTATTCCAATTCCATAGCACCCCATGATTGGATAGACCTTTTCACCTTTTTCATTATCGATGATAAGTCCAAACGCCCTTGTATATTTTTGTCCCAAATCAAATACGTTTCCAACTTCAGATGCTTTTGCAACTTTTAGATTTCCCTTTTTACATGCCGGACACTCTCCCCCATTTTTATATTTATCAATATCGTCAGTGTTAACACAAAAATCACATTTATCGCAATAAAGAATATTTGCTTCCCCCGCGTCACTTAAAACTTCAAATTCATAAGATATTTTCTCAGAAAAACCGCCACCCGAGGCCTCAGTAACTTTTGCGGTTAATCCCATTCTATCAAAAGCTTTTAAATATGCTTCCTTTGCAATTTTGTAATACTTTTCGAAGTTCGCTTGGTCAATATGAAATGAATATAAATCTTTCATCAAAAATTCTCTTCCCCTTAAAATGCCCGACTTACTTCTAAGCTCGTCTCTAAATTTCCAGTTGATATGATAGATGGATATTGGCAAATCGCGGTATGAATGTATAAACTCTTTTGCAAGTGGAGTTACTGTTTCTTCGTTGCTTTGCGCCAGTGCATAGTCTTTTTTTGTTCTACTCTTAATCTTAAATAAAACATCAATGTTATCCCAACCGCCGGTTTGTTTCCAAAGTAAAGCAGGGTGCATTATGGGCATTAGAACTTCGTGAGCGCCGGTTGCATCCATTTCTTCTCTTACAATTTGGGAAATTTTATTTAAAACTTTTAGCCCTAGTGGAAGATATGTGTAAACTCCCGCCATCAGTTGACGGACAAATCCACCGCGAACTAGAAGTTGATGGTTAATTGTTTCCGCATCTTTTGGGGCATCCTTAAGTGTTTTTGTAAAAAACTGGGATTGGCGCATGCCCCATTGTATCATTTAGTCAGGGTTTGAAGAAATCCCGAAATAGAGCCTGCTGAAATTAATTTTCTGACATCAGAAAAAGTTATTAAAACAATTAAAATCAAAAGAAAAATCATCCCGGCAGAATGAACCATCGACTCTATTTTTGGCAAAACTTTTCTGCCGATTACTCCTTCAATTGCAATAAAAAGAAGTCTTCCCCCGTCAAGCGCCGGAAATGGCAGAATATTAAGAATTGCCAAGTTGACCGACAAAATTCCTATAAAATTAATGAGGGAAAGCGTTCCAAACTTAGCGGCCTGTGTGCTCACCGCGAAAATTCCAACGGGCCCCGCAACATCTTTAGGTGTTTGACCATGAAAGAGCCCGCCAATCATTCCGGAAAATCCGGAAATAACGGTTTGCCCCCAAAACACGGCCTCTTTAAATCCATAATAAATTCCATAAAAAGGGCGCTGCCAAATTGGAGCAAAGTAGATTTCAGTTGTTGTGATGGTTACCCCCAGTGGTCCTTCCCCGGCAGGAGGGTTTTCTCTTGGGGTAATTGTAAGTTTTATTTCGTTTGTTTCCCTTTCAACTACAAGTGCAACTTTTTGGCCTCTCTTGGTGTCCACATAGCTAATAAACTCTTCTACTTTAATAAATTCTTTTTTGTCAGCGCTTTTTATAAAGTCACCAACAATGAGGCCTGCGGCTTGCGCAGGAGTCCCCGCGGTAACATCCACAACTTTTACTTTTCCCAACTCCCTTGGAATTCCTTGAAAAGAATATACAATCGCAAAAGAAACCACTGCCAAAATAAAATTCATAATAACACCGGCAACAATTACAGCTATCCTTACCCTTTTACTTTTATTGAGGAAGGCTTTTCTGGGATACATTATTCCACCTTCGTCCTGTTCCCCATGAAGCCTGACAAATCCTCCAAAAGGCAAAGCGTTAATTGAATAAAGAGTCTCGCCTATTTTGCGTCCTATTACCCGTGGAGGAAGTCCAAACCCAAATTCTTCAACCAACACACCGTTTTTCCTTGCAACCCAAAAATGTCCAAATTCATGAACGATTACAAGTATGGAAAGAACTAGAAGAAAAATTAAAATAGAAACAAGCATGAAGAAAGTATATCAGATTTGTAGTAGTTCGGCCTTTTTCTTTTCTCCAGCTTCTTCAATTTTTTTGACGAAGCTATCTGTAAGTTCCTGAAGTTTTTTTTCTTGTGCAAAATGTTCGTCTTCTGTAATTTCTTTTGCCTCAAATTGTTTTTTAATTTCATGCATAACGTCCGCCCTGATTTGCCTGATTGTTACTCTCCCTGTTTCCAATTTGATCGAGAGGAGTTTTACATATTTTTCCCGGTCTTCGGTAGTCATTGGAGGCATAACAATTCTAATTATTTCACCGTCCACATTTGGGTTCATTCCAAGATTACTTTCCAAAATTCCTTTTTTAATATCCCCGATAATGCTTTTATCCCATGGAGAAATTACAAGCATGGATGGATCGGGTGCAGTAATAGAAGCCAACTCCATAACTCGCAAATGTTGAGTTCCTCCGTATGCTGGAACAACAATGTTTTCAACCAAAGATGGGGTGGCACGACCGGTTCTAATACTACTTATATCGGAAACCAATGAATCAACAGAAGTCTGCATTTTTGAAGTTACAGATGTTTCGTCCATTATTACTTACCTAATTCTACACGAAAAACTCGTCCCAAGCGAATGTTTTCGCCAGTTTTGGCAATTACTTCCTTTATTAATTCTGAGATTTTTTTACTTGGATCTTTTATGAATTCCTGATCTTCGATCTTTTCCTCACCCATTGATGCGACCTGAAGTGCAATATTTTTGCCTAATTCTTCGAACAAATCGTTTTTGGCAACAAAGTCTGTTTCGCAAAGCAATTCAACAACGCTTACAACTTTACCGGTGTGGTGAGAATATGTGAAGACTTTTCCCTCTCCCGTATTCCTTCCTTCTCTTTTTGCAACTTTTTCAAAACCCTCTTTCTTCAATACCTCCAAAGCTTTATTTTCATTCCCATCAAGCTCTTCCAAAACTTTCTTGACCCTCATTACACCAGCCCCTGTTTCTTCTCTTATCTTTCTTAAAGTCTCGATAGAGATTTTTTTCATTTTGATTTTTTCTTACCTTCTCCCGGTTAGATAGCTGCCTTGCAGCATCTAACGGGATCCCGTGAGATGCGCTTCGCTATCTCACTGGGACTTCTTCAATTTAGCTTTACCTTCTAGAATAACACTCTTCACCAGTTCTAACACATATTCTATAGCACGGCTCGCATCATCGTTCATTGGGATTGGGTAATCAACCTGATCAGGATCTGCATTACTGTCAACTATTCCAACTATTTTAACACCTTTTGCGGCGGCCTCTCTTACTGCTCCAAATTCTTTTTTGGTATCAACTATAAATAGAACATCCGGAACCTTTGTAATTCCCTTTAGGCCTCCAAAGAATCTCTCAAGCCTTGTGATCTCCCTGTCAATTAGAAGTCTTTCCTTTTTGGTGAATTTATTGTATCCGCCTTCCGCCATTTTTTCCTTCATGTCTTCAAGCTTTTTGAGCGACTTTTTCATCTGCTCAAAATTGGAAACAATTCCACCAAGCCAGCGCTCGGAAACAAACGGCATTCCGGTATCATGCCCCAGTTCTCCAATTTTTTCCTTAATTTGCTTTTTGGTACCCAAGAAGAGAATGGTTTTGCCTTCTGATGCTTCTTTTTTGAGGAACTCTAGGGCCTCCTCCAAAAGGGGTTTTGTCTTGGTCAAGTCAAAAAGATGGACACCGTTTTCTTCCCCATACAAATATTGCCCCATTTTTGGGTTCCAACGCCTTGCTTGATGCCCAAAATGAGCACCTGAGTCCAATAAATCTTCGAGTGAAACTGTTGACTTAGCCATTAGATATTAGTAACTAGAAATTAGTTTGTTCCCTTAGTCCGCCATCAACCAGAAGTAAATCAGGGAACCTGACTGATGTGTGTCTTACTCAACTTTTGAATTATAACAGGCGATGATTAAGTTCTCAAGTAGGCAAGCAATCGTGACTGGTCCAACTCCTCCAGGCACTGGAGTTACAAAACTGGCTTTGGAATTTAAATCGAGATCACAATCACCTTTTGGACTCCCAACATCTATTACTATTGCATCATCTTTAATCATATCTTCAGTTATAAGTTTTGACTGCCCAGTAGCTGAAATCAAAATGTCACCTTGTAAGGTTTCTCCTTTCAAGGTATATGTGTTTACGCCACATTCGACTACCTTATAGCTCTTTTTCTTTAATTCTTTACAAACTGGGCTTCCAACCATTCCAGAGGCTCCAACAACCACTGCCTGCAAACTTTTACTCAAATCCAGTCCTCCGTTAGCAAAATCGATAATATCCATAACTGCCTTTGCAGTTGGGTGAACGAACGGACTATCGTCCCGCAAACCGTCAACGTCTTTCCGCGGGTCGATAGAATTTAAAATTTTTGATTTATAATTTTTAATTGAGGCGGGAAGTGGCATTTGGACCATAATCCCATGAATTTCAGGGTCATTGTTATACCAATTAATTGCCTCCAAAACTTTCTCAAAAGTTGTATTTTGATTCAAAAGAACTACCGTCATTTCTCCACCCATCCTCTCAACTGCCCTTTTCTTTAAATTCGTATAAAGAACACTATCCGGATCCTCACCAACAAGAATCGAGACCAAGTGGGGAATAATTCCTTTTTCCTGAAGCTCTATCATTTTGGGAATAAGTGCTTTCACTTTTTTCTCCGCAAACTCCCGCCCGTCAAAAATAACTGTTTTTACCATAATTGAAGTATATTATACCTGCCTGTCTCTTGAAATTCGACCTTCATGAAGATGTTCTCTGATAATTGGGTAAAGTTCAGATTTAATAGCCAACCTCATCACTTCGATATTCATTTCGCCTTTAGGGTCGTCAATTTGAATAACTTTAGTGTTTGGGCTGATTTCTTTCAGGAAACAAATCATTTTTGCATAACCGGGAACAACTTTATGCCAAAAGCCTCGAGCTTCTTTATCAAATTTATCAGGGTTTTCTCCTGACGATCTTTTTAATGAAGCCTCTAAACCAACATTCATATAAACCAAAACGTCTGGAAATATTTTACCTACCGCCTTTTCATTTGCTTCCCAGACCTTATTAATTCCCAAGCCACGCCCAAAAGCCTGATAAGCAAGTGACGTTGTAAAACTACGATCCGATACAACAACACCCTCCCTGGCTAAAAATGGAACGACAACTTGTGGTATTGTTATTGCCCGCGACTCCGCAAACGTTTTTGCCTCTTCGACCGGGGACATCTTTTCAAATTTTACCTTTTGTCGTAAAACATCTGCCTCTGGATTTCCTCCTGGTTCGTAAGTAAAAAGGAAGTCTCTTTCAGAGAAATCAAGTCCTAAATGTTCTTTTAGTTGCTTAATTTGTTCACTCTTTCCACAACCCACAATTCCATCAACTACAATATATAGCCCTGAAAGACCGTTTACTTCAATCATGTCATTGCAAAATATATTAATTTGGAAACACTTGCAAGGAGAAAATTAGCGGCTATCCAAAAGGTTCATCTTTTGAATCTTATCAACAAGTTCTTCGATTTCTCTTTTATTTTTTAAACCCATTCCTTTTGCAGTGTGAATGATTTCCTCTGATGAAAATTTAATGCCTCTTTTTGAAAGCATATCTATTAATATTTCTTTTTCTGGCTTTGTAAACTTTGTTGCGTTTAATTGATAATCCTCAAATGCTTCCCAACTAATTGGAACTGCATCTTTAACAATTTCTGCCATCGCATTTGCGTATTCTCTAATTTCAAATTGAGCATGAGGATCCATTCTTAATTTTAAGAAATGAAATAAATTATGAAGATCAACCTTCCAATACCACTCGGTGTATGATGCAACTGGTAGTGGAATTCTGGCGAGTTCTCTAGCAAGATTTGGTCCATCGTTTTCTGTACTCAAAAGCCATTGATATAAATCATTACCTTCTTTGTAATAATTTGATAATCTGACTTTTACTTCTTCAGCAATTTTCGGTACGACAGCGTCACCCCTACCTTGTTTGTTGTCGCTTGATTGAACAGAAATTACATTCGACTCCGGAATATAAAACTCGTCTTTTACCACGGAATATCTTGCAGAATACTCATTTAAACTTGCGGTCCTGTGTCTAACCCACTGTCTTGCAACAAATATTGGCATTTTCGCATGGAACTGAAATTCAACCATTTCAAATGGAGAGGTGTGCTCATTTCTCATTAAATATCTTAAAAGTCCTTTTGTTTCGCTTGTTTTGCGAGTCCCTTCGCCATAAGAAACCCTTGCAGCTTGTTCAACACCCTCGTCACTTCCTTGGTAATCATTTAAATAAACAAAACCATGATCAAGGATCGGAATAACAACGCCAAGCCATTCTTCTGCACCACTGTTAACAGGTCTTAAGGTTTCGTTTTTAACCGATTTCAACTTTTCAAATCGATCTCTATCAATATCCATAACTGAATGAAGATATTATAGTTTTCAAAAACTTGCAAGAAGAAAATTAGTTTTTATTTAGAAGTTCTATTAATTCGCCCGGAGTATAAATATTTAACCCTTTTATTTTTCCTTTTAAAATCAACAAATGTTTTTTGTCTAGCGTTACCAAAAAATCTACTTTTTCTTTCTCGCAGGAAGCCAGAACGTGGGCGTCGCCATCATCAATTACAATTCTAAAATATTTTTTAACTTCGCGTTCATTTGGGGCAGAAGAAATTTCCGAAAATATTCTTAAGCAAAAATTTGATATCTCGTCTCTTGTCTGACCAAATTTGGGAGCATGTCTTAATATTTCATCAAGAATTATTTCACTAATAATTCCATTTATTTTCTTTGCTTTTACCAGATTAAGAAGTACTGCAGACCCGCCGTTTGGAGAATTTATCCCGGATAGGACGACTGAAGCATTAAACAAGACCTTTACTTTTAAGTTCTTTTGTTTCTTTTTCATCTAATTCAAAAAAATCTTTCAAATCACCATCTGTGTATGACCTAACAGGATAGGAAAGGGCGCGAATTGGCTCGATAATCAATTTTGCACCAATCCTGCTAATTTTGGCAATGCCCATATCGTCAAAAAGCCCTTCCCTCATCTTTTTAGGCACAGTTAATACCCCTTTGGGCTGAAGTTTGATTATTTCCTCAAGTGTTACTTGTTGCATACTTTCTATATTACAGAATTTCTGTAATTCTGTCAAGTACTCGGAGCTTTAACGGTTATCCCCACTTCCATGAAGTTGGTTTCGCTCTTGGCGAGAAGAAAGCTTTTCTATATTCACTTTGGCCACATCTGAAAGTTTGATTTTAAGCTCTGTTGAAATTTGAGCAATATACCACAAAACATCTCCGAGCTCTTTTGCAATTTCAATACTTTTTTCTTTTGTTAACTTTCCCCCATCATCACGAAAAACTTTTTTAATTTTTTCTGAAACTTCCCCGGCCTCACCAACCAAACCAATCACTGGATACACAAACTTTTTTCCAATCGTTGGATAAACGGCAGTCTTTTTACATTCGACCTGATAAAGATCAAAGGCGTTGTCATCAACTTTCTTTATTTTCGTTTTCATCTTCTTTCTTTGGACTATGCCATGATGCATATTTACAATCCGGATAGCGGGAGCATCCAAAAAATTTTCTGCCTTTACTTGTCTTTTTTACAATAACATCGCCCTCTTTGCAATCAGGACAAATGACCCCAACTTTCTCCAAAAACTTTGCCGTGTATTTGCACTCAGGGAAAAGTGAGCAAGAAATAAATTTCCCGAAACGTCCGGTGCGGATTACAAGTTCTCCGTCTTTACAGTCCGGGCACTTTTGTCCCAGCTTTTCAACTTCAATTTTTACTCTTTCCGAATTTTTAGTTACATCTGTAACTTTCTTTTCAAATGGACCGTAAAAATCTTTGATGGTACTCTCCCATTCATGTTTGCCGTTTGCAATATTGTCCAAATCATCTTCCATTCCTGCCGTAAAATCGTAATCAAAAATCTTTGGGAAATTACTAACCAAAAAATCAGTAACCGCAAAACCAATTGAAGTTGGTTTAAATTTGCCTTCATTCTTTTCAACGTATTGTCTTACTTGGATTGTAGAAATTGTCGGAGCATAAGTTGAAGGTCTGCCAATTCCCAACTTCTCAAGAGTTTTGATGAGGGATGCTTCATTGAATCTTGGTGGCGGTTGCGTGAATTTTTGATCTCCCCAAGTTTTGACCAAAGAAAGATCTTCTCCTTTTATAACATCCGGCAAAATTACATCAGTACTTTCTCCATCTTTTTTAACTGGCAGGACTTTTCTCCAACCATCAAACTTCATAACCTGTCCGCCAGTTCGGAGTAGATAATTAGCAGCGGATACATCTATTGTTGTTTCATCCATAATGGCTGAAGCCATCTGGCAAGAAACAAACCTTCTCCAGATTAGATCATAGAGTTTTTCTTCCTCATTTGAGGTTTGCAATACGTCAGTCGGCCGTATTGCTTCATGAGCTTCTTGGGCAACCTTAGAATTTGTTTTGTAAATTCTTGGTTTTTCTGGAATGTATTTCTCACCATATTCTTTTGCAATATATTCCCTTGCCTTTTGAATTGCCTGAGCCGACAAATTCAAGGAATCGGTTCTGTGATATGTAATAATTCCCTCTTCGTAAAGCTTTTGGGCAACCGCCATTGTTTTCTTGGAAGACCAGCCAAAAATCCTGGATCCCGCTTGAGTCAAAGTTGAAGTTGTAAAAGGTGCATAAGGACTTTTTACTACCTGCCTTTTTCTGATATCAGAAACCGTATATTTTGCTTTTTCCAGATCTTTTAGTATTTCATCCGCTTGAGCTTTATTTTTGACTTCTGTAATTTTGTCCCCAATTTTTACAAGCTGAACCGTGAATTCCTGTGCTACCTGCTTTACTTTTATTACTTGTATTACTTTTGCCCAGACCTCCCAATATTCCTCTGATTTAAACTTTTCAATTTCTCTTTCCTTTTCAACAATGAGACGTACGGCAACTGATTGAACACGCCCGGCAGATAGGCCAACCCTAACCTTTTTCCAAAGAACGGGGGAAAGTTTGTAACCCACCAGTCGGTCAAGAACGCGTCTGGCGATTTGGGCATCGACGAGATTTGTGTCAATATCTCTTGGATTCTGAAGCGCCTCTGTAACCGCTTCTTTTGTAATTTCGTGGAATGATATGCGTTTAAATTTATCATTTGAAATTTGAAATTTGCCATTTGAGCGAAGCACTTCAACAATGTGCTGAGCGATGGCTTCCCCTTCACGATCGGGGTCAGAGGCCAAGTAAATAGTGTTGGCGTTTTTGCTTTCACTTCTTAATTTTTTGATAGTATCGGCTCTTTTAATGACCTCCACATATTCAGGCGCAAAGTTTTTTTCTACATCAATTCCAAGTGTGCTTTTGGGAAGATCCTTAAGATGCCCCATTGTTGCATCCACTAAAAATTTAACCCCGAGAAATTTCCCAAGAGTCTTAGCTTTAGTTGGCGACTCAACAATAATTAAATCCATAAAATATAAATGCTAAAAAACTAAATGACAAATGTTCACAAATTTAGCATTTGTTTTTTTGACATTTAGCATTTTCTGTAAATTCCGTTTCCCACATTTTTGACCATTCCTTTCATTTCCATTATTGTAAGTCTAGCAGATACTTCTGCCGTTGTGAGCCCTGATGTTCTAACAATCTCGTCAAGGTGTAAGGGTTCCCGCTCCATAAATTTAAGAATTTTAGCCTCAACTTTCCCTCCCGGCATAACCTTTTCCACCTTTTCCCGGTCCACCATAACCTCCATATTTAACTCCTCCAAAATATCGCGAATCGAGGTTGTTAGTTTGGCTCCGTTTTGAATTAAGTAGTTTGTTCCTTCTGAAGTTGGCGAAGTGATGGGACCGGGAACTGCAAACACGGGTCTGCCCTGGGAGGCTGCCGCGTTAACAGTATGAAATGTTCCGCTTTTGATTCTGCCCTCGACCACAAGAACCGCTTTGGAAAGACCTGAAATAAGTCTATTTCTGACTGTAAAATCTGACGGGAATGGAATATGCCCCAAAGGATACTCGGAAACAATTGCTCCACTATCTTTGATCAACTCCATTGCAAGCGCACGGTTTGTAGAAGGTGTAATAATATCAAGGCCGGAAGCAAGAACTGCAATTGTTCTTCCCCCCGCGCTAAGCGCTGAGCGTTGGGCTTCTGCATCAACACCAAGCGCCAGCCCCGACACTATTGTAATTCCATAGTCGGATAGTCCCGATGCAAATTTTCTTGCAATCTCGCGACCGTAACTGGTCATTAAACGGCTGCCAATTATTGCAACAGCGCGACTGTCTGAAATCTTAAGTTTTCCTTTTACATACAAAACATACGGAGCGTCTGCAATCTCTTTTAAGTTTTCCGGATAGTCATCCCCAAAAATTGTTATTGGGTTAACTTCAAGCTTTTTAAGCTTATTAAAATATTCATCGGTATCAAACTTATTTCTATGCTCAATAAATTTTTCGGTTAGACCTTTGCCCAATCCAATTTCCGTCAACTCAGATTCATTCGCCTTCCAAACCTTACTTGCATTTTTAAAAAACGAAAGAAGTAGACGAGTTCTTACAGGTCCAAAAGAGGTAAATGTAGAGAGGGCTATCAAGTATTCATGCTCAGTCATTTTTAATTAGATTTTTTTGAAAGTAAAAATCTGCAATTTTTCTTGCAATTGGACCTGCAACTTTGGATCCTTCTCCGCCCCGCTCAACGAGAACCGTTGTCACAATTTCGGGAGAGTCCACTGGGCCAAAAAAGACAAACCATGCGTTGTACACCCCATCATCTCCCACCTCTGCAGTTCCTGTTTTACAGGCAAGTGTAATACCTCCGTTTTTACTTGCAAAATCAAAAAACGTATATCCGGTTCCTCCGGTCTCGCAAACCATTTTCATGCCTTCCCTAACAAGTGCTAAGTCATCAGCGTTTAGCCCAAGATCATTACAGGATTCGCTGGATTTGGCAATATGCGGACGGCAAAGCTCCCCCCCGGAGGCAA
>ERZ1292633.4188-Hain-H41-02um-R1-4188-length-13516-cov-4_pt1 | contig 13516 bp, 16 predicted proteins | sample MGYA00564406_ERZ1292633 | MGnify/ENA primary metagenome ERZ1292633 (study PRJEB36523, sample SAMEA6512639) | groundwater metagenome | collected 2019-01-08 | study: AquaDiva: Metagenomics assemblies of 32 groundwater samples
CCGGCTACATGGGCATGACCCAGCCGCCGTATTTCGTCTTCGGCTCTTACTCGCCGTCGGAAGATTGGACGCTGTGGAGCGGCGTGCAGCTGGAGTAAAATTTATAAACGATTTGATTTCTGGCATCATCATGACAACTGCAACCAAATCTACAATCAAATTACCCGTGGTTTCTGAACCACATTTCGTCCCCGGAAATTGTTTTCGATATTATGCTTTTCAAGAATCCGCAAAAGAAGATGATCCTTGTGAAGAAAATGAGAATACGACCGCATCACATAATTATCTGAAAGGGTTAAGATCATTGCATGAAGGATATTTAGCCGGAAGCCTGCTTCATACTTCCGTACAGAACGATAGGTTTCAAAGGGCTTTCGGATACTTCCATCAGGCCCTGGCCGCAAAACCAGATTATTTCTGCGCGCGGGAAGCTTTAAGGTTCGTGGCGGAACGCCTTGGTTATGATGATATCGCTGAACGTGAAGAATATGCGCTGGAACTTAGCGGTAACCCGCATCCGGGACTGCCCTGCCATCTATTGCACGCCGGATTTTTCAGCGCTTCTGATCTGGAAAATATCGCTAAAGAACTAAAATTTTAAAATGTGGGATGATATTTATTCTTCTACTTTTTTGTCTCTTTATGATGACATTAATTTGGTAAGAAAAATATCAGAAATCCATAATCTTTTTAAATGGAACCCGCACCAAGTAGTAATCAAGGGGTAGAAGTTGGGAGTGATACTTAATGTTTCGTCTGTTTTTTACACCGGGATGGTTTAATGGATTTGATTTATTGTTCGACAGCATCGGTTTAGTGGTAGCTTTGCTGATAGCCGCATATAGCTGGCGGATCTATCGGTTAAACAACGAAAATCGTTTCCTGTATTTCTCATTAGCATTCATTTTAGTATCGATCAGCTTGTCTTTTAAGATTTTTACCAGCGGAGTATTATATTTCTTTCCGGTCCGGGAGACAGTCGCGCATGTATTGCGTCCGGCTGCCGGGCAGGGATTGAGATATTCAGCCTTGTTTTATCGGGCCGGATTTTTTTTCCAGATGGCTTCCATGCTGGGAGCATGGCTGCTGATATTCCTCATCTCGCAGAAATCCAGAGCTAGATTGACGCAGTTTTATGAGCTCAGCCAGATCGGCCTGTTTGTATATCTGGTATTGCTCATCTCGGTCATCAGCAACTTTGAATATGTGGTTTTTTATCTCACCAGTTTGGTCTTGCTCTCTCTGATAGTGTTGAATTACTATAAGAATTATATAAACTCGAAAAATAAGAATGCGCTCAGGGTGATGTCGGCTTTCTTTTTCATCTTGATTGGGCACCTGTTTTTAGTGTTCATGTCCGTAAACAACGGCTTTTATGTAGCCGGCGAAATGCTGATGCTGCTAGGTTTTTTATTGCTGTTATATACTTACAGAACTATCGTGAAAAGGTAGAAATAAATGGCTGCACGACGATCAAGATTGGAACTGGTGTTTGACATACTGTTAGCTATCCAGAACCGCGGCGGGAAGATCAAGCCGACCCATCTGATGTATAAATCAAATCTGTCCCATAAATTATTGAACGGGTATCTGGAAGAATTGGTGCAGAAGGAATTGGTCATGCTCGAAGAAGAAGCCGTGAAGAAGAAACGGAGGCCGCTGAAAGTGGTCAAGATCACTGACAAGGGGCTGGCGTTCTTAGCTGAATTCAGAAGGATGAGAGAGTTTACGGACGCATTTGGATTGTGAGCGCAGGATAATAAAGTCTCGACGAAAAACGGAGGAATATAAAATGTATGAAGAAATTTTAGATGGTGTTAGTATGGAATTTATTCCTATGGGTGCAGATGAATTAGTAAGAAAAATATTATCCGGAGAGAGGGATCTAAGAAGGATACAATTAACTGGAAGTAAAGAAATAAGCCAGGAATCTATCCGGGAATTAAATGCTTATTTTAAGGGTAATGATAACGATCTGAGAGAAAATCCTTTAAATCTGATCCGGGCAGATCTTTCCCATCTTGTTGCAAAACACTTATGCCTGTCTTATGTCCGGGCAGAATATGCAAATTTTGATCATGCAGAACTAAGAGGTTCTATATTCGTATCTTCGGGCTTGTTCAATGCAGAGTTTGCTTACGCAGATTTATCTAATGCTGAATTTAGGGACACCCATTTAGTTGAAGCTAATTTTTATTTGGCTAACCTGTGTAATGCTTGTATGTATGAGACTGATGTAAAACTGGCAAATTTTAACGAAGCAATCTTAAGCTATGCTGACCTGAGGGGGGCAAAGAACTTAGATCGTTCATTTCTCAATGATGCTTATTTTAAACAGACCACGATCAGAAGGCAAGACCGGAAAGCGGTCCAAAGAATATTGAACAACAGACAATTTATTATCTATCGCGGCCCGTTTGAGGAAGAATAATAATGATCTTGGCCGCATTGACCGCAAAACAACGAGATAATGGGGGAATATAAAATGCAAGGGAAAATTTCAGATAATCAGGTGGATTTGACTAAAATTCCGGTGGTTCCGACTACCTTCCATCTCGACCCGCGGGTGTTAGACGACTATGTCGGCGACGGCGTGCCGGACGTGGAGATTGAAGCGGGAATGGCGGCTTATATTAAATGGGATGGTGAAGATGTAAATCGTTGCTATGCTTTTTATGTTGATGTTTCCAAATTCAGAGTTCCGGAATCTCTATTGGGCTTATCTCCCCGTCAAGGTAGTTTGCATGGAGAATTATCCTTACGATATCAAAAAGCAGAGATTATTTTTATGCCAGTTTCAGATGGGGAAAGATACCAATGGGGTTCTCAAATTCAGGAAAAGCGGAAAGACTTTATTGAAGCATGTATGGTTCTTTACGTCCGCGGAGAATTTCTTAAAGGAGATGCAGAAGCCTTAAAGCGATGCGGCGTAACTATCAAACCATGAACGATTATAAACAAAGAATTCTTGACGCGTATGGCCGTGCTTTGACCGCTGAATTAGGAAGCGGCGGATTACATAAGAAGTTATTGTCAGAATTGGAGCTGATCCTGGAGAATGTTCCGTTGGATCGTCCTGCTAATAAAGATCGGCCTTCAGCTCAGCAGCCGATAGATTATAATGCTTTACGGATTACTGAGAAATCTCTGGGAAGAAAACGAGTCGTCAACAGGATACGCCATGCTTTTCAAGCGGGCAGGATAACTACGTATGAAGACCTGTTCACTAAATATACAGAAAAACAAACAGCAAATGGGTTTAATCTTGGATTGCAGGAATATATCCGTATCTATTTTAGAAATATCGGCTCCAGATCAGCAGAAGTCCTGATGCGGCATCTTGAACTGGCAGGTTTAGAGATCCCTCAATAAATTTATGCTAATCTTTTTATGGTGCGCATTCTTGGAGACACATACTATGGTAAACATCAGCAAGAATAACAGCAAGGATAAGAGCAGGATCATTGTCGGATTGGACGAAGCCGGCCGCGGTCCGGTACTCGGTCCTATGGTAATGGCAGCCTTGGCCATAAAAGAGGAGAACATCAAGAAGCTGGAATGGATGGGTGTCAAGGACAGCAAAAAGTTAAGCGCAGAAGTGCGGGAAGAATTATTTGAGCCGATACGGGAAGTGGTGGAGGATTTCCGCATCGAGATGATCGAGCCGGATGCGATAGACCTGTCGGTAAACGGAAGCGAAACAAATCTGAATTGGCTGGAAGCAGACACTTCTGCGCGGATGATCTCAGAGATGGATCCGGATACCATCATCGTCGATTGCCCCAGCCCGAACATCAAAGCATATAAGGAATATTTCGCTTCAAAATTAAGCGCGGGAGTAAGAAACAAAGCGGAGCTGATAGTCGAACATAAAGCGGATGTGAATTATTTGGTGGCCTCTGCCGCTTCCATCGTGGCAAAAGTCATCCGCGACCGGCACATCGAACATCTGAAAACTGAAATAGGGGTAGATTTCGGCTCCGGCTACATGAGCGATCCTAAGACGCAGGAATTTTTGAAGAAGCATTACAAGACGCATCCGCAGCTGTTCAGGAGAAGCTGGCAGTCGTATAAGGATGCGGAAGATGCGGAAAACCAGAGGAAGCTGGGAGAATTCTGAATTTTCGTAGATTCCAGCGTAACATTTATATAGGGGTTGTAATAATATTATTACATATGTTACATAATTATAACAAATGGAAAGTCTTGCAGGTTTTTTTTGATGCTCCTTTAGCGGAAGGGGGGATTCAATTGCGGGAATTAAGCCGAAATGCAGATCTTGCGCCAACCTCAGTTAAAAATTACTTATCCGAGCTTGAAAAAGAAAGGTTGATTCTTGAACGGAAGACCAGAGCGCAGGGCTATCCGGTTTATGCAGCTAACCGAGACCATGACAGCTATAAGTTCTACAAGAAAATAGATATGCTATTAAGAATCAAAACTTCCGGCCTTTTGCGCGATTTACAAGATACCTTCATGCCGGGAGCGATAATCCTTTTCGGTTCGGCGGCACGCGGAGAAGATACGGAACAGAGCGATATTGATCTATTCGTAGAAGCAAAAAAAGAAAATTTTGAAACGGACAGATATGAAAAGATACTGCGCCGGAAAATCAATCTTCTTTTTGAGCGGGATTTTCATAAATTAAGCAAAGAATTAAAGAATAACTTATTAAATGGCACCATTCTTTACGGATATGAAAAGGTGTTCTGAATGTTAATCAAAGTGACTCCCGATAAGGAAAAAGCAGCGTCTATCTTGCGCATGGCCGATACTACTCTTCAAATGATACCTACTATAGATGCTGAGAAATTTACTTCCAACGTCATTAAGGAATATTATGAAGTAATCAGGGAATTAACAACTATAATCGTTCTCTTAGATGGTTATAAAACACAGGGCGAAATGGCGCATAAAGAATTATTGGAATATCTTTCTTCGCATCATAAAGATTTTTCGGAGCAGGAAGTCCGTTTTATGGAAGAATTGAGGATCACCAGAAATAAGATCGCCTACGACGGATTTTTCGTGCCATTCAGTTATTTCCAAAGGAATAAAAGCCTATTATTAAAAATAATCACCGCATTAAAGAAAAAAATAAATGGCAGATTAAAATGACGGTCTTTACTGACGTAACCAAAGAAAGCCTGCAAAAATTAAAGGGATTTTCCCCAGAGAAAATTAAAACTATCTACGAAGAGCTGCGCCTGAAAAAAGATGGCGCCACTTTAATCTTATATACGTCTGGCAAATTGCTGTTGCAGGGAAGACAAGATGCAGTAGAAAAAATTGCCCGGGAATTGGAAAAGAAAAGTGTCGGTGATCGGACCAAGCCGGAATCCTTCCGCAAGGAAAGCGGCTGGATCATCGGCACGGACGAATCGCTGAAAGGAGATACTTTTGGCGGGTTAGTGGTCGCCGGGGTAAAAGCTGATAATCAATTGCGGGAAAAACTTATAGAGATAGGCGTGGCGGACAGTAAAACTTTGGCCGATACGGAAATACTGGTGATGGCAGAAAAGATCAAGCGGACAGCTCCCTGCGAGGTGCGCAGCGTCCTCGCCGAAGAATATAACCGGGTAAAAGATGTCACCGCGCTGCTTAACCGGCTTCATCAGGAATGCGCGGCTTATCTGCTTCCAGGAAAGCACGTAGTGGACAAATATCCCGGATGCACAGTCGGAGAAATACAGGAAGAAAAAGCTGAATCAAAGTATGCGGAAGTGGCGGCAGCTTCGATCCTGGCCAGAGCCGGAGCTTTACAGCAGTTGGATTATCTGAGCGCCATGGCTGGATTTAGGATTCCCAAGGGAAGCACTCACGTCAAGCTGGCTTTATTTGAGCTGAAGGAACGCGGATTGGATTTCACCAAGTTCGTAAAGACTGATTTTAAAAATGTCAAAGAATTTCTGGAATAGACTCTTCTAAGAGTTTGGTTATTACAATTTGTGTCCGAGACTTTCTACAGAGCTTTTATTTGCGGCTTTGTCCGACAAGTGAACGGAAAGTCCGACTATTTGGACATATTGCCTATTTTTCGGACACAGGTCTTGGCTTTCCAATTATATGCCAAAATAACTTTTCTAATTCACCCATAACTTTGGGGTATAACAATATAAATTCATCATACATTTCTTTAGCCTTCTTTTTTTCCATAGGGTTTTCTCCCTTATCGTAGATCAATTCTCCATCAAAACCAAACATCATAGAATGAGCAAACCGATTTCTAAGCCTCCACATCTTGTCTAAATCATCTCTAAATGTTTTATAGTGAGAAAAATTTATTTTTCTCATGATTTTTCTTAGAATATTTACTTTTAATCCAAAAGAAAAAAAAGGGTCTGAAAGAGCCGTTGTTGAAAAATCAGAATGTTTATCTGATTTAACAAAATAATTAGCGATTATTGCTCCAATAAATGCTTCAATACTTACTGCGTTTGTTATAACTAATCCCCTTAACATAGATACATTAATTGTTGTACTTTGAATTTTCTGTTCTAATTCTTTTTCCATAATTATTGGTTATAATCCCTATTTAAAAGAATTTCTGAGAAATCAGCTTCTATCCCTAAAGTGTGCATTTCCATTATGACACAACAGACAAAAACGCAATTGTGGCAAGTTGTTTATCAAATCAGAAAGAACAAATGGAAATGTGCTTATAGAAGAAAGATAACTCCTTAAAGGCTCTCTAAACAAGTAGTTACATAATTATGTTCTGACACCTAAATATGGCAATCCTAAAATCTTATTACTTTATATTGGAGCAATAGTAAAACTGAAGTGCTATGGTTACAATCATTACTCTCCTTTAGGAAGAAAGCACTTAGAGAGGATGGAAACATCTATAAGTCCAACGCTTAACAATTCTCAAAAATTATAATTTAACACAATTTTATTATTGAAATTTCCAATAAATTGTTGTTTCTTGGACAGCACTTTCAGGGACTGCCATAGGATAGGTTACTATTTGGTATTTAGGTTGTCCCGAGTTTTTGTCTGTTGTTTCTACATAATGGAACTTTTGAATGCCGTTAGCGTTTTGTGGAGTGGCAAACTCTAATTTTTGTTCCTTTAGCTAAGTATTTATCTCAAGCATCAGGTTGTTGCCAAAATGGCTTATACTTGATCCCGCCACCACACTTTGGTTTAAATTAGTCATGAGATATAGATAGTTTAACCATTTAAATAGATTTTGGCACTCAAAACATCCTTATCACTTTTCGTACAGAGCTTTTCTTTACTATATCTTTATAAATTTCAAATCTCTTACAGACACATGCAGCAATTTACTGAAGAACAGCAAAGACAATTGCAAGAAAAAATGAAGAATATGAGTCCTGAACAGCTTAAAGAGCTGCAAAAGCAGCAGTGCATCTTCTGCCAGATGGTCGCAGGAAAATTATCTTCTCATAAGATTTATGAAGATACGCTGTGCATGGCGGTCTTAGACATCAATCCGGCTGCCAAAGGCCATCTATTGCTGTTTCCCAAAAACCATTATGCCATCATGCCGCAGGTTCCTGAAGACATACAGGGGCATCTTTTAGTGACCGCAAAGAAACTTTCAAAATTATTATTAAAAACATTCCGGGCGGATGGGGCTAATATTTTTATCGCCAACGGCCCGGCTGCCGGCCAAAGGGCTCAGCATTTTCTTATCCACATAATCCCGCGGAAAGGCGGCGATGGCATTTTACCTCTGGAAGAGAAACTGGTGGATCCGGAAGTGGTGCTGAAAGTAAAAAATGTGGTTGGAGAAAGACTGCAGGAATTGCTGGGCTTCAAAAAAAAGGTCAAGGCTGCAGTTCCAGAAAAACATCCCGGCGAAAGCGGGGAAGAGAAAGAAGCCGATGAAGATGAAATCATTGAAACCGGAGCGAAGGGGGAGATAAAATCGGCTGCCAGACCTAAAACCGGACTTAAGACTAAACCTAAAAACAAGGAAAAAGAAACTAAATCCAAGCCAAAACCGGCTCCGGCAAAGAAAACGATAAAAAAAGAGGGGGAAGTAAGTTTAGACTATATCGCTAAACTGTTCAGATAAGATGGGCTGCGAATATTGCGACATTGCGGAGCGTAACAGCAGGGCGCAGATATTACATGAAGATGAATATGTTATAGCAGCGGTAAAAGATTTAGTCCTGATCCCCGGTCAGATCACGGTCTTTCCAAGGAAGCACTTTACTATCTTAGAGGCGGTTCCCGACGATATCCTCCTGAAATGTTCAGCCATGGCGGAAAAAGTCAGCCGCGCGGTATTTGATGGTTTAGGCCAGCAGGGAACAAATATCCTGGTGCATAACGGCTTAGGGGCTGGACAGAAAGTGCCTCATTTCGCCATCGAAGTTATACCGCGGCGTGAGAGCGACGGATTGAATCTGCAGTGGCCGCCCAAGGAAGTTCCTCCGGAAGAATTAGAGATCGTCGCTGCGCAGCTGCAGGAAGAGATGCAGAAACCGGATGTTTCCAAAAAAAATGAAGCTGAAAAAGAGCAGGGGTCTAAAGCTGAAGCGGTGAAAACCGAAAAAGGTGCCGACAATTACCTGGTAAAATCCTTGCGCAGGATGCCTTAGGAGCCTAAAGAATTAGGTGACTACAAAAAGAAGGAAATGTAGTCACCTAAGACCAAAAAGTTTAAATATGTAGTCACCCATATTGGTAGATATGCATATAGAAAAGCGTAAATCCAAAAAGAGCATAAAATATTATCTGGCGCATTCCTACCGTGAAGGTTTTAAAGTTTACAAATTCAGGAAATACTTAGGCCAAGACCTGAAAACAGAAAAACTTGAAGAGAGAAAGAAGATAGCAGAAAAGCTGATTCTTGAAGAGATTCACAAATACAATATTATCAAAGATCCCTGGTATTTTGAGCTTTCAAAGGAAGAAATAGCACAAATAGTGCAATTTGAGCGGAATATTCCATTAAAAGTGTCTCATCTTTCAGAGTCTGAATGGAAGATTTTCTCTGAATTATTCACTTATAATACTAATGCCCTAGAAGGAAGCAGGCTAGACCGGAAAGAAGTAAACAACCTGTTAGAGAAGGATAAATGGCCGGACAAATCAAAAGAGGATATTGCAGAAGCCTATGGTGTGAGTGAAGCGATACTATTTATACGTTCAACTCCAGAGCATATTTCGCTTAAACTCATCCTCCAAATTCACAAAATCGTCTTTAAGAACTCAAAATCATTTGCTGGGAGACTAAGAAAGAAAGGAGAAGAAGTTGTCGTAATGGATCGCAAAGGAAATGTTGTCCACGAAGGAGCACCGCAAGGAAGAATACATCATTTACTCAAGGAGCTCGTAGGATGGTATAACAAAAATAAAGCTCGTTATCCGGCATTGGTGCTTGGTGCAGTGATTCATAACCAATTTGAAAATATCCATCCTTTTAGAGATGGCAATGGGAGAGCAGGCAGAATATTGCTTAATAATATTTTGCTGAAAAATGGTCTGCCCCCAATAAATATTGATCTTAGGAACAGGGCAGAATATTATCGTTCTTTAAGAGAATATGAGCTTAATAAAAATTTAAAACCAACCATTGAATTATACTTAAAAGAATATAAGAGCCTAAAAAAAGAATTAGGTGACTACAAAAAGAAGGAAATGTAGTCACCAACGAACGTATCGCGTTAGCTGGTCCGAACCACCTATCAGTCGCAGTTTTAATACCCTGCCACGTCGAATAAGCCGCCTCTTATGTGTTCCCAGAAAGTTTTAAAAAGTGCCTGCAGTTTGATAAAATATGCATCCCTTACACAAGTTAGCCTCGGCTTTTGCCTTCGGAGCAGCGCTCACTTACGGAGCGTCAGCTGTCTATAAAGATACTAACCGCGATGGTCATGTACCGGCTGATGTTCGGGTCGAGGATGCGCCCTTAATAGTTCTGGAATAGCTGTTCGTTACGGTCGATCCTTATTTCTGCTACAGGGATGAGTTCAGCATCGGCAGGATAAAAGATCTGGCCGCTTTGACTTATACTAACCGGAAGCCGGCTTTCACCTGTGAGGAGCTTTTCGCTTATGATGGTATCGGCGGAAGCGCGGAATTCGCCAAAGAACTGCTTTCCATGAAAGATTCTTCCGGCAACCATTTATTTCTCGGCAGGGATATTTTTGCGTATAAAGAAGCCGGCGGGACAGTAGAATATGCAAAAAAATTTCTTTCCGTGACGGATAGCGAAGGTAAAAATATTTTTACCGGAGCTCAACTTACCCAGCTGTATAGTTTAAACATCAGCGTGCAGGAAGCGTTAACATCCAAGGATACCGCCAAACCGGATGCCTTATTTATCTATCCTGCTTCCGACAACAATCCGGGCCTTTACGGACGTTACGTCAGCGGCGTATTCAGGGATGCCAACAGCATCAAATTTTTTAATGAGATGAAAAAAGCGTATGACCTAAAAGTGGAAGTTGTCTCGGAAGAAAATCAGTTTTATGCCCAGCTGTTATCGCAGACGGAATTTGAATACCTGCTTTTAGCCGGACATGGAAGAGCAGATTCACTGGACTTAAGCGTGAGACGGGAAGAAGACGAGAAACTGAAGATAGACATCTATGATTATGAGCTGGAAAATTATCTGCAGAATCTGGCCCCTAACGCAGTTATCTTTCTATATTCCTGCAGTACTGGGGAAGGCGGAGATAATGCAGTTAATTTAGCCAATACTCTAGCAAAGTGGGCGCATGGAAGAAAAGTCATTGCGCCCAAAGAGCCATTGTACACCAACAGGGTCGCAGTGAATTCTTTTTATCCTTTTGATGCCGCCCTTACAGATCATGAAACCGGAAAGAGGGACATCACTTACACAGTTTTATTTGACCAAAAATCGGGTCTGACCGATTAAGACAATCATGGAACTGCATTTTAATCCCTACGATTTTGAGTATCGTATAGAAGACGGAATAACCTATTTCTATTTCTATGGGCGGACGATGGAAGGGCAGAAAGTGGCGGTCAAGCACCGCTATGCGCCGTTCTTTTATGCTGATGCTTCCGGCATCGATAAGCAAGAATTTGAAGAGAAAATAAATTGTTTAGTCCTGAAATCAGGCCCGGAGCCGGCAAAAGCGGCTGGGTTTGAAATGATCGAGAAAGAGTCGCAGGGCCGGAAGCAGGAATTCTACAAAATCTATGCCAACTATCCTAAAGCGGTCCCGCTGCTGGCCAAAGAGATCCAATCGTGGGGCCTCGCTTGTTATGAGCGGGATATTCTATATGTCCACCGCTATCTGCGCGACCACGGCATCATCCCCATGAAAACAGTAAAAGCGTCCGGCGCGTTTGTGCAGGACCAATGGATGCGGGCGCCGGTATTTTTAGCCGAAAAAGTAGAGCCGCAAAAAAGTGAAACGTCGCCGGAATGGCGGGTGTTGGCGATCGATATAGAAACTTATGCTGTAAAGAAAGAGATTGATTTTAACCATAATCCGATCCTCATGATCTCTTTTTTCGGCATGAAAGACGGCCAGGAATTCAGGAAAGTGCTCACTTGGAAAAACACCGCCCTGCCGGAATACGTCGAGATAGTCCCCGATGAAGGCGCGCTGCTGAAGCGCATGAAAGAGATCATCATCGAATATGATCCGGACATCATCACCGGATATTTCACCGACGGATTTGATTTTCCCTATCTGCAGTCCCGGGCGGGCAAACATAAAGTGCAGCTGGATCTGGGCATAGATCATTCCGAGATAATTGTCCATCAAAGCGGTTTCGGAGAGACAGAAGCAAAAATAAAAGGATTGCTGCATCTGGACATGCTGAAATTCATACGCAATATTTTCGGCAAGGATTTAGACGTAGAGACTTATTCGCTGGATGCGGTTTCCCGGGCGCTGCTGGGCCACCAGAAGCACGAGGTCGATTTAGATCAGCTCTCTTACTTCTGGGACCATGAACCGGAAAAATTAGCTGAGTTCTGCGCTTATAATCTTCACGACAGCTTTCTGGCGTATAAATTATGCGAGAAACTGCTGCCGGACATGATCGAATTCACTTCCATAGTAGGTTTGCCGACTTTTGATGTCATCAGGATGCGGTTCAGCAAGCTGGTGGAAAGCTACATCCTGAAACGGGCCGCGGAATTCAATGTTTTGGCCCCTAACAAGCCGGAAAATACGGAAATCTCCCGGCGGATGGAAGAGTCTATCCAAGGTGGTTTTGTGTACGAGCCAACTCCGGGATTGTATGACGATATAATCGTCTTTGATTTCCGTTCATTATATCCTACTATCATCTGCGCGCATAATATCAGCCCGGAAGGGTTCAGGTGCGCCTGCTGTAAAGATCTGCCGCATGTTCCGGGAAAAGAAGAATATTGGTTCTGTTCACACGGAAAAAAATTCTTGCCGGCCATTCTGGAACAGCTTATCCTCCGCCGGGCGGAAATAAAACAGCAGATCAAGGAAGCGAAAAAGAAAAAAGAAGACACTTCCCTGTTAGACGCCCGCTCTTATGCGCTTAAGATCCTGGCGAATTCCTTCTACGGCTATATGGGGTTTTATGCCGCGCGTTGGTATTGCCTGGAATGCGCCGCTTCGACTACCGCTTATGCGCGCAATTACATCGCCGGCACTATCGCTAAAGCGCAGCAGGAAGGGTTCAAGGTTATCTACGCCGATACCGATTCCTGTTTTCTGCTGCTGGAAGAAAAAACTATCGAAGAGGCCATGAAATTCATGGAAGGCATCAACGAAAATCTTCCCGGCCAGATGGAATTGGAATTTGAAGGGCATTATCCCCGCGGCATTTTCGTGTCGCTGAAAGGGTTGAAAGGGCCGAAAGGAGTGAAAGGAAGCGAGAAAGGAGCAAAAAAGAAATATGCGCTGCTAAAAAAAGACGGGAATATAAAAATCATCGGTTTTGAGACCGTAAGAAGAAACTGGTCGCCATTAGCGAAAGAGATGCAAGAGAAAGTGCTGCGGCTGATACTGCAGGAAAAAGTTGCCGAAGCGATCCAATACGTCAAGAAAACCATCGATGAATTGCGTAAAGGCGAAATAGCTGCCGATAAGCTGGTCCTGAAGATGCAGATAACCCGGGAGCTTTCCAGCTATTCTTCTTTTGCTCCGCACGTCAAGATCGCCGGCGAGATGCAGCAGCGCGGACAGCCGGCCGGGCCGGGGACGGTAGTTAAATTCATCATCGTAAAAGGAAAAGGATTGATCCGCGACCGGGCCAAGATTCCTGCGGACGTCTCTCCCGGCCAATACGACGCGGAATATTATGTTACGCATCAATTGATTCCCGTAGTGTCCAGCATCTTTACCGTGCTGGGATATTCTGAAGAAGAGCTGTTCAAGGAAAGCAGCCAGACCGGGTTGGGAAAATATTTTTGACCTTCAACTTTTAGCGGGATTATGATGGTTTTTCTAATGGATTAGGCGGAGAATAGATAAAAACGGTCAAAATCTTTATAACCAAAACAACATTTTTAAGCTAAATCATGCCGATAAATACTAATCAAGCAAATGAAATAAAAGAATTGCTTAGATAAAAA
>ERZ1292633.4189-Hain-H41-02um-R1-4189-length-13515-cov-6_pt1 | contig 13515 bp, 7 predicted proteins | sample MGYA00564406_ERZ1292633 | MGnify/ENA primary metagenome ERZ1292633 (study PRJEB36523, sample SAMEA6512639) | groundwater metagenome | collected 2019-01-08 | study: AquaDiva: Metagenomics assemblies of 32 groundwater samples
CCTGGAGTCGTTCGTGGGCGCCGCCCACCGCGAGCTCGGCGATTTCGAGGGCGCACTGCTTGAGTACCGCGAGGCCGAGGTCAACTCGGGCGGCGATCCGCAGTACGGTCTGGCGATCACCTACGCCCGCATGGGCCGGACGACGGAGGCGCGCGAGATCGCGCGCCGGCTGGACGATCTCGCGCGCACGCGCTACGTGCCGTACTGGAAGCTCGCGGCGGTGCGCGGCAGCCTGGGCGACATGGACGAAGCCGTCGCGCTGCTGCAACGAGCGTTCGACACGCGGGAGAGCTGGATGGTGGCCGCGCGCCTGCTGCCCGAAGTGGCGGCCCTGGCGACGAAAGACCAGCGCGCGCAACTCCTTCTCGACCAGGTGGACGCGCTGCTGCGCTCCGCAGGCGGAGAGAGCACTGGCGCAGTCGACCCGCGATGACGACAGCGCCAGTTTTCGGTCTGCAGCGGATTCAGCTTCGCGCTTTCTGACTGGTGCCATCCCGGGCGCCGAGGATCTCCCGGAACCGAGTCGCCAGCGTCTCGAGCCGGAACAGCTTGGCGATGAATCCGGCGGCGGCGACCGGCCGGGATAGGCTCACGCCCTTGATCGGGAATCGCCTCGGCCCCTACGAGATCACCGCCAAGCTCGGCGAAGGCGGCATGGGTGAGGTCTACCGCGCGACCGATATCAAACTGAAGCGCGACGTCGCGATCAAGGTCCTGCCGGCGGCCTTCACCGAGGACAAGGAGCGACTGGCAAGATTCGAACGCGAGGCACAGCTCCTCGCCCAGCTCCAGCACCCCAACATCGCCTCGATCTACGGCCTCGAGGAATCAGAAGGCGTCCGCGCGCTCGTCATGGAGCTGGTCGAAGGCCCGACCCTGGCAGAGCGGCTCGAGTCTGGGCCTCTTTCCTTCAATGAAAGCCTTTCCGTCTCTTTGCAGATTGCGCTTGCGTTGGAAGAAGCGCACGAGAAGGGAATCGTTCACCGCGATCTCAAGCCACAAAACATAAAAGCTTCCAGTGAAGGGAAAGTCAAAGTCCTGGACTTCGGGCTGGCGAAGGCGATGGAACCGACGGCCGGGTCGGCGGCGTCGGCGGTGGATCTCGCGCGCTCGCCGACGATGATGCAGTCGCCGACCCTGACCGCGGGGCACGGGACGCAGTTGGGGATGATCCTCGGCACCGCGGCGTACATGGCGCCCGAGCAGGCGCGCGGCGGCACGGTCGACAAGCGCGCCGACATCTGGGCGTTCGGTGTCGTGCTCTACGAGATGCTCGTCGGCCGCTCCCTCTTCGCCGGCGACACGGTGACCGACACGCTCGCCGGCGTGCTCAAGACCGAGATCGACTTCTCGAAGCTGCCGGCCTCGACGCCGGCGTCGGTGAGACGGCTGCTGCGCCGCTGTCTGGAGCGCAGCCCGAAGAACCGGCTGCACGACATCGCGGACGCGCGCCTCGTGCTCGAGGACGTTCTCGCCGGGAAGAGCGACGAGGCGCCGGTCGCGGCGCTCGCGCCGCCAGCCGCGAACCCGTGGCCGAGCCGGCTGATCTGGCTCGTCGCCGGCGCCGCGTCGGGTGCGGCTCTGCTGTTCGCCCTGCGCGCGCCCTCGAACAGCGCGCCTTCCGAAGACCAGCCCGGGGCGTTCGCGCTTCGCCGCCTGACGGAGCTCCCCGGCGCCGAGCTCCATCCGGCCCTTTCGCCCGACGGCCGGATGATCGTCTACTCGAGCGCGGCGGCGGGAAATCTCGACCTCTATCTGCTGCGCGTCGGCGGCGACCGCGCAATCCCGCTCACCACCGACCCGGCCGACGACAGCCGGGCGGCGTTCTCGCCCGACGGCGAGCGGATCGCCTTCCGCTCCGAGCGCGACGGCGGGGGCCTGTTCGTCATGGGCGCCACCGGCGAGTCGGTGCGGCGCGTCACCGACGCCGGCTTCGACCCGGCCTGGTCGCCCGACGGCAAGCGCCTGGCCTACGCTACCGAGTGGGTGGTGGATCCGGTCTCGCGTGACGACGCGAGCGAGCTCTGGATCGTCGAGGTCGAGACCGGCAAGAAGGAGAAGCGGTTCGCCGGCGACGCGGTGCAGCCGGCCTGGTCGCCGCGGGGCGACCGGATCGCCTTCTGGGCCAACACCGGCGGCCAGCGCGACCTCTGGACGGTGGCGGTCGAGGGCGGCGAGCCGGTGGCGGTGACCGCGGACGCGGCAACCGACTGGTCGCCCGAATGGTCGCCCGACGGGCGCTGGCTCTACTTCTCGAGCGATCGCGGCGGCAGCTACAACCTCTGGCGGGTCGCGATCGACCCGGCGACCGGCGGCGCCTCCGGCGCGCCGCAGGCGGTGACCACGGGTGTGCGCGGCATGGGCTACGCGCGCTTCTCGCGCGACGGCTCGCGCCTCGCCGTGATGGCCTACGAGCGCAACTTCGAGCAGTCGATCTACGAGCTCGATCCCGGCGCGACCGCGGTGCGCCCGCTGGGCACGCTGCGCAACCCGTCCGCGCGCTGGTGCTCGCTCTCGCCCGACGGGACGGAGCTCGCCTGCAACAGCGCGACCGCGCCGGAGGACCTGCTCGTGCTCCGCACCGACGGCAGCGCGATCCGGCGCCTGACCTCCGACCTCCACAAGGACCGGACCGCCGTCTGGGAGCCGATGGGCAAGCGGCTGGGGTTTTATTCGACGCGCAGCGGTCAGTGGCAGTTCTGGATCATCGGCTCCGACGGTTCCGATCTGAGGCAGCTCTCCGACTTCCCGCACGACATGAACAACATGACCTGGCTGCCGGGTGAGCGGGGGCTGGTGGCCCTGACCGCGAGCTACGAACTGCTCCGACTCGACCCGACTCGGATCGAGACCGAATCGACGGCGACCGCCCTGCCGAGCCCGCCGGCGAGCGAGCGGTTCGTGCCGGGCGAATGGTCCGCCTCCGGCGACCGGGTCGTGGGGGCCACGGGCCTGATCGCCGGCCGAATTGATCAGCTCGCGATCTGGAATCCCGGACTCGGCTCGCTGCGCCGCTTCGACGTGCCGGTCGCCGGTCGCGCTTTCGGCACTGTCGCGGGCTGGCTCCCCGGCGATCGCGCCTTCGTGGCGCGCACGGCGGCGGGCGTCGCGGTGATCGACGTCGAAAGCGGGCGCGCCCGGGTGATCGCGCCGGCGAGCCAGGACGCCTTCGTCTCGTTGAGCCGCGACGGTCGTACCCTCGCAGTCGAGAACGAGATCCTCGACTCCGATGTCTGGCTGCTCGAATTCGCGAACGACACGCGATGATCGGCAGTTCATGATCGGTCAACGCCTCGGCCCCTACGAAATCACCGCCAAGCTGGGCGAGGGTGGGATGGGAGAGGTCTACCGCGCCACCGACACCAAGCTCAAGCGCGACGTCGCGATCAAGGTCCTGCCCGCGGCCTTCACCGAAGACAAGGAGCGCCTGGCGCGATTCGAGCGCGAAGCGCAGCTCCTCGCCCAACTCCACCACCCGAACATCGCTTCCATCTTCGGACTCGAAGAGTCCGCGGGCATCCGAGCCCTGGTCATGGAGCTCGTCGACGGCCCGACTCTCGCGGAGCGTCTCGAGCAGGGGCCTTTTCCCTTCAATGAAAGCCTTTCCGTCTCTTTGCAGATTGCCCAGGCGTTGGAAGAGGCGCACGAGAAGGGGATCGTCCATCGAGACCTCAAACCTCAAAACGTCAAGGCTTCCATAGAGGGAAAAGTCAAAGTCCTCGATTTCGGTCTGGCGAAGGCGATGGATCCGGCGGCAGGCTCGGCGGCGGCGGCGGACCTGGCGCGCTCGCCGACGCTGATGCAGTCGCCGACGCTCACCGCGGCGCACGGCACGCAGCTCGGGGTGATCCTAGGCACAGCCGCCTACATGGCGCCCGAGCAGGCGCGCGGCGTGGCGGTCGACAAGCGCGCCGATATCTGGGCGTTCGGCGTCGTGTTGTTCGAGATGCTGACGGGGAGGCGGCTGTTCGAAGGCGAGCTGGTCACCGACGTGCTCGCGAACGTGCTGAAGAAGGAGGTCGACTTCGGCGCGCTGCCGGCGTCGACGCCAGCGGCGATCCGGCGCCTTCTTCGTCGCTGTCTCGAGCGGAATCCGAAGAACCGGCTGCACGACATCGCCGACGCGCGGATCGTCCTCGAGGAGCTGATCGGCGGCAAACTCGAGGACGCCGGGCCCGCGCCGCTCACGGGCGCTGCGCCGCCCGTTGCGCCGCTCTGGCGCCGCGCGCTGCCGTGGGCGCTCGCTGGCGCCGCGTTCGTCTGGGGGATGCTCGCGACACTCGATCGCGCTGGCGGCGACCGGCGACCGGCAACCCAGTCGGTGGCGTTCACCGTGCCGTCGAAGAGCCGGGTCGGTGCGGTGGGGCAGCTTCATTCGGTGGTCGTGAGTCGCGACGGCGGTCGCCTTGCGATCCGAGATTCGTCGGCCCCGACACTCCTCGTGCGCGACCTCGGGAGCTTCGAGGCGCGCGCGCTTCCGGGTACCGCGGGCGCGACCAATCCGTTCTTCTCGCCGGAAGGGGACTGGCTCGGATTCAACGTCGACGGCGCGTTGAGGAAGGTGGCGCTCGCCGGCGGCGACCCGGTGAAGCTGTGCGACACGCCGACCAATGCGCCAGGCGCGACCTGGGGGCCGGGCGGCGCGATCTACTTCACGCCGACCTGGACGAGCGGGCTGTGGCGCATCTCCGATCAGGGGGGAAAGCCGGAACAGTTGACCAAGCCCGATCCAAAGAAGGGCGAGTCGGGGCACTACTGGCCCTCCTTCCTGCCGGACGGCCGCGCCGCGCTGTTCACCATCTTCGGCGAGGCCGGAATCCGCGACTCGAAAGTGGCGATCGTCGATCTCGAGTCGCGGCAGATCGAGGTCCTCGCCACCGGGGCGGGAGCGCAGTACGTCGCGTCGGGCCACCTCGTGCTGTTCCGTCACGGCGTCTGGCTGGCGCTGCCGTTCGATCCGAAGGCGCGCCGGATCATTGGACCGGAGACTCGGATTCTGCCCGAGCTCCGGCCGTTGGACCCGGTCGGCGACAGTCAGCGCGACCTCGCCATCGCCGACAACGGACTGCTCGCCTACATCGCGGCCGACAGCCCTCCCGCCGCCAGCTTCACACGGCTCGCCTGGATCGACCGCGCGGGCCACGTCGAGCCACTGCCGTTCGCGGGAGACTACAACTCCTGGCGGCCGTTCGATCTCTCTCCGGACGAGCGGCTCGTCGCGATCACGCTCGCGTCGGGCGGTGAGCTTCAGGTCTGGCTCTACGACCTCGAGCGCGGCACGAAGGAGCAGCTCACGCGCGACGGACAGAACTTCAGCCCGGCCTGGCATCCGGACGGCACCCGGCTCGCGGTAGCGAGCCTCCTCCACGGGAGCTTCGACCTCCGCCTCGTGCACGCCGACGGCGGCGCGCCGCCGTCGGCGCTGCTGGCGAGCGAGCACGACGAATCCGAGCTGAACTGGAGCGCGGACGGCAGGCGAGCGGTTTATTGCAGCTACTCTCCCGATACCGGCAAGGACATCTGGACGCTCACCGAGGGCGAAGCCGCGCGCGCCGTCGTCGCGTCACCGTTCGACGACGAAAGTCCACGGCTCGCTCCCGACGGGCGCTGGCTCTCCTACACCAGTCAGGGCAAGCTCTACGTGGTGGGTTTTCCCGATGGGGGTGAACGACTCCAGGTCTCGGCCGACAGCGAGCTCGCCAGATGGTCGGCGACAACCCCCGAGCTGTTCTATCTCGAGGGCGGCAAGCTGGTCTCCCTCCGCTACGAGGTTTCTGGAGGCAGGTTCCGGCCGCTCGACGCGCGCCAGCTCTTCGAGCCGCCGTCGCAGCCGGGCGCGGGCGGTTTCGCCGTCGCCAGGGACGCGCAGCGTTTCCTCTTTCTGATTCCGGAGCCCGGCAAGAGCGTCGAACCTGAGCTGCGCGTGGTGACCGACGGCTTCGCACTGCTGCGCGACGCGACGGAGACGAAGCCGTGAGCGGCGCGCCAAGAATCTCGAATCGCTGCCGCGACTGCGCGCGTTTCGCGACTACTGGATGGAGCGGGAAGGCCGCTCCTGAATCGACCGCGGCGCGAATGACCCCCGGCACCCGATGATCGGCTCCCGGCTCGGCCCGTTCGACATCACCGCCAAGCTCGGCGAAGGCGGGATGGGGGAGGTCTACCGCGCCACCGACACCAAGCTCAAGCGCGAGGTGGCGATCAAGGTGCTGCCCGCGGCGTTCACGGAGGACAAGGAGCGCCTCGCGAGATTCGAGCGCGAAGCGCAACTTCTCGCCCAGCTCCATCACCCCAACATCGCCTCGATCTTCGGTCTCGAAGAGAGCGAAGGTATTCGCGCGCTCGTCATGGAGCTCGTCGAGGGACCGACGTTGGCGGAGCGCCTGGAGGCCGGGTCTTTTTCCCTTACTGAGAGCTTTTCCGTTGCCTTGCAGATCGCGCAGGCGCTCGAAGAGGCGCACGAAAAGGGAATCGTTCACCGCGATCTCAAGCCACAAAACATCAAAGCTTCCAGTGAAGGAAAAGTCAAAGTCCTCGACTTCGGGCTGGCGAAGGCGATGGATCCGGCGGGAACGGCTTCGGGTTCGGGTCCTGCGTCGACACTCGCGAAGTCGCCGACCTTGACGATGGGCGCGACGCAGATGGGCGTCATCCTGGGCACGGCGGCGTACATGTCGCCCGAGCAGGCGAAGGGGATGGCGGTCGACAAGCGCTCGGACATCTGGGCGTTCGGCGTCGTGCTCTACGAGACGCTGGTCGGCGGCTCGCTCTTCTCGGGCGACAGCGTCGGCGACACGCTCGCTGCCGTGATCCGCGCCGATATCGACCTCGGCAAGCTGCCTCCGGAGACGCCGTCGGCGATTCGTCAGCTGCTGCGGCGCTGCCTCGAGCGGAACCCGAAGAACCGGCTCCACGACATCGCCGACGCGCGCATCGTGCTCGAGGAGGTGCTGAGCGGCGCGCACGACGAGCCGCGCGCTGCGGCCGGCGCGGCGTCCGACGCCGGTCGCTCGCCTCGGCGCACGCTGGCGGGGATGCCGGCCCTTGCGGCCATGGCTACACTGGCTCTGGTCGTCGGGCTTGGCGCCGGTTGGGTCCTGCGGAAGCCGGCGCCACCCGACCCGCTTGCCGAGGCACGCTGGGCGCTCGCGATCCCCGACGGCTACGCGCTCTCGCCCGGGGAGTTTCCTCAACTCGCTCTCTCGGAGGACGGCCGCCTCCAGGTCGTCGTGGTCGTCGACTCGACGCTGACATCGCATTTGCTCCTGCGCTCGATCGACGAGCTCGAGCCGCGGCTCCTGCCGGGCACGGAGGGAGCCACCACGCCGTTCTTCTCGCCGGACGGCGAGTGGATCGGCTTTTTTCGTGGCCAGTCGCTGGTCAAGATGTCCGCCCGTGGCGGCCCGCTCACCCGCCTCGCCGAAGTGTCGGGGCAGACGCGCGGTGCCAGCTGGAGCTCTGACGGGTTCATCTACCTCTCGGTCAACGTGAGCAGCGGCCTCTCGAGGGTCTCCGAGAACGGCGGCGCACTCAGCGCGGTCACCGAGCCCGACCGGGGGCGGGAGGAGCGCACTCATCGCTGGCCGCAGGCGCTGCCGGACGGTGGCGCGGTGCTGTTCACCAACGACAGCCTGGCGACGACCGAGTTCTACGACGACGCCAGGATCGAGGCCGTGCGCCCGGCGACCGGCGAGCGTCGCGTGCTCGTCGAGGGTGCCAGCCAGGCGCGCTACGCCACCGGCGGCCGTCTCGTTTTCGCGCGCGGCGGCTCGCTCTACTCGGTCGCTTTCGACCCCCGCTCGCTCGCCGTCCAGGGTACGCCGGAGCTGGCGGTTCCGGGCGTCGCGACCGACGTCGGCTCGGGCGCGGCGCAGTTCGCGCTCTCGCCGAGCGGCGCCATGCTCTGGGCGCCGGGCGGCCTCTCGGCCCAGTACCAGTACTTCTGGGTCGACCGGAGCGGCGCGGAGACGCCGGTCGCGATCCCGCCGGTGCCGTACAACGAGTCGGCGCTCTCTCCCGACGGCAAGAGAGTCGCCCTCATGGGCGGCGCGGGCGGCACCGCGGATCTCTGGGTCGCGGATCTCGAACGCGGCACGCAGACCCGGTTGACCGTGGGCGAGTCGAACATCAACCCCATCTGGTCGCCGGACGGCGCGCGCATCGCGTACACCGTTCGACTGTCGCCGAGCGGGCAGGATCCCCACTGGCAGATCGCCTGGAAGCTGGCTGACGGGAGCCGCGACGCGGAGGTGCTCCTCGACAGCGCGCTCTATCCCTCGCCGAGCGGATTCACTCCCGACGGCGGCAAGCTCCTCTACAACGTGAACAAGCCCGACGGTCAGGGCGCCGACATCTACCTTCTGCCGCTCACCGGTCCCCGGACACCGGAGCTCCTCCTCGGTGGACCGTTCGTCAAGCGGGACGCCGTCGTCTCGCCCGACGGCCGCTGGCTCGCCTACTCCGCCAACGAAGCGGGGCCGGCGGTCGTCTTCGTCCGCCCCTTTCCCGCGGGCGAAGGCCGGTGGCAGATCTCCGGCGCCCTCGGCTCCGAGCCGCGCTGGGGCCCCGACTCACGAGAGCTGTTCTTTCGCGCCGACACCTCGCTCTACCGCGTCGAGGTTGACACGAAGGGCGGCTTCTCGGCCGGTAAGCCTGAGCGCCTCTTCGATCGCGTCTCAAACGCGGGCGCCGTCCGGACCTACGGGGTCGCTCCCGACGGTCGCGCGATCTTCACGCCGCGCGCGCCCGAAGGCCGCGGCGCGCGCCGCACCGTCTACCTCGATCTCGGCTTCGCGCGCCGGATCGCCGCGACGTCGCTGGGGAATGGCGACCGGCCGTGACGCTCGCCCTCGGCAGGCGCCTCTGGCGAGAGCCTCAGCCGCTCGATCGCGTTGGAGTTGCCGGCGTTGTCAAGGCGCTGTTTACGCCCGACGGGTCGGCCTATGTCTATTCCTGGGAGCAGTTGCGCTCCGATCTCTACCTTGTGAAGGGCCTGCGGTGAGCTCGATCGGAGCCGGGCTGTTTATGTTAGCATCAAAGCCATGAAGCGGACGACTGTCTATTTCGAGCCGGAGCTCGAAGCGCAGCTCAAGGCCGAGACTTTGCGGCGCAAGCAGCCGATGGCGGAGCTGATCCGGGAAGCTGTGCGCGACTACCTGTTTCGCAAGCAGCCGCCGCTTCCACCCGGGGGCGGCGCCTTCGCCAGCGGTCAACGCGACACGGCGGAGCGCTCGGAAGAGGTTCTCGCCGAGACCGGCTTCGGGTCGAGGCGCTGATTGGCGATCCTGGTCGACAGCGGCATCCTCTACGCCTATTACGACCGCAGCGACCGCTGGCACGGCGCCGCGACGCGTCTGATCGCGGCCGAGATCGGCGGCCTCCTGCTGCCCGCTCCAGTCGTGCCCGAAGTCGATCATCTCCTCGGAGTGCGGCTCGGGCGCGAGGCGCGGCAGCAGTTCTATCGCGGGCTCGCCGACGCCAGCTACCTGCTGGTCGACTTGCCGCAAGAGCGCGTCGCCAAGGTCGCCGAGATCGACGCCCAGTTCGCCGAGCTCGAGCTGGGCTTTGTCGACAGCGCGATCGTCGTGCTCGCCGAATCACTCGGCGTCGCGCGCGTCGCCACTACGGATCGCCGTCACTTCGAACCGCTCGCGCGCGCTTTCAAGCTCGAGCTCCTGCCGCTTGCCGGCGAGCTCTACTGATCCGCACCTCCGGCCCGCGATGATCGGCACTCGATGATCGGAACGAAGCTGGGCTCCTACGAGATCACCGCCAAGCTGGGCGAAGGTGGCATGGGAGAGGTCTACCGCGCCACCGACACCAAACTGAAGCGTGAGGTCGCGATCAAGGTCCTCCCGCAGGAATTCACCGCGGACAAGGAGCGCCTCGCCCGCTTCGAGCGTGAAGCGCAGCTCCTGGCGCAGCTCCATCATCCGAACATCGCCTCCATCTTCGGACTCGAGGAATCCGACGGCGTGCGCGCCCTGGTCATGGAGCTGGTTGAAGGCCCGACGCTCGCTGAGCGCCTGGAGCATGGGCCTTTACCCTTCAACGAAAGCCTTTCCGTCTCTTTGCAGATTGCGCAGGCGCTCGAAGAGGCGCACGAGAAGGGAATCGTTCACCGAGACCTCAAACCTCAAAACATCAAAGCTTCCATAGAAGGGAAAGTCAAAGTCCTCGACTTCGGACTGGCGAAGGCGATGGATCCGGTCGGGACCGCTTCGGGTTCGGGCGCCGCCTCGCAACTCGCGAAGTCGCCGACGTTGACGATGGGCGCGACGCAGATGGGCGTCATTCTCGGCACCGCGGCGTACATGTCGCCCGAGCAGGCGAAGGGGATGGTCGTCGACAAGCGCGCCGACATCTGGGCGTTCGGCGTCGTGCTCTACGAGATGCTGGTCGGCAAGCGTCTCTTCGACGCGCCGACCGTTCCCGAGACGCTCGCCCAGGTGCTCACCCGGGCGCCGGACCTGGCCGAGTTGCCGCGGGAGATGCCGCCCGCTCTGCGCGAGCTCGTGCGCCGCTGCCTCGAACGCGATCCCAGGAACCGCCTGCGCGACATCGGCGAGGCGCGGCTGTTGCTCTCGAGCGGACTCTCGCAGGCATCCGAGAGCGCGGAGCCTGTCCAGCTTTCGGCGCGGCCGGGCTCCGGCGCGCGGTTGCCGTGGATGCTGTTCGCGGTGGCGGCGGCCAGTGTCGCCGCGCTCCTGATGGCGCGCGGGGGCCCGAGGTCGACCGCTCCGCCGGTCGTGCGGAAGTTCGCGATCGAGACTCGCGTCGAGAGCGGGACCTACGGCAACGCCCGTTGGGTCGAGATCTCGCCGGACGGATCGCGGCTCGCGTTCCAGTCGGAGCGGGGGCTCGAGGTGCGCGAGCTCAGCTCCCTGGAGTCGCGGCTCCTCGTCCCGGCCTCCGATCTCGCCAACGGTGCGAACGGAGCGGCGGCGTTCTGGTCTCCGGACGGAGCCTCGATCGCCTACGCCGCGCTCGGCAGCCTGCGGCGGGTCGCCGTCGCCGGCGGCGCTCCGAGGACGATCTGCAAGCTGGCAGGCGACGAGAACGGCGGCGTCTGGATGGCGGACGACATGATCGTCTTCACGACCACACGCGGACCGATGTACCGGGTTCGCGCCGGCGGCGGCGATCCCGAGGTGATCCTCTCCCCCGACCCGAAGGAGGAGCTCGACTTCCATCAGCCGAGCGCTCTGCCCGACGGGCGCGGCCTGGTCTACTCGGTCCACCGTCTGCGGGGCGTGGACACGATCGAGATGCTCCGCGACGGGAAGCGGAGCGTCGTGCTGCGCGTCGATTCCGGTCCGATCAACCTCCAGGACAGCCCGCAGATCGTCAACGTGCCGTTCTATTCGCCGACCGGCCACCTCCTCTACCAGCGCGATCAGGGCAACGTCGGTCTCTGGGCGCTGCCGTTCTCGATCGAGAAGGGGGTCGCGACCGGCGAGCCATTCCTGGTCGCGCCCGGAATGGAGAACGGCTCGGTCGCGAACGACGGGACGCTCGTCTACTCCGGGAAAGCGGGGAGTGTTTCGGCGCAGCTGACGCTGGTGAGTCGCGACGGGAAGCTCGAGCGCACGCTCGGCGAGGCCCTCCCCGACCTGCGCGTCGGCACCTTCTCCGCCGACGGCCGGCGGCTCCTCTACGAAGCGGCGGAGCGGCAGGCCTCCGACCTCTACGTCTGGGAGTTCGACGGCGATCGGGGCGCGCGCCTCACCAACACGCCGGAAGCGGAGTACGAGCCGGTCTGGATTCCGGGCAGCGGCCGGGTCGCGTTCTCGGCTCCGAGCGAGAGTTGCCGTGCGGTGTTCGGGATGAACGCCGACGGCACGGGGGCTCGCGAGCTGCTGGTGGAGAAGGCCTCGGAGCCATGGTTCGCTCCGGGCGGTGGCGAGCTCGTCTACACCTCTACTTGCCAGAAGTCCCACGGCGTCAACCGATTCGAGATCGCCCAGAAGTCGGACTCGCCGCTGCTCGATGCGGCGGCGGGAATCGACAGCGCCACGCTCTCGCCGGATGGGCGCTACCTCGCCTACCGGTCGTGGGAAGGGGGCAAGGCGCAGCTCTACCTCACGCGCTACCCGAGCCTCGACGGCCGATGGCTCGTCGCGGAAGCGGAATCGGTGCTGCGCTGGGCGCGCGACGGTTCGGAGGTCTACTACCTTTCACCCTCGCCGGACCGGATGATGGCGGCTCCGGTGCGGCTCGACCCGGTCTTCTCGATCGGCGAGGCGAGGCCGCTCTTCGAGCTGGCTCCTCTCGGGGTTCCGCGGCAGTCGAGGTTCGACGTCTCGCCCGACGGGAGGCGCTTCGCGATGATCCGCGAGACGGCGCCCTCCGAGAACAAGGGCAAGATCGTCGTCGTCGAGAACTGGTTCGAGGAGTTCAGGAAGCCGTAAGCGTGAAGTAGTGTCGGACCTCACTTTGTCCGGCGGGAATCGTGGGTCGGGACGGGGGGCAGCGGCTTGATCGGATCGCGACTCGGGCATTACTCCATCACCGCGAAGCTCGGCGAGGGCGGGATGGGCGAGGTCTATCGCGCCACCGACTCCAAGCTGAAGCGCGACGTCGCGATCAAGGTCCTACCCCAGGCCTTCACCGAGGACAAGGAACGCCTCGCCCGCTTCGAGCGCGAAGCGCAGCTCCTCGCCCAGCTCCACCATCCGAACATCGCCTCGATCTTCGGCATGGAAGAGGCCGAAGGTACGCGCGCCCTGATCATGGAGCTCGTCGAAGGTCCGACCCTGGCGGAGCGCCTCGAGCAAGGGCCGTTACCCTTCAATGAAAGCCTTTCCGTCTCTTTGCAGATTGCTCAGGCCCTCGAAGAGGCGCACGAGAAGGGCATCGTGCACAGGGATCTCAAGCCACAGAACATCAAAGCTTCCAAAGAAGGAAAAACCAAAGTCCTCGACTTCGGATTGGCGAAGGCGATGGATCCGGCCGCTGGATCGGCGGCGTCGGTGGCGGATCTCGCGCGCTCGCCGACGATGATGCAGTCGCCGACCCTGACGGCGGCGCACGGGACGCAGCTCGGGGTGATTCTGGGGACCGCGGCCTACATGGCGCCGGAGCAGGCGCGCGGGGTGGCCGTGGACAAGCGCGCCGACATCTGGGCGTTCGGCGTGGTCGTCTACGAGATGCTGACGGGCCGGCGCCTGTTCGAAGGCGAGCTGGTGACCGACGTGCTCGCCAGCGTGCTCCGGAAGGAGATCGACTTCGAGAGGCTGCCCGCGGACGTGCCGGTGGCGATGCGGCAGCTCCTGCGCCGCTGCCTCGAGCGCAATCCGAAGAACCGCCTGCACGACATCGCCGATGCGCGCATCGCCCTGGAGGACCTCCGAGCGCGGCGGGACGAAGGGGAGCCGGCGGCGTTCGCGACTCCTGCGCTCACTTCCTCTCGAACCCGCGAGCGGCTCGCCTGGGCGCTAGCGGCGGCCGCCCTGGTCGCAGCCCGCGGCGTGTCGGGAGCGGCGCTCTGGCGCTCGGCGCCGCCAGAGCGTCAGC
>ERZ1292633.4195-Hain-H41-02um-R1-4195-length-13503-cov-6_pt1 | contig 13503 bp, 5 predicted proteins | sample MGYA00564406_ERZ1292633 | MGnify/ENA primary metagenome ERZ1292633 (study PRJEB36523, sample SAMEA6512639) | groundwater metagenome | collected 2019-01-08 | study: AquaDiva: Metagenomics assemblies of 32 groundwater samples
AGAATCGAACCCGGGAGCCGGATGGTGATCTCCGTTTCGGTGACTACGGCGCCGAGACGGGTCAGGCGATCCTCGACGCTGGTCGACTTCGCGGCGAGCGAGGTGGCCGACCCCGCAATGGCGGTTGTCTGACCGGTGATGGTCGTGATGCTCATGCGCATCGACATGGTCTTGTTCTGGTTTCCCGGATCCCTGAGAACCGATTCGGCGAGGGCTTGCGCCCCGGGCGGCTCGGGATCGACCCACGCGGTCACGGCGGGGGCGGGCGAAGCCACCCGGCTCGAAGGTGAGCTCGCGACGGGCACGGCGTCCGGCGAACCGCCCGCTACCTCGGACCGGGCGCTCTTCTCACTCGCGCCGCAACCCACGGCGAGAGCTCCCAGGGCGCAGGCGATGAAGCGCCGCAGGAGCACGGCTACTTCTCGGTGATCGGCGCGGATTCGAACGGCTCCGTTCCGTCGAAGAAGACGGTGAGCACCTTGACCTCGGGCGGAGGCGCCGGGTACTTGGCCCAGTAACGGAGCGTGGCGCCGGCCTCGATGTCCTCGGAGACGCCATGCATTTCGGAGCCGATGTAATTGTGCGCCGAAGCGACCGACTTTCCTTCCTTGTCGGTGAGCACGAAATACTTCGTGCCGCTTTCCTCATCGACCAGGTAGGTTCGCGAATTCGAACCCATGTAGGCGAACTGCACCCTCTTCTTCCCGGTGGCTGCGTCGGTGTTGGTGTTGCGCACCGCCCACTTCATGGTGAGCACGGATGCCTTGCGTTCGAGGGAGATGAGGTCGACCGTGATCCCCGGCGTGTTCGACTCGGCGCTGGCGATGGGCGCGGCGGCGACGGGCACGGCGAGGGCCAACGTGGCGAGAAGCAAGACAGCGGCTGTACGCATGGGTGCCTCCTCAAGACTGGATGGGACCGATGGTAAACCAATCCACCGCCCGGCGATAGCTCGCCCCCGGGCGGTGGACAACCTGACTGCCGCGTCTGGCAAGCCCACTCCCGGCCCGGCATGTCCGTCGCAATCCGGCCGCGACCTCGCTATCCTCAGGTTGCAGCAGAACCCCGAAAGGAACCTCATGCGTCTGGCAGCCCTGGTCGCAGCCGCTCTGCTCCTTCCTGCCTCCGCCACGGCGCAGGAGACGCCCAACGCCTTCACCGGAGCGAGGATCCTCACGTCACCGGCGTCGTCATCGAAGGCGAGCTGGTGAGTGACAGGAGTCGATGAGCCCGATGCTGAACATCTCTCCCGGCGCCGGGCCGCGATGACGATCGCTCCCGGCTCGCGACTCGGCACGTACGAGATCACCGCGAAGCTCGGCGAAGGCGGCATGGGCGAGGTCTACCGCGCGACGGATTCGCGGCTCAAGCGCGAGGTGGCGATCAAGGTGCTGCCCGCCGCGTTCACCGCAGACCGGGAACGACTTGCCCGCTTCGAGCGCGAGGCGCAGCTCCTCGCCCAGCTTCATCATCCCAACATCGCCTCGATCTTCGGCCTCGAGGAGTCGGACGGCGTGCGCGCGCTGGTCATGGAGCTCGTTGAAGGTCCGACGCTTGCGGAGCGCATGGAGTCTGGACCTCTTTCCTTCGCTGAGAGCCTTTCTGTCGCATTGCAGATCGCGCAGGCGCTCGAAGAGGCGCACGAAAAGGGCATTGTTCACAGGGATCTGAAGCCGCAAAACGTCAAGGCTCCTGTGGAAGGTAGAGTCAAAGTTCTCGATTTCGGACTCGCGAAGGCGATGGATGCAGGCATCGGAGGCGCCTCGCCGGCGGATCTGGCGCGCTCGCCGACGATGCTGAACTCGCCGACGCTGACCGCCGCGGCGATCGGCGGGGGAACCCAGGTCGGCGTCATCCTCGGCACGGCCGCCTACATGGCGCCGGAGCAAGCGGCGGGGGGAACGGCCGACCGCCGCGCCGACGTCTGGGCGTTCGGCGTCGTGCTCTACGAGATGCTCACCGGGCGCCGGCTTTTCGAAGGCGAGACGGTCTCGCACGTGCTCGCCGGCGTGCTCAAGGACGAGCCCGACTTCTCGGCGCTGCCAGCGGGAATCCCGAAACGGATCGAGAATCTGGTGCGGCGCTGCCTGAGGAAGAAGCCGCGCGAGCGCTTGCAGGCGATCGGCGACGCGCGCGTGGTGATCGAAGAAGTGCTCGCCGATCCGCAGCGCGACGCGGCGCCGATCGCGCCTGCGTTCGCCCTTTCCCCGGTGACCTCCGGCCGCCCGCGACTGGCGTGGCTGCTGGCCGTGGCCGGCCTCGCCGCGGCGGCGCTCTTCGCGGCGCTCTGGATCGGCTCCGGAAAGAACGGTGCGGAGAAACGGTTCTACAACGCCGCCCTCGTTGCCCCGGCGGGGACGGCGTTCACCGACTACTTCGCGCTCTCGCCAGACGGGCGCCGCGTGGTGTTCGAGGGCTACGACGCCAAGTCGGGCGAACGCTCGCTCTGGGTCCGTGAGCTCGATCGCGGCGCCGCCACGAAGCTCCCTCCGACCGGGGGCGGCGACATGCCGTTCTGGTCCCCCGATGGGACGCAGGTCGGTTTCTTCGCCGAGGGCAAGCTCAAGCGGATCGATCTTCGCGGCGGGCCCGCGCAGACCATCTGCGATGCGCCGACGCCGCGCGGCGGAGCTTGGGGTCCTGACGGCCGGATCGTCTTCTCGCCGTCGTTTCGCATCGGTCTCTCGATCGTGGCGGCGAGCGGCGGAGTGCCAGAGCCTCTGACGACGCTCGACAGCTCGCGCTCGGAGAAAAGCCACCGCTTCCCGCTTTTCCTTCCCGGAGGCAAGACGATTCTCTTCCTGGCGCAGACCGCGGAGGGCGGATCGCGCGACGACGAGAGCACCATCGAGGCGTTGGAGCTCGCGAGCGGCAAGCGCACCCGCGTGATCGTCGCGAACTCCTCGCCGCTCTTCGCTGCGCCCGGGCAAGTCCTGTTCTGGCGCGAAGGGGCGCTCCTCGCGCAGCGCTTTGACCTGAGCCGGCTCGCGGTTACGGGCGATCCGGTGGCGGTCGCGTCACCGGTTGCTTTTACGCAGAACGAGCACGTTCTTGCGTCGGTCTCCAACGAAGGCACGCTGCTCTACCGTGCCGGCTCTCGCGGCAGTTTCTCGTCTCTGGTCTGGCTCGACCGTAGCGGCCTCGGCGTCAAGGTGCTCAGGGACCGGGCGCTCTTCCACACCAGTTTTGCGCTTTCGCCGGATGGCGAGCGCCTGGCCTTCGCTGTCAACAGCGCGGGACAGGGCTCGACCGATCTCTGGGTCTTGGACCTGGCGCGAGATTCGGCGAGCCGGTCGACCTTCGAGGACGGGAACGAAAACTGGCCGGTCTGGTCGCCCGATGGCCGTCACATCTATTACTCACAGGAGGGGCGCAACGACGGCACGATCTTCCGGCGCGCCACGGACGGCACCGGTGCGGCTGAGGAGGTCGGGTCGACGCCGCAGGGGATCTGGCCTCTGGCGGCCGCACACGATGGCCGATCGCTCGCGATCGGAACCGTGGGTGCGAGCTCGAATTTCGACATCTTGCGCTTCGACCTCGCGACCAAGGCGATCGCGCCGCTCGTTGAGACCTCGTTCATCGACGAAGATCCGGCGCTGTCGCCCGACGACCGCCTGCTCGCCTACGTCTGCGAACTGTCGGGGCGTCGGGAGATCTACGTGCAGACGCTCGGCGGCGAGCGCGGCCGGTGGCAAATCTCGAGCGAGGGCGGCGTGCGACCACGCTGGCGCGCCGACGGTCGCGAGCTCTACTTTCTCGCCCGTCCCGATCGCCTGATGGTGGTCGAGGTCGAGCCCGGACTGGTGCCTCACTTCTCGCCCCCGCGCGAGCTTTTCCGTCAACCGATCGAGAGTTTCGACGCCGCTCCGGATGGCGAGCATTTCGTCGCCCTGCGCTCCGCCGACAGTGACGAGAACCAGCCGCTGACGCTGGTCACGAACTGGCCGCGGCTGGTTCCGCGGTCCGGAAGCTGATGATCGGCACGCGATTCGGCCCCTACGAGATCACCGCCAAGTTGGGCGAGGGTGGCATGGGCGAGGTCTATCGGGCCCACGACAGCCGCCTCGAGCGCGACGCGGCGATCAAGGTTCTGCCCGCCGCCTTCGTCGCCGATCCGGAACGGCTCGCCCGCTTCGAGCGCGAGGCCAAGCTCCTGGCGAGTCTGAACCATCCCAACATCGCGGCGATCTATGGGCTCGAGGAGTCGGGCGCTGTGCGCGCTCTGGTCATGGAGCTTGTCGAGGGTCCGACGCTGGCGGATCGGCTCGAGGCCGGGGCCCTTTCGCTTGGTGAGAGCCTTACTTTTTCCTTGCAGATCGCGCAGGCGCTCGAAGAGGCGCACGAAAAGGGAATCGTCCACCGCGACCTCAAGCCTCAAAACATAAAGGCTTCCGCAGAAGGAAGGATCAAAGTCCTCGACTTCGGGCTGGCGAAGGCGATGGATCCGGTCGCCGGCAGTTCGGCTGCGGCGGATCTGGCGCGCTCGCCGACCATCATGAACTCCCCGACGTTGACCGCGGCAGCGATCGCCGGGGGCACGCAGCTCGGCATGATCCTCGGCACCGCGGCCTACATGGCGCCGGAGCAGGCGCGTGGAGCGGCGGTCGACAAGCGCGCCGACATCTGGGCTTTCGGCGTGCTGTGCTACGAGATGCTGACCGGCGAGCGCCTGTTCGAAGGCGACAGCGTGGTCGACACGCTCTCGGCCGTGATGCGCAAAGAGATCGACCTCCAGCGTTTGCCGCAGTCGACGTCGCGGCGAGTGCGCGATCTCCTCCGCCGTTGCCTCGAGCGCAATCCGAAGAACCGGCTCCACGACATCGCCGACGCCCGGATCGTGCTCGAGGAGGTGCTCGCGGGATGGGTGGACGAAGCTTCGGCGGCGAGCGCCGGGCCGCCAGCCCGATCTGTTGCCAGCCGCTTCGGTCGCCTCGGCTGGGCGGTCACGGCGCTTCTCGCAGTCGCGCTGCTCGCGATCGCTCTACGGGGCAAGGCGCCGGCGCCGCGGCCGCCGCAGCTTCGCTTCGCGATCTCCGCGGCGTCGGGCGCCTCGATCGCCGGCGGCGCCGGGAACTCGGCGATCTCGCCCGACGGCCGGCGCGTGGTCTTCCTGGGCAGCGACGCGGAGGGCCGCCAAGGTCTCTGGCTCCAGGAGCTCGACCAGGTCCGCGCCCGCTTCCTCGCCGGCAGCGAAGGCGCCAGCTACCCGTTCTGGGCTCCCGACAGCCGGCGGGTGGGTTTTTTCGCCAAAGGGAAACTCGCCAAGCTGTCGCTCGGAGAGGGGCGCGTCGAGGCGATCTGCGACGTGATCGAGGGTCGCGGTGCGAGCTGGAGCCGGGCCGGGACCATTGTCTTCGCTCCCGCCGTCACCGGCGGGCTCGCCGCCGTTTCCGACGCGGGTGGCGAGGCGAAACCCGTGACGCGGATCGAAGATTCCAAGCAGGAGCTCTCGCACCGCTTCCCGGCTTTTCTGCCCGACGGGAAGAGATTTGTCTACATCGCCGATCCGGGCGCCGCCATCGAAGAGGGACGGGTGTTCCTCGCTTCGCTCGACGGCGGCGCACGCCGCCTCCTCTATCGTTCGCGGCGCGCGCCGATCTACGCCGAGCCCGGCTATCTGATCGACGCGATCGGCGATCGGCTGGTGGCGCGCGGCTTCGATCCCGAGTCCGGGGAACTCCGCGGCGAGCCGCGGCGACTCGAAGAGGCGACGCCCATGTATGTCAACACGCAGGACCGCGCCGCCTCGGTTTCCGCATCGGGCGCTCTCCTGGTGCCGCATTCGGAAGCCACCGGCACGAAGATCGTCTGGCTCGATCGCCGCGGGCGCCAGCGCGGCGAGATCCCGTTGCCCCGAGGGAGATTCGACATGCCGCGGATCTCCCCCGACGGTCAACGCCTGGCAATCGTCTCGATCGACTCGAAGGAGAGCGAGGAGGATCTCTGGGTGGTCGACCTCGCCTCCGAGCAGGCGAGCCGGCTGACCTTCGCGGCGGGCGCCGATCGGTATCCGGTCTGGTCTCCGGACGGCGCGAGCCTCGTTTTCCAGACCAACCGCGGGTCGGTGAACAACCTCTGGATCCGGCCCGCTGGAGGCAGCGGCGTCGAGCGGCCGTTCTTCGAGTCGCCGACCGCCTGGAAGGTGGCGCACAGCTGGGTCGGTGGCACGCTCGCCTTCGGGACCGCCGAGCTCGAGACCGGCTTCGATCTCTGGCTGCTCTGGCCGGGCCGACCCGAGGCGCCACCGCTCCAGCTCCTGCGCTCGCCGGCGACCGAGGCCGAAGCGGCGATCTCGCCCGACGAGCGCTGGCTCGCCTACGCTTCGAACGAGTCCGGGCGACAGGAGATCTACGTCGTGTCGCTCCCCGACGCCAGGATCAAGTATCAGGTGACGACTGAGGGCGGGCGGCAACCGATCTGGACCCGGGGCGGGCGCGAGCTCATCTACCGCACCCCCGGATACTCGATCGCGACCGTTCCCGTCACCCTCGGCGAGGCGCTGGCGTTCGGAACACCGGCCACCCTCTTCCCGAGGGCGCGCTCCAACTGGAGCGCCGGCGGCGAGGAGCTGTTCTTCGACGTCGCCGCCGACGGCAACCGGATCGTCCTGCTCGAGCCGGCGGGCGAGGGGAGCCAGTCGCTCGTGGTGGTCACCGACTGGCTCGCCGAGCTCGGTGGCGAAGGCGCCAGGCATTGAGAAGGCTCTTGCGTGAATCCGATAGGGGTTGACCGACGGTGCTGGTGCTCACGCGCCCGTCAGCGATCGGCTATCTCACGCGGGTGACCGTGGCGCCGATTGCGTCGACTCTCCGCGGCGTGCCCTCCGAAATCGCCCTGGGGATCGAAGAGGGAATGCGGCAGCCGTGCGCGATCAATCTCCACAACCTGGTCACCGTCGCCAGACAAGGTCTGGGCCGGCGGCTCACCCGACTTTCCGAGGATCGCATGCGCGAAGTCTGCGCGGCGCTGGCGTTCGCGCTCGGTTGTGATCGCTGAGCCGCCGCTCTGAGCGCCCTCGGCAGGGATAGGCTCGCAGAGTTGATCGGCACTTCGGTTTCGCGCACCAGGATCGTCGCCAGGCTCGGCGGCGGCGGCTGACGGAGCCGGTCTCTCCGAGGAGGGTTGCCATGCTGAACCCGATCTGCCGTCGCTTCGGTGTCGCGGTGATGCTCGCCGCGGGGGCCGTGTCTCAGGGCTCGGCGCGGGAGGTCGCGGGCGATCCGCGCGTCCGGGAGGCGCTCGCATTCGTCGAGCTCTGGCTCGACGGGCAGCGGGCGTACGAGGGGATCCCGGGAATCTCGGTGGCGATCGTCCATGACCAGGAGCTTGTCTGGTCGGCCGGGTTCGGCCTGGCCGACCGGGAGCGGCAGACGGCGGCGACGCCGTCGACGGTCTACAGCATCTGTTCGATCTCCAAGCTCTTCACCAGCGTCGCCGTGATGCAGCTGCGCGACGAAGGACGGCTGCGGCTCGACGATCCGGTGGTTCGGCACCTGCCCTGGTTCGCCGTCCCGCAGATGTACCCGGAGTCGTCCCCGATCGACATCGAGAGTCTGCTCACCCATTCGGCGGGCTTCCAGGAAGATCCGTCCATTCCGTACTGGACCGCGCCGTTCGACTTTCCGACGCGCGAGGAAATCCGCGAGAGCCTCCCCGCCGAGGAGACGCTCTACCCGTCCGAGAGCCGTTACGAATACTCGAACCTCGGGCTCGTGCTGGCGGGCGAGATCGTGGCGGCGGTCTCCGGGTCGGCGTTCGAAGAGCGCGTGCGGGAGCGCGTTCTCGATCCGCTCGGTCTCGCGAGCACGATGGAGCTGCCGGAGGCGCGGCGCGGCGGGCGGCTCGCGACCGGCTACTCGGCGCGCCGGAGAGATGGCGCCCGGCCGGCCGTCGCGCCGTTCGAAACTCGCGGCCTCTTGCCCGCCGCGGGCTTCGCCTCCACGGTCGAGGATCTCGCCCGTTTTGCCTCCTGGCAGCTCCGCCTGCTCGCGGGCGGAAGCTCCGACGTCCTCGCCGCCAACACGCTCCGCGAGATGCAGCGGGTGCAGTTCACCGACCCGGACTGGAGCAAGACCCGGGGTCTCGGTTTCGAGGTCTGGCGGTCGGGCGACCGCACGTTCGTCGGGCACGGCGGCGAATGCCCCGGCTACCGCACGGCGCTCCTCGTCCAGGCCGACGATCGAATCGCGACCGTCTTCATGGCGAACGCCAACGGCGTCCGGAGCGAGGTGTTCGCGCAGCAGATCCACGACATCGTGGCGCCGGCGATCCGCGCCGCGGCCGCTCGAAAGGAACCGGCGGTGGCGGCGCCCTCGGCGCCCTCTTCGGACATCGCGCTCGAGAAGCTCCGGGGCGTCTACGACCTCGCGCCCTGGGGCGGCGAAGCGATCGTCTTCCCGTGGGAGGGTGAGCTCGCTTTTCTCGAGCTCCCGAGCAGCGCGCCGCTCGCCGACCTGTTCCGCCTGCGCGCCGTCGAGGGCCGCCCCGGCCGATTCCGGCGCCTCCGCGAGCACGACGCGGCGGGCGAGCCGATCGTCTTCGATCTCGACGCCGAAGGCCGCGCGCTCAGACTCTGGCGCTGGAACAATCCGTTCCCGAGGATTTCGCGCTGATGGAGGCCGGCTCCCGATGATCGGGTCCCGGCTGGGCCCGTACGAGATCACCTCCAAGCTCGGCGAGGGCGGCATGGGGGAGGTTTTCCGGGCGCGCGACTCACGACTCCAGCGCGATGTGGCGCTCAAGATCCTGCCGGCTGAGGTGGGCGCCGATCCGGAGCGGCTGGAGCGCTTCCGGCGCGAAGCGCAGGCGGTGGCGGCGCTCAATCATCCGAACATCGTCACCCTGCATTCGTTCGAGGAGGCCGCGGGGGTCTTTTTCCTGACCATGGAGCTGGTCGAGGGCTCGTCGCTCGACGCGCTGATCCCATCTGGCGGCATTCCGCTCGAGGCGTGGCTCGAGATCGGCGCGGCGCTCGCCGACGCGGTCGCGGCGGCGCACGCGAAGGGGATCGTGCACCGCGATCTGAAGCCGGCCAACATCATGATGGGTGAGATCGGCGAGCGGCGACAGGTCAAGGTCCTCGACTTCGGTCTCGCCCGAATGGCGGAGACGGGCCAAGAGGCCACTGCCCCGAACGCGCCGACGCTCTTGACGCGCGAGGGTGTCGTCATGGGGACGCTGCCCTACATGTCGCCGGAGCAGGTGCGGGGAGCGCCGCTCGACGAGCGCACCGATCTCTTTTCACTCGGCGTGATCCTTTATGAAATGGCGACCGGCCATCGGCCGTTTCGCGGCGAGACTTCGGCCGAGCTCGGCTCGGCGATCCTGCGCGATCCGCCGCCGCCGCTCGCCGAGCGGCACGAAGCGCTGCCGGCCGACGTCGAGCGGATCCTCAAGCGCTGCCTCGAGAAAGAGCCGCGCGACCGGATGCCCTCCGCCCGCGCGCTCTACGACGAGCTCCGTCTGTTGCGCCGGGACCTCGCGGCGAGCGCGCCGGCGCCGCGCGCCGATTCGGGCGCCGATTCGAGCCCTGGCCGCGCCGCGGAGCGGTTCTCGGTCGCGGTGCTGCCCTTCAAGAGCTCCGGTGACGCGGACATGAAGTCCTTCGCCGACGGCCTCGGCGAGGAGATCACGACCGGACTCTCGCGTTTTCGGTATCTGTCGGTCGTCGCGGGCGCCTCGGGAGCCCCGGGCGCCGAGCTCGGCGCGCGCTACGCCCTGGAAGGAAGCATCCGCAAGGGAGGCTCTACCGTTCGCGTGAGCGCCCAGCTCGTCGACGTCCGGAGCGGAGCGCGGCTCTGGGCCGAGACCTATAACCAGGACCTCCAGGCTTCGAGCATCTTCTCGGCACAGGACGACGTCGCTGCCCGTATCGTCGCGACAGTCGCCGACAGCTACGGAGTGCTCGTGCATTCGATACGGTCGGCGATGCGGCAGAAAGACGACGCCGAGCTCACGTCCGTGGAGTGGCAGTTTCAATATTTCGCCTACCGCGAGCAGATCACGCCCGCGTCCCACGCCGCGCTCGAGGGCCGGCTGGAGCGCGCCCTGGAGCGAAACGACCGGCAGTCGGAACTGTGGGCCTGCCTCGCGCAGATCTACGTCGACCAATACGCGTTCGGTTTCAGGGCCGACGCGACATCCCTCGATCGGGCCCTGGCTGCAGCCCGCCGCGCGGTCGAGCTCGATCGCGCGAACCAGTTCGCGCTCGTCTCGCTCGCGCAGGTGCACTTTTTTCGGCGGGACCTCGCGGCGTTCGGCCCGGCGGCGGAGCGCGCGATGGCCCTCAATCCGCTCAACACCGACGCTCTCGGGATCCTGGGCCTGCAGATCGTGCACACGGGTGAGTTCCAGCGGGGAACCGCAATCGTGCGCCGCGCGATGGAGCTCAATGCCAACCACGCGGGCTGGATGCATTTCGCTCCCCTGTGGGAACACTTCCACAAGGGCGAGTACGAGCAGGCCCTCGAGTGCGCGAACCGGGTGGACGTACCCGGCCTTTTCTGGCCCTTTCTCGTGGCCGCGGCGGCCTGCGGGCACCTCGGCCGGCACGCCGAAGCCGAGGCAGCGGTCCGCGACCTCCTGGCTCTGGACCCCGAGTTCGCGGCCCACGCGCGCCCGAACATCGAGAGTTGGCACTTTGCGAGCGGGCTGCTCGAGCCGCTGCTCGAGGGACTGCGCCGGGCGGGATTGGCCGTTCCATCGGTACCTGAGTCAGGAACGATCTCGGTCGCGGCTGGAGCTTCTCCCCGGTCGCCCAGCTCGGGCGCCTCCCGCGCCATCGAGGGCTTCTGGGTCGCGGTCCTGCCATTCAAGCAGAGCGGCGGCGGCGTCGAGCTCACGGCCCTGGCCGAGGGATTGACGGAAGCCATCGTCACCGGCCTCTCGCGCTTCTCGTACCTTCACGTCGTCGCTCGAAGCGCGACGTCTCACCTCGCCAACCAGGTCGTGGATGTCCGCTCCGCGGGCAAGGAGCTGGGCGCCCGCTACGTGATGGAGGGGAGCTTCCGGCAGGCGGGGACGAAGGTGCGCCTCGCGGTGCAGCTCGTCGACACGGAGTCCGGGGCCCATCTCTGGGCGGAGACCTACGACCGCGCCTTCGATCCCGAGGCGGCGTTCGAGCTCCACGACGACCTCGTCCCGCGCATCGTCTCGACGGTGGCGGATCAGAACGGCATCCTGACTCGCAGGATGAGCGATGCGTTGCGCAGCAAGAGCGAAGACGCCTTGACTCCGCACGAGGCCGTGCTTCGCGCGTTCACCTATTTCGAGCGCGTGACTCCCGACGAGCATGCCGTCGTGAGACGAATTCTGGAAAACGCCGTGCGAGTGGCTCCGGACTACGCCGACGCCTGGGCGATGTTGTCCCTCATGTATACGGTCGAGTTCGCGGACGACTTCAATCCCCTGCCGGATCCTCTGGACCGCGCCCTGACCGCTGCACAGCGCTCCGTGCATCTCGCCGCGACCCACGCTCTCGGCCACTACGCGCTGGCCTTCGTCTACTTCCTCCGCAAGGAGACCGCTTCCTTCCGGGCGGAGGCGGAAAAGGCCCTGGCGCTCAATCCGATGGATGGCTCGGTGATGGGCATTCTAGGCGTGCTCGTGGAGCATGCTGGCGAGTCAGAGCGGGGTTGCCGATTGGCCGATGCCGCCATGCAGCTCAACCCCAACTATCCGGGCCTGTTCCGCTGGGCCGCGTTCGCCCGTGCCTATGGCCAGGGGAAGTACGCGGAGGCTCTCGAGCTGGCGGTTCGGATCAACATGCCCAATTACTTCTACGCGCATGCCGCGCGGGCCGCGACGCTCGGTCAGCTGGGCCGGCGCGAGGCCGCGAAGGTCGAGCTCGAGGAGCTGCTCGCCCTCCGTCCCGACTTCGCGACCGAGGCGCGCCGCGAGTTCTCCAAGTGGTACGACTCCGGTCGGGTCGAGCAGATGATCGACGGCCTGCGCAAGGCGGGGCTGGACATCGCTCCGGAGCCCGCGGCGGGAGCTCCCGCGCCAGCACCTGCGCGTTCTTCCCCACCCAACTCGGGCGCGTCGCGCGCCGACGAGGGCTTCTGGGTCGCGGTCCTGCCGTTCAAGTACGCGGGAAGCAGCGCCGACCTCACCGCCCTGGCCGAGGGGTTGTCCGAAGAGATCGTCACTGGACTCTCTCGATTCTCTTACCTTCGAGTCATCTCGCGCAGCTCGACGCAGCGATTCACCGGCGAAACGGCGGATGTGCGTTCCATTGGCAAGGAGCTCGGCGCTCGCTACGTGATGGAAGGGAGTCTCCGGCAGGCTGGATCCAGGCTTCGCCTCGCCGTGCAGCTCGTGGACGCCCTGTCCGGCGCGCATCTCTGGGCCGAGAGCTACGAGCGCACCTTCAGTCCCGAAACCATGTTCGAGCTCTCGGACGACCTGGTTCCGCGCATCGTCTCGACGGTGGCCGACATCCACGGCGTCCTGCCCCGGAGCATGGGCGAGGCGGTGCGCAGCCGCTCGCCTGACCAGCTGAGCCCCTACGAAGCGGTGCTGCGCAGTTTCGTCTACTTCAATCGGGTCACGGCCGACGAGCTCTCCGCTGCGCGGTCGGCCTTGGAGCTGGCGGTGCAGCGGGCACCGGACTTTGCCGATGCCTGGGCCATGCTGGCCGTGCTGTGCGCCCAGGACTATGGGCAGGGGTTCAAGCTCCTGGATGATCCCCTGGCGAGCGGCGCCGCCGCTGCGCGGCGCGCCGTGGAGGTCGGGCCATCCAATCACCTGGCGCACTTCAGCCTGGCCCAGGTGCTCTACTTTCAGAAGGAGCGACAGGCGTTTCGCATCTCCGCGGAGCGGGCCGTCGCGCTCAACCCGATGGACGGCAACTCCATCGCCTTCATGGGGGAGCTGTTGGTCTATTCGGGCGACTTCGAGCGCGGTCTCGCGCTCGCGGAGCGCGCCAAGCAGCTCAATCCGAATCACCCCGGCTGGTACTGGTATGCCAACTGCTACCGCGCTTATCTAAAGGGCGACGACGCCGCAGCGCTCGAGTTTGCCCACAAGGTGAATCTGCCGAAACACTGGGGTCAGCACATCGCGCTGGCCGCCGCCCTCGGCCAGCTCGGAGACCGCGCCGGCGCCGCGAAGGCCGTGCGCAACCTGCTCGCCGTGCGGCCGGACTGCGCCACAACAGCGCGCCACGACTTCGAGAAGTGGTGGGAATCCGAGTACGTGGAGCGCCTGATCGACGGCCTGCGCAAGGCGGGGCTCGACGTGCCCGCGCCCGCGCGAGCCGGACCGGCCGAAAAGCCCGCTGCCGCCGTTGCCATCGCGGTGCTGCCGTTCGCTGACATGAGCCCGGGGCGCGATCAGGAGTACCTCTGCGAAGGGATGGCCGAGGAGATCATGAACGCGCTGACGCGAATCGACGGCCTGCGCGTCGCGGCGCGCACCTCGTCGTTTCGCGCCCAGCGCGAGGGCGGCGATCCGCGCGCGATCGGCGAGCGGCTCGGCGCGGGTCTGATCCTCGAAGGCAGC
>ERZ1292633.4197-Hain-H41-02um-R1-4197-length-13502-cov-6_pt1 | contig 13502 bp, 9 predicted proteins | sample MGYA00564406_ERZ1292633 | MGnify/ENA primary metagenome ERZ1292633 (study PRJEB36523, sample SAMEA6512639) | groundwater metagenome | collected 2019-01-08 | study: AquaDiva: Metagenomics assemblies of 32 groundwater samples
GCGTTCGCAAATTCGGGCAGAACGGATCGGCAAACTCCACATGGGCGACGATCCCTTCATCGAAGAACGTGCTCGCCCGGCGAAACGTTTTGTCGATCACCTGATCGCACAGCACGAGGTGACCCGGCTCGATGTCCTCGCGCAGACTCCCCGTCGCCCCGCTGGCGATGATCGCCGACACGCCGAGTTTCTTCAGCGCCCAGATGTTTGCGCGGTACGGCACGATCGAGGGATTGAACCGATGTCCCGGCCCGTGGCGAGAGATGAACGCCACCTCGACGCCCTCCCAGTTCGCGACCACCGGCGGCGTGCTCGGCGGACCGTACGGTGTGTCCACTCGAACGGTTTTGCCGCCCGCGCCGCGCATCAGCGCGTCGCCCAGCCCCGTCCCGCCGATGATCCCGATTTGCGCTTCTGACCCGATCATCTTCAACGCGCCATTCGCTCAGCGTCCCGTCGGTTTACCGCCTTTTCGCGGATCGGACGCGCCGATCCACCCTTCGCCATCGCGCATGATTGCCTGCACGATCCCCGACTTATAGGTCTGCGCTATTTTGTGCCCGCACTTTTTAAGGTCTTCGATGTAACCCGGGGGGGCTTCTCTATCAAAATAAACCAAATCCGGCTGCCATTGATGATGTGGACGATGCGTTTCGATCGCCCATTGAAACGGAAAATGCGCATCGAGCACAATAAGCACCACATTCAATACGGAACTGATGATTCGTGGACCACCCGACGCGCCCAGCAACAAATAGGGTTGTCCGTCCTTTAGCACGATCGTTGGAGACATGCTCGAAAGCGGCCGCTTTCCCGGCGCAATCGCATTCGCATTTGATTGAATGAGGCCGAATGCATTGGGTTTTCCCGGCTCGGTCGCGAAGTCGTCCATTTCGTTGTTGAGAATCAATCCCCACTCCTCGATGGCCGTCAGCGAACCAAATGACGTATTGATAGTCTCCGTACTCACCACCACGTTTCCAAACCGGTCCGCGATGCAAAAGTGCGAAGTCCCAGCGTCTTTGGGCATTCCCGTCGATCCATATTGCTTGATTTCAGACACCCTCTGATAGTCGATTTGCCGCGCCAGCGCGGCGGCATACGACTTGGAAAGCAGGCGTTTAGTCGGCACGTCAACGAAATCCTGGTCGCCAAGCCACACCGCGCGGTCCGCGAAGGCGTGTTTCATGGCCTCAATCTGCAAGTGATAGTCGGGCATGTCATGGCGCGGTAGCGGAGGCCGAGGAAAATTCTCTAGGATATTAAGAGTCTCCGCGAGCGCGATCCCGCCCGACGACGGCGATGGCATCAGGATCAGGTCATAGTCCCGGTAGGTGGAGACAATCGGATCGCGCATCTTGGGTTGATAATTCGCGAGATCGGCTTCGGCAATAATCCCGCCGTGACGCTTCATCTCGCGGGCGATGGCCGCGGCAACGGTCCCTTTGTAGAACAGATCCGGACCCTCCGCCGCCAGTCCCTCGAGCAGCCGTCCGAGTTCGGGCTGAATCAGCCTGTCGCCCTTTTGCCGCAGGCTTCCGCCCCTTAAGTGAGTGCGGTAAACGTAACCGTACGAATCCGCCAACGAGGGATGCTTCTTATACGATTCAAGGACGTCCTGCGTGGTTCGGACGTAATCCTCGTCGACTGGATAGCCTTCGCGGGCCAAGCGGATCGCCGGCTGCAAAACCTTCTCCAAGGATAACGTGCCCCATTGTGCCAGCGCCTGGCACCGTCCCGCAACAAGTCCCGGCACTGCCACCGCCAGGTAACCGAACTCGCTGCGAGAAGGACCGTCCGGATGACTCGCTCCGGCCTTTGTGAACATATCCGGCGTCGAGGCCGCCGGAGCAGTCTCTCGAAAGTCCTGCACCACGATCCGCCCGTCGGAGAACCGCGCGATCATAAACCCACCGCCGCCGAGTCCTGTGCTGTAGGGCCGTGTCACCGCCAGCGCAAACGACACCGCAACCGCTGCGTCGATCGCGTTTCCCCCGGCCTCCAGGGTCGACAGCCCCGCCTTTGATGCGAACTCCGAATCCGCGGCCACCATCTCGCTCTTGCCGCTCGCAATCCAGTCCACATCGCTCGGCGGACAAGCAAATACAGCGCCGCACAACCCTGTTGCCAAGAGTACGCCGCCAAGCCAATTTCGTTTCATATCGATTTCCCGGAGTAATTCCGGCAATGAGGATAACTGGCACGCCCAGCCTGTCCACTTACGGGCGCTGCCGCGCATTCGATACGTCTTACGGCGCGGGGCAATCGGGTGGTGCGTTCTTGGATGGGGATTGCAGCGCGGAAACGAAGGCCGCATGGTCGGATAGGTCGATGCGCGTGTCGCCGTCGAGGTCGGCGCAGGCACAGATCGGCGAGGCCCACTGGCGACCGCCGAAACACAACTGCATCTCGGCCACGTCCCGAAGATCGACGCGGCCGTCGCCGTTCAGATCGCCGCAAACAGAGGAGCACGGATACAGGCCGATGAGCGTCAACGACGCGGTCCGCTCGCCGTAGAGCGTGCCGATCCTCGCCGAAAAAAGATTCTCGCCGGGGAGAATCACCCAATCGGGAATGACGAATTCGCCCGCCGGATCCACAAGCACGCCGAAATCTGACCCGTCGGGCAATTGGCCGCGAACGATGTCAATGTCCTCGGACCCCGCCGCCATAAAGAGTGCTTCGCGAACCTGTGCGAGCTCCGCGAACCCCCCGGCAAAGAATGCCGTCTGCACGCCGGGAATGTCCGTCGCTATCGCCTGAATCTCGCCGGGGTTAACGTCACTGCCGACGCCGATGGCGAAGACCACATGCCCAAACTGTTTCGTCGCCTGGATCGCCCCCGCCAGGTGTTCCGCCGGACCGGGTGCGCCCTGAACGTTCTCGCCATCCGTCAGGACAATCATCCATTGGGCGGCGCCCTCGCGCCCATTGAGCAGCAGGTTCGCCGACGCATCGTCGATCCCGCACCCGATGCAGGTTCCACCCCCCCGTTTCGTCATTCCGTTGATCGTGCTGAGGATCGTTTGGAAATTACCGTTCAAGTTCAGGACTCGTCGTGCGCCCGAGCTGAACATGGTCACGCCCACTCTTGTTGCGGTTCCGTTGCTTGTAAACCGAAACCCCTGAACCAATGAGATGGCGAAATCCTTCAATTGGACAAACTGAGTCGCGCTGATCGATCCCGATTCGTCGAACACAAGCACCACGTCCAAGCCGCGCGGTCCCCGCCCGACCACGTCGACGACCGCCCCGACCTCATTCGAGCTTCCCTCGGGCGGGGCGTCAAACGCCAATCGGCAAATCTCGGTTCGGCAGGCCGCCCAATCGTCGCAGCGCTCCGAGTTGCATGGGTCGCCGTCCAAGCAGTCGGTATCGAGCGAGCATTGGCCGCAACGACCTGCGCCTTCTTCGCACGCTTCGGTCTGCGGACACGGCGGAACGCCGGGCAAGCACACTCCGGCGCCCACGCAGATTTCCCGACCGTTGCAGAACAAATCGTCGAAGCATGGCTTGGGGTCGCAATTACCTGCTGTATTGCACTCCGGCGTCCAGCAAGTCGACACCAGGCAGTCCGACGCATCCAGACACTTCACGCACCGGTCGTTGGCCTCATCGCAGAGCAGGGGCTCGGTGCAGGGGGGCGGCACCGAAACGCAACCCCCGATTGGAACGCAGACCTCGACTCCGTTGCAATAGACTCCGTCGCTGCAACCTCCCGGTTCATGATCGCATCGGAGGCCGCGCGGTGAATTCGTGCAGATGTCCAGCGTACACTCGTCTCCGTCGTCGCAGGGAAGCGTCGAGGCGCAGCGACAGAAGCGAATGATGTCGGGGGGCGAACAAGTTTCCGTCCCGTTGCAGGGGTCGCCGTCGTCGCAGCCCGCGTTGCTGGCGCAGAATTGACCCTGGGTGCCGCAAGTCTGACCCAGGACAAATCCATTCGAGCACATAAGTGCGGCGCAGCTCACCACCGCGCCCAAGCCTCGTTTGAACGAGGTACTCGCCCCGGCAAATCTAGATCTCGAAGAATCCGAGTTGCGCATTCCATCTCCTCTCTACTCATTCTATCACGTTCGCGTTGAAAACCAACTGCGGCTATTTGCAATCGTCCTCACTGGTTCGATAATCCCACGGGTGACAGCCGCCCAGCCGCGACCAGAATCCGCCCCCGGCATCGTCAGCCGTTACTTCATCCTCGGCACCGCCGGGCACATTGACCACGGAAAGACCTCACTCGTCAGAACCCTCACCGGGACCAACACCGACCGCCTCCCCGAAGAGCAACGCCGTGGCATGACCATCGAACTGGGCTTCGCGGAGCTTACCATCGGCGACACGCAGTTCGGCGTCGTGGACGTGCCCGGGCACGAAAAGTTCGTCCGCACCATGGTCGCCGGGGCGACGGGGATCGACATCGCCCTGCTGGTCGTCGCCGCCGACGATTCCGTCATGCCGCAGACCGTCGAGCACGTGGAAATCCTCAATCTGCTCGGCGTTTCGCGGGCCGTCGTCGCGGTGACGAAGATCGACATGGTCGATTCGTCAATGGTCGAACTGGTATCCGAGGAAGTGCGCGAACTGCTCGCCGACACGCCGCTCGCCGGCGCCGCGATCCGCCCTGTTTCGTCCGTCACCGGCGCAGGCGTCGCGGAACTCAAAGACGCTCTCCTCGAAACGTCCAAACGTCCAAACGTCCAAACATCTAAACATCCAAATTTGGACTTTTTGACTTTTGGATTTTTGGACTTTTCGACCCGCCCGCCCTTCCGCCTGGCCGTCGATCGCGTATTCACCGTTCAGGGTCGCGGCACCGTGGTCACCGGCTCCGTGCTACGCGGAAAAGTGTCAAGCGGTGACACTCTTGAGGTTTGGCCTCCCGGGGCGACATGCCGCGTCCGCGATCTTCAGGCCCACGGCCTGCCGCGGGAACTTCTCGCACGCGGGCAGCGCGCCGCGATCAACATCAGCGGCGTCGACCGCGACGAAATCCAACGCGGCGCCGAACTCGCCACGCCGGGCTACCTGCAACCCTCACGCATTGTCGATGTCCGCCTTCGATGTCTCGCCACACTGCCCCGCCCGCTAAAGTTCACGACCTCCGCCCGCCTCGAAATCGGAACGACCGAACTCCCCGTCCGCGTCGTCCTGTACGAACGCGACGCTTTGCGGCCTGGCGAATCCGCCTACGCCCAACTTCGCGCCGGCGAACCGATCACGGCTGTTCACGGCCAGCGATTCATCCTTCGCGACGAATCGGCCATGCGTACCATCGGCGGCGGCGTTGTCCTCCGACCCGTCACCCGACGCAAGCGCGGCGACGCGACCAAAGAAATCGACGCCCTGTCGCGCTTGGAAAGCCTTTCACCAATCGACCGCGTCGAAGAAGTGCTCCGTGCCGCCGGCTTCGCAACGCCCACGGATTTGCAGGTCTGCGCTCGCGCGGGCCTGGAATTGGACGAGCTTCCAGGCATCTACGAACAACTCAAGGCCCAGTCGCGCTGGGTCGCGGTGCCGGGAACCAATGTATTGGCGGTTCCGGCGGCCATCGACGATCTTTGCGCACGCCTCACCACGTGGCTCGAGCGGCATCACCGCGCCCATCCGGAGCTTCCTGGCCGCCCCATCGACGCCGTCCTCGGCTGGCTCGAGCGCATCACCGCCGGTCGCTCACTCGCCCGCCCGCTCCTCGACTGCTTCGTCCGCGAACGAAAGGTCAAGCTTCTTGGTCGGTTCGCTTGCGCACCCGCGTTCGCGCCGGCCCTCTCTCCCGCAGACGAAAAGATATTGACCGGCATGATCCGCGAAATCCGGGCCGGTCGGTTTCAACCGCCCTCGCCCACCGAAGTCACGGTCGCCGCCGGAGTGGATCGCAAACGAATCGAACGCCTGGTGACTCTAGCCGTCGCCCTCGGTGAACTCGTCCGCGTCGACGGTTCCATCCATCTCCACGCCGACTGCGAACGCGAACTCCGCGAGACCGTGGCCGACCTCATCGGCAAGGTCGGCGGCGTGACCGTCGCCCAAATCCGCAAAGCCCTGCAGTCCAGTCGCAAATTCGTCGTCCCTTTCGTAGAATACCTCGACCGTATCGGGTTCACGAAGCGCAGCGGCGACGTGCGCGTCCTCGCACAGTGAGCCGACCAAACGTAGGACAATCAGAGCCGGGAGCGTCAGCGACCGGTTCATCCGAACTTGGAGCGTTCACATGACCACCCATATGCAAAAGGAATTACTCCGATCGCTCCCTTCCGTATCGGCCTTGCTCGAACACGACGAAGTGCGCGAGTGGCTCAACGGTCTGCCGCGAAGCGCCGTCGTCACCGCCGTGCAGGCCGCCGTCGACGCCGCGCGCAAGACAATCCTCGATGGTGCAACCCCGGCCCCCATTGACGTACAGCAAATCCTCGCCCGCGCCGAGGAAGAACTCGTCCGCCGTTCGATGCCCTCCCTGCGCCGTGTCATCAACGCCACCGGCATCGTGCTTCACACCGGACTCGGTCGCGCCCCGCTATGCGACGCCGCCATCGAGGCTGTCGTCGAAGGCGCTTCGGGCTATTGCAATCTGGAGTTTGATCTTACGACCGGTGCTCGCGGAAAACGCACCACGCACATCGCCGAACAATTGGTCCGGATCACGGGCGCGGAGGCCGCCACCGTCGTCAACAACAACGCCGCCGCCACGCTCCTCATCCTCCAGACCTTCGCCGCCGGACGCGAAGTGATCGTCTCGCGCGGGCAGCTCATCGAGATCGGCGGCAGCTTCCGCCTGCCCGATATCATGCGCGCGGGCGGCGTCACGCTCCGCGAGGTCGGGACGACCAACCGCACACGACTCTCCGACTACGAATCCGCGATCAACGACCGCACCGCGATGCTGCTTCGCGTCCACACCAGCAACTACCGCGTCGTCGGTTTCACCGAGGATGTCCCCATCGACGCCATCGCGGCGCTGGCCCATCGCTTCGGGCTGTTCGCCGTCGACGACCTCGGCAGCGGCGTCCTCTTCGACCCCGCTGCGCACGGCCTGCCTCCCGAACCGTTCGTCACCGCCTCGATTCTCGCCGGTGCGGATTTGATCTGCTTCTCCGGCGACAAGCTGCTCGGCGGCCCGCAGTGCGGCATCATCCTCGGCAAACGCGAACACATCGACCGACTCAACGCCAACCCGCTCATGCGCACCTACCGCGTGGACAAGCTCACGCTCCTCGCCCTCGAAGCCACGCTCCACCACTACGCCGACCCGCACGACGCCCTCCAAAGCATCCCCGCCCTGGCCATGCTCGGCGCCTCCACGGACGAATTGGCCGCCCGCGCCCGCGCCCTCGCCGACGAACTGAAAAACGCGCTGCCGGAAGAACAGTTCTACATCTGCTCCGACGTCGCCTACGCCGGCGGCGGGTCCATGCCCGGACACGAGCTGCCGACCGTCGTCGTCCAGTGGCGACCCTCCGGCCGATCCGCCCACGCCATGACCGCCGCACTCCGCGAAGCCGAAACCCCGGTCATCGTCCGTATCCGCGACGACGCCCTCTGCTTCGACCTCCGTTCGATCCGCCCGGTCGATTTCGAACTCCTGGTCTCCGCAGTCCATTCCGCCGCCTGCGACGACGAAGACCCCGACCGGCGGAACGGTATTTCGCTTCCCATCCTCTGAAAATCGTCACCGCTGGCGTCTGACCGTCTTCCTGCTACAATGGTTCCGAATTACACCCGGAGAGAAAGCCGGGGCGAAAACGGAATCAATCAAAGAGAGTGACGAATGCCTCGACCGACAAAAGCGTTCAAGCGACAACGAGTCAACGCCGCAGCCGCCTGGAAACGCGGTGAGCGGAAGGAAGCCTACGACCTCTGGGCGAAGGCCGCTAGCGGGATGAAGGAACACCGCGCCAAGAAGGTCAACAAGAAAAAGACTGCCGCGGAAAAACCCGCCGAGTCCTGATCTGATCCGGCCTCCCCCGAACTCCGATTCGAACCCAGCACCGATTGCGTCGATAATAACGGTAGCAGCCCAGGGGTTTGCGACGGAGAAACGTCCAAATGAACCAACCAACCATGGGCATCGTCGTCGGCGGCGGACCGGCCCCGGGAATCAACGGCGTCATCGGCGCCGCCGCCATCGAGGCCGTCAACAACGGACTCAAAGTCCTCGGCTTCTATGACGGCTTCGCTCATCTCGCGGGAGACGACTTCGATCCCTCTCGCGACGTGCGCGAACTGCGCATTCAGGAAATGAGCCGCATCCACTTCGACGGCGGCTCCGCCCTGCGCACCTCCCGCACCAGCCTCCTCGACGCCAAAAAACTCAAGACCTCCACCGTCGTCGCCCCCGACCCCGCCAAGACCGCTCGCGTCTACGAACGCCTCCGCTCCCTCGGCGTCACCCATCTGCTCACCATCGGCGGCGACGACACCGCCCTCAGCGCCCGCTTCGTGGCCGAGGCCTTCGGCGAACGCATTCGCGTCGTCCACGTTCCCAAGACCATCGACAACGACCTGCCGCTGCCCGGCGACATCCCCACCTTCGGCTACAACACCGCCCGCCACGTCGGCGCCGAAATCGTCGCCAACCTCATGGAAGACTCCCGCACCACCCGCCGCTGGTACGTCGTCGTCACCATGGGTCGCAACGCGGGCTTTCTCGCCCTGGGCATCGGAAAATCCGCCGGCGCGACGCTTACCATCATTCCCGAGGAGTTTCCAGAATTCACCACGGTCCGCGACATCGCCGACATCATCGAAGGGGCGATGCTCAAACGCCGCACGATGGGCCGTCCGGACGGCGTCGTCGTGCTGGCCGAGGGTCTCGCCTACAAGCTCGGCGATCGTGAGGAACTCTCGCGCTTGCTGGGCAAAGAAGTTCCCGTCGACGTAGCGGGCCATCCCCGCCTCTCCGAGTTCCCCCTCGCCCAAATCCTCAAGGAGGAACTGCAACGGCGCTTCGCCGCCCGCAACGATTCCCTCACCCTCGTCGCCCACCTCCTCGGCTACGAACTCCGCTGCGCCCGCCCGACGACCTCCGATCTGGGCTACACCCGCGACCTCGGCCACGGCGGAGTCCGACTCCTCCTCGACTCCAGGAATGCGAAGAGACCCGGCCTGATGGTCACCATTCAGGACGGTGAACTCGTCCCCGTGTTCTTCGAGGACATGGTCGATCCCGCCACCAACCGAACCCGGATCCGCACCGTCAACCTCGACAGCTATACCTACAGCGTCGCGCGGGCCTACATGATCCGTCTGGAACGGGCCGACTTCGAATCGCAAGAATCACTTAAAGCGCTCGCCGACCAGGCCAAAATGACTCCCGAAGAGTTCCGCGACCGCTTCCAGCGCGTCGTCAACATCAGTGCTCGTCACTATCGCGAATACGCCACCTGCCCGGTGAGCTTGGGCGCATAACTTCGCCATTCGACGAAAACACCAAGTCGCCAAGGCACCAAGAAAGTCGCTCTTGGGTCGCATCATTATCCAGGCGGCGAAACATCCGCCGGCCTGTTCCGACGATCGGCAGCCGATAAGTGTTCAGATGCCTTTTCCCTTTTGCCTTCTTGGTGTCTTTGTGTCTTGGTGGTAAGAAGTGCGGCCCGGTCGCCTACTATCAGTGTTCGACCAAATGGCAGGCCGATCAATGAAACACCACCGTCTTGTTGCCGTTGACCAGTATCCGGTCCTCGATGTGCAAGCGCACGGCCGACGCCAGCACCGATCGCTCCAGGTCGCGCCCCTTGCGGATCAGATCGTCGATCGTATCGCGATGGTCGACCGGCAGCGTGCTTTGCGCGATGATCGGTCCTTCGTCGAGCTCATCGGTAACATAGTGACTCGTCGCCCCGATGATCTTCACCCCGCGCTCAAAGGCCTGGTGGTACGGCTTTCGTCCCGCGAACGCCGGAAGGAAGCTATGATGAATATTGATGATCCGTTCCGGATACTCGGCCACGAACCCCGGCGAAAGAATCTGCATGAATCGCGCCAGCACGATGAAATCGACGCGCCGGTCGTTGAGTAGTTCCAACATGCGTCCTTCCGATGAATCGCGCGTCTCCGCCGTCATCGGCACGTGCTCAAACCGAAGACCATAGTTTTCAACCGCACCGTGCAAATCGTCATGATTGCCGATCACCAGCGGAACCTCCGCCCGAAGCTCCCGCGTCCGCCAGCGCCACAGCAAGTCCTGCAGACAGTGATCCTCCCGGCTGACCAGCACCGCCATCCGCTTCGGTTCGTCGCCCCAGAAAACGCGCCAGCGCATCCGAAACCGATCGGCCAGCGGCTGCCACGACCCGGCGAACGTCTGGCGGTTCAGCGCGAAACCCGCCGGGTCGATCTCGATCCGCATGAAGAATTCGCCGTGTTGCGGGTCGGTGTGTTGGTCGGCGTCGAGAATGTTTCCGTCGTGCAGCGCGACGAAGTTCGCCGCCGCCGCGATGATCCCCCGCGCATCGGGACACGAAATCAGCAGTCGTACCGTTCCGACGGACATATCTATACCCTCATCGGTTCGGCAGGGTGCGTCCCTGACGCACCTTTTGGGCAAGGTGTCCAACGTCTGGATTATTACCCCCCAGGACCGATTGCGTTTCGCAAGGGTCAATTCTTTTGGTCATATCCGCCGTTTTCTTTGTTTACATAACTTAATTATTTGCAATAAATTATAACCGCTATGACCTCACTTTTTCAAACCCCGCCGCAGAAAAAATTGAGAAATGTATTGACGGCCAATATTTCCGGTGTACAGTTAGGCGTGTGTTAGGTATCCGGTCGCGGGGTGGCGGTCGGAAACGCCTGGGGCCTTGGGGATCGAAAAGGGGGGGTAAAGTGGCAGTGGTAGAAGGCTGCGTTGGGGCGGTTGTTCCGCACGAGGGCGCTACGCTCGCGCAAAGAACGGTGGACCTGCACTGCGTGCGCGACGGCGTCGCGGCGCGTCCCTCGTCACGGACCGCCGATGTAAGCCTGCGGTTCGGAGTGCCACTAGGTGGCACTTCCGCAACGATCGTCGAGCCCGCAAAAATCGCCGTCGCACCCGGTCGAATCGTCCTGCTGCTGGGGCCTTCCGGGAGCGGCAAGTCCACCGCGCTGTCGGCCATTGAGTCCCAATTCGCAACGGCTTGCATGGTCCAGCGCGTCGCCTTCCCGCCGGACCAGGCCGTCATCGACCGCATCGCGCCCGACAAACCGCTCTCCGAAGCGATCGCCTTGCTCACCGCCTGTGGGCTGGGCGAGGCCGGTCTCTGGCTCAGGCCGTTCGCCGCCCTCTCCGACGGCGAAAAGTTCCGCGCCCGTCTCGCCCGGGCGATCGCGCTGCACTCGCGCTCGGCTTCGACCGCGCCGCTGCTGTGCGACGAATTCTGTTCCGGTCTGCATCCCCGTGTGGCCAGGGCGATCGCCTACAACCTGCACAAGCTCGTCGTGCGTCGAGGCCTCTGCGCCGTCGTCGCCTGCGCGAACGACGACATCGCGGCCGATCTGAATCCGCACACGATCGTTCACCTGGCGGGCGGCGGCGCCTGCCGGGTCGAGGAGCGACGCGTCGTCCCAAAACGCACCATCAGCCTTTTCCGGCGGTTGCGGATCGAACCGGGATCGAAACGTGACTACGACGCCTTCGCCGCGATGCACTACCGCGCCGCCGACGAGCTGGGCTTCGTGGACAAGGTATTCGTGCTGCGCGACGGGCTTGGCGGCGATCCGCTCGGCATCGTCGTCTACTCGCACGGCCCGCTGGAACTCGCCCTGCGAAACGAAGCCACAAACGGCTGGTTTTCCCGCAGTCCGTCGCGGGTCAACAAACACCTCCGCATTCTTCGGCGGCTGGTAATCCACCCGGACGTTCGCGGATGCGGACTCGGACACCACCTTGTGCGAAACACGATGCCACGACTTGGCACTCGTTACGTGGAGTGTCTCGCGGCGATGGGCGAGTTCAATCCGGTCTTCGAAAAGGCGGGCATGCGGCGTGTCGGCCAATACGGCGTCGATCGGCGGCGGCTGGAGGCCCTCGACGCCCTGCGGGCGATGGATGTCGATTCCAACGGGCCGGACTTCGCGGCGCACGTCGCGCGGCGGCGGCGCGTGCGTGCGGTCGTCGCGAAGGTTGTTTACGACTGGTATGCGGCCACCACGGCGGGCGGGGAGTGCCGCGTGGCGCGGCAGTCGCCGGAGTTTCTGGCCCAGACGTTTCGAGGGCTGGTCGGCTTGCGCCCGGTGTATTACCTGTGGCGGCGCGAAGTGCCACAGCGTGACACCTGCAATCCGGATGGTGAAATTGGCGATTTCCGATTTCCGATTGTCGATTGCGACGGGAAGCGTTCGCAAAGAGTCGAGGCTCGCGCATTGAAATCGAATCCGTTCGAGCGGGTGTACGGAACTCATGGGGATGACATGGAAACGAACCTGCCTCCCTCCCTCCTCCGCAACCCGTCGGGGGCGCGCCGAGCCCCGCGCCCCCCGCGGGGGCACCCCCCCCGCGGCGAAGCCGCCGGAATGCAGAATTGCGAAGTCAGAAATCCGAGCCGGGAGCGTAAGCGACCGGAGTAGCGTCGGGGCTTGTCCCCGGCGCAATCGGCGCCGGCAGCGCGAGTGATTTGGTGATTTGGCGATGTGGCGATTACGCATGACCCAGGTGAAGAGCGTGTTACGGCGGGCTTTGCGGCCTTTGGCGTCGCGCAAGGTGCGTGTGGCGCTGGCGACGGTGATCGCGGCGTTCGCGGCTGAATGCGGACTGAAGGTCGGCGATGATTTGGTGTTCACGATTCTGGGCGTGGGCGCGGCGTTGATTCTGGGCATCGCGCATGAGGACGCGGGGAGGTTCTCCGGCGGATTGGCTATGGATCAAAGTGAGCCCGGCGGACGCAATGACCGAGGAGTGAAGCCGTGACGAGATGGGCGGCAACACAGTCCGGGCGACGTTCGAGTGACAAGTCGTGCGTTCGCTCGTCCGTCCTCAGCGGACGGTTCGGATTGGTCCGGTCGCTTCCGCTCGCGGCTTTAATTGCCCGCACTCCTATCCGTCTGCGGCGGACGATTCCGATTGTTTGACCGGTGAATCATCGGGAGTCGCCGGCGGTGCGGTTGTCGGCACGGGCGGGGGCGAAGGCGGCAGGAGGATCGGCGTGGATTGCGGGGCGGGTTGGGTTTGGGTGGTTGCGGCGGAAGGCGGGGGAAGCGGGCGGTCACTGCGGGCGCGGCTGATCAGTAGCAGCACGACGACGGCGGTGAGCGTGAGGGCGGCGGCGATCCAGGAGGCGCGGACGCCGGCGACGCGCGGGGGTTCGTCCCCTTCGGTAACATGCTGTGGCACTTTGGCCTGGCGGATCGCGGCGGAGAGTCGGGCAAGTTCCGGGGAGCCGTCGTCGGAAACGATCGAAGATTGTCGATTGGGTAAAGTCGCGTGATCCGTGCGGGCTCCGCCCAGGCGGATGGATTCCGCCCGCGGCTCGGACAGACCGCCCGTCGCTTGCCCTTGACGCTTCGCGTAAAGGGGAGCCGCTCCGGGTTCG
>ERZ1292633.4198-Hain-H41-02um-R1-4198-length-13496-cov-5_pt1 | contig 13496 bp, 14 predicted proteins | sample MGYA00564406_ERZ1292633 | MGnify/ENA primary metagenome ERZ1292633 (study PRJEB36523, sample SAMEA6512639) | groundwater metagenome | collected 2019-01-08 | study: AquaDiva: Metagenomics assemblies of 32 groundwater samples
AAGCGCCGCGATTGGGGGTTCTCACGGCAACGTTATTGGGGAGAGGCGATCCCGTTGATTCGTTGCGAAGCGTGCGCAGACAAAGTGCAAAAGGAAGCATTGACCCTCAGTATTTATCATCAACCATCTTGGGAGATGCTTACTTCTGGTCGGAAGACTATTGAAACTCGGGCGCTCAATCCCGAGGAGCCGGAGCGGTACTTTGGTAACGTAAGGGCTGGCAACGTTTTGCGTATTGTTAACAAAGTCACTAACGAGGAACGCTACTTCAAAGTAACGGCTGCTTCACAATTTAAGAACCTAGAAGAATTATTTAAACAGCCAGAAGAGTTTTTGATGGCGATCGCCTCGGATAAATCAAAGAAGCCAACGCTGGAAGATTGGAAAAAAGGTTATGCCGAGTATGCCGATGGTTATCTCGATCGCGTGCAAAAGAACGGGTTGATCGCCTGGACAGTTGAAGCTGTTGTCCCAGGATGGATTCCAGACGAACGCCTACCGGTCGAACTTCCTCCGGTGGAGCACTACGAGCCAACAGACACGGGCGAATCACCACTCGCAACGATTGAGAGTTTTGTGAATGTGAAATGTCCATCGTGCGGTGGCGCAGCCAAGCGCGAGACAGACACGATGCCTAACTGGGCGGGGTCGAGCTGGTACTTTTTGCGCTACGCCGATGCTCATAACACCCAAGAATTTGCGGCTGCCGACAAACTCAAACAGTGGATGCCCGTCGACCTATACAACGGCGGGATGGAGCACACCACACTGCACTTGTTGTACTCACGATTCTGGAATAAGTTTTTGTTTGATCAAGGATTGGTGCCAACAAGTGAGCCGTATGCGCGACGACACAGTCATGGATTAGTTCTCGCTGACGATGGCACCAAAATGTCGAAGTCGAAGGGCAACGTGGTCAATCCTGATGAGATGTCGGAGCAGTATGGAGCCGATGCGTTGCGTACCTACATCATGTTTATGGGTCCGTTTGAAGAACCAGTGCCATGGAGCACGAATGGCTTGGTGGGTGTGCGACGGTTTTTGGATAAAGTGATGAGTGTCTCCGATTGCGTCACTGTTTCTGCGAAATCCGATGAGCTCACCCGGGTGATTCACAAGACCATCAAAAAAGTTGGCGACGATTTGGAGGCGATGAAGTTCAACACTGCCATTTCGCAGCTGATGATTTGTGTGAATGCGATGCAAGATGCGGGTACCGTTGCTCCAGAGCTTTTTGGCTTATTTACTAAAGTTTTGTTTCCCTTTGCGCCACATCTGGCGAGCGAGTTGTGGGAGAAGCTTGGCAACACCACGTTGCTTGATCACGAACCTTGGCCAATGTTTGATGCAGCACTTGCCAAAGACGAAACCGTCGCGATTTCCATTCAAGTGATGGGCAAACTGCGTGGCACAGCCGTGATGTCGCCGGCAGCTACCCAGGAAGAAGTCGAAGCAGCAGCCCGGGCTGATCAAAATGTTGCCAAATATCTCGATGGGCAAACGATCAAAAAAGTGATTTACATTCAAGGCCGAACGATTAATTTCGTGGTGTGAAAATAGTTGTTGTTGGCACGGGCTACGTCGGACTCGCTTGCGTCGGCTTCGTGACTTGGGGTCACGAAGTGGTTGGTTATGATATTGATGCCGACAAGATTGATCGCTTGAACCGCGGCGAGATGCCGATTGTGGAAGGGGGGCTTCCGGAGCTTGTGGCCGAAGGGAAGAAGAGTGGCTTGCTAACGTTCACCACCGATTTGGCGAGTGCCATGAACGGCGCGGACATCTGCATGATCTGTGTGGGCACGCCAGCTAAAGAAGAGGGGGGAGCTGATTTGCAATACGTGGAAGCGGCGGCCAGTGCTCTCAAACCCTGTATAACCGGTGACGTGATCATTGTAAACAAAAGCACGGTCCCAGTTGGCACCGTGGGCCGAGTACGCGAGTTGATCGGAGAGACGCCGCATCGTGTGGCCGTTGTTTCCAATCCGGAGTTTTTACGCGAAGGGCGAGCCCTGCAAGATTTTTTGGAGCCGGATCGCATTGTGATCGGAGTGGAAGAAGATTGGGCCCACGAAAAGATGCTTGGGTTGTACTATGGGGTTGAGGCGCCCAAGTTGATTATGTCGCCGGCCTCGGCTGAGCTCACCAAGTATGCGGCCAATGGATTCTTGGCGACCAAAATTACTTTTGCCAACGAGATTGCTAATATTTGTGATCGCGTTGGCGCCAACGTGCTCGACGTTACCAAAGCGCTGGGGCTTGATCCGAGGATTGGGCCGCAGTTTTTGCAGGCGGGAATTGGTTATGGGGGATCATGTTTTCCAAAAGACACCACCGCCCTGCGCCAGATTGCCGGGAATGTGGATGTGGAGTTTAAGTTGCTTGATGCCGTGATCGAAGCCAACAATCGGCAGCGCGATCGATTTGTGGAAAAACTTGGGGAGGTCAGCGGTAAGCATTTTGCGGTCTGGGGATTGGCTTTTAAAGCTAACACTGATGATGTCCGTGAGTCCGCGGCCCTCGATATTATCGAGCGTCTTCTTTTGGCCGGAGCAAAGGTCACGGCTTATGATCCGCTCGGCATGGACAATGCGCATAAAATTCTGGGCGAGCGCATTCACTATGCCGCCTCGCCGCTTGAAGCGATCGAAGAAACCGAAGCTCTCCTCGTGCTTACCGAGTGGCCTGAGTTTCGTGAGGCAGCGCTGACACTGCCGGAGTGGTTGAAGATTTTTGATGGTCGCAATCTCTTGGCTGATCTCAACTTGATGCATTATGTCGGTGTGGGCTTGGGTCAAACGCGCAGTTAAACGACCGTCATGGCAGTTAAGTTTGATCCTGATCGGATTTTTGATTGGTGTTACGATCGCGTCGTTTGTCACTGCGCCGCCCCCGTCTGACTTGTTGATTGTTATGATGCTCGCGAGTTTGTTGCTCGGAGCTTTTTTGTTGCCGAGACCGCAGGCGTTTGCTGTCCTCGCTGTCTGTGCGTTGTGTTTTGGATTGTGGCGTTACTCGCTCAGCTTTCCGAGCGAAGGATCTGACTCGATTACTTCCGAAGCCGGCAGGGAAGTGCGCATTGAAGGAACAATCGTCACCGATCCAGCTCTGAATGGCACGTCGCAACAATTTGCCCTCGATAATCTTCTCGCAAACGGCGTGGCCAAAGACAACAAGATTCAAGTCTCGATGCAGCGTTATCCAGAACATTCCTACGGCGATCGCATTTCGTTCCGTTGCAAACTCAACTTGCCGAAGTCGAGTGAAGACTTTGATTATCCACGCTATCTTCTACGCACGGGAATCGTGGCGACGTGTTTCCCGCGCGACGAAGCGTTAGTCGTCTCGACCGGGAATGCAAGTCCGATCCGCGCTGTTCTCTACGATCTGCGCCATACGATCCAGAACTTGCTTGATGGGGCGATGCCTGAACCTGCTTCAAGCATCTCGGCTGGTTTGCTGCTTGGCCTTAAAGATTTACCCGACAGTCTTGATGCCGCATTTCGCAAGATTGGCGTCTCACACATCTTCGCGGCTTCAGGTTCAAATGTGGCCATGGTTTTACTTGTTGTTTCCGGCGCCCTCGCCTATTTCACCAAACGACAAAGGACCTTGTGGATTTTGCTCGGGGCGACCTTTGTCTATGTAATTCTCGCTGGAGCAGAAGCGGCCGTGGTCCGGGCCGGGATCATGGGCGCGATCGTGCTTATCGCCAGCCATTCCGGTCGAGCCAGTTCGCCGCGTAATTTGATTTTGCTCGCCGCCACCTTGATGCTCATTGTGAATCCTCGCTTGCTTCGCGACGACGTTGTTTTTCAACTTTCCATTCTTGCCACCACCGGCATGATGGTTCTTCGCCCCCGGTTCAACAAAGTCTTTGCCTTCCTCCCTGAGACCCTCGGCATTCGCGAAGCCATGGTTACCACCTTCGCGGCCACGGCATTCACGCTGCCTATCATGATCTTCAACTTTCATCAATTTCCTCTCATCTCCCCGATCGCCAACTTACTGATTCTCCCGCTTGTCCCGTACGCCATGGCCTTCGCAGCGATCGCTGCCGTTGTGGTCGCGATCATTCCACCGATCGGAGTCGCTGTCGGCGGCATCGCCTGGGCGATCGAACACTCGATTGTGATTATCGCCACAGCTCTTGCTGCCTTATGAAGCTGAATCAAAAAACCAAAACCGCTCTTGGAAGTTTGATGATCGCGATTATCTTGGTGATCGCCCAGTATTTTTACAGCGGCCATACTCCTGGTAAGCAGCAGCTGATCGTGTGGTTTTTTGACATTGGCCAGGGCGATGCTATTTACATCGAATCACCAAGTGGTTTTCAAATGCTCATTGATGGCGGACCAAGTGATGCCGTGCTCGACAAACTTGGCAGCGTCATGCCTTTTTGGGATCGTCATCTCGACGCCGTGGTCCTCACTCACCCCCATGCTGATCATCTGGATGGTCTGGTGGAAGTGGTTGATCGTTATCGCGTCGACAGTGTCTACCTCACCCATGTCGATTACTTCACGCCGACAGGGCCAGAGTTTGATCGACGCATTTCTGATGACGAAACCGTTATTGAGGTCACGGAGCCGATGACCATTGATCTTGGTGAGGGAGTCGTGCTCCAGATTATTTATCCAACGATGTCGTTCGTCGGTGAGCGGATTGAAGACCTAAATGAAAGCTCGATCGTTGCGCTGCTCACGTACGGCGAGACATCAGTGCTCCTGACCGGCGACGAAACAGCCAAGATGGAACCAGAGCTCATGGCCGCGATTGATGGCGAAGTTGATGTGTTGAAAGTCGGCCATCACGGCAGCGCCTATTCTTCGACCATGGAGTTTTTGCAAGATATTGATCCCGAAGTCGCAGTCATCTCTTGCGCCGCAGACAATGACTATGGCCACCCAGCTTCAGCCACCCTCGACCGTCTCATGTTTATTGGTGCTCAGGTTTTCCGTACGGATTTAGATAGTGATATTCGTTTAACTTCGGATGGCGGGGAGCCAGTAGTTGTTTCAAAACCGCTCTGAGAGTAGTCTGGCTTCAGGAGGTCACCATGTCCGGACACGGCCCCGCCATCGCTCCCGCCGACCCTGGCTTCGTCGAGGCCATCTACTGGTACTTCAAGACCTGCCGCGAAGGCAAGCTCGGGGTGCCAGATCCCACCGAGATGGAGGAGCTGGCCCCGGGCGTGGTCATCGTCCGCGATGCCCAAGGCACGATCGACATCTACTACGACAGCGAGCGCTGGTCTTGCGAGTACCGCGACGCCAACCGCCGCGGCCTGCCGCGCAACCATCGCCTGCGTGTCGCGAGTGCGACCAGCATGGGGTCGCAGATGACCAACCTCCCCTACGCTCGCGCTGAGGTGAGACGCTACATCCGCCCGAAGCAGGGTGATCGCTGGCACCCCACCCCGAGGTCCGTGGCGGCCCGCCCGCCATAGTCTTCCACCTCCACACCACCGTACTCCTGCCGGCCTGCGCTCCTCGCGGCCGGCCTTGCGTTATCTGCCCATATTGACGCATTTCTGATCGACTGCTATTATTGCGGCAACAAATTTTCCCCTATGGCAGCCATTCAACGAACACTCATTTTGATCAAGCCTGACGCTCTCCAACGCGATTTGGTCGGAGAGATCATTCATCGCTTTGAACGCAAAGGCCTCAAGATTATTGGCATGAAGATGCTTCAGCTCCAGGACGCTGTTTTGGATGAGCACTATGCCCATATTGTCGACAAGCCGTTCTACGCCGACGTTAAAAATTTCATGATGTCTTCGCCGGTGATTGGGTTGGTACTGGAGGGGGTAGAGGCGATCAGTGCGGTCCGTTTAATTCTTGGGCCGACTAAGGCATACACCGCCGACGCTGGTTCCATTCGCGGCGATTTGGCCATTGCGGTGGCCACGAACTTGGTCCATGCTTCAGATTCCGAAGAAAATGCTAGTGCCGAAATCACTCGTTTCTTCAAACCTGAAGAGCTGTTTGTCTACGAAAAGATTACCGATAAGTTTTTTACGGAATAATCCACAGGCTAGTTGACGGGCTATTCGGTCCTGGCGTATAGTCGAATTAACGATATGAGCAATCAAGGCCACCTTCTTTGTCCAACGATGACGCGCACCTGGGTGTGCGATTTTGTCGTAGATACAAAGATGGCTTGGGTTGCATAGTTTCTGGAGTAAACAGTGCAAGTGAACCTGGGCCATCGCAAGGAGCGATGGTTCTTTCGTTGAGAAGCAGAGATGTGGGCAAGTGCGAGATGCTCAAGTCCCTGCCAAGCAAGGCAGATTGCGAGGAATCCATGACCCGAACGGACCCCCCGACCACTGATACGTCCCCCGCGCCGACGCCGTCCACCCACCCGCGGCGGTACACCATCGACCGCCGTCGGCTCGACACCCACTCCGGCGTCCCGGCCTGCTGGGGTCCGGCAAACCTCGGTCCCGGACCCATCAACATGAACCAGGGTACGGTGCGCCTTCCGCGTTCCTGATCGTCTGCGGCCGGTCGCCTGCTCCCCATACCCCTCGGGTCGAGCTCGCGACCGGCCCGACCCCTCTCAAATCAATTATGAACAAACAAATTACTTTATCTTCCAGCTGGTGGCTGCACCGTCCTTCGACGTGTGCGGTTGCTTCGTGATTTTTCGCAAATCATCCCGAACGAACCCCACCCGTCGAGGTGGGTTTTACATTTACTGACATCCAATCCCAGGAGGGATCACATGTCTCGACGCGATCACGAACTACGTTTGTTCAACGAGATCTTCCCAACGAACTTCGATGGACTGCTCGTCGAGGTGCCTGATTGGGTCCGCTGCGGGATCGGACGAAGGCTCCGCAGCGGGCAACTGACCATTGTCTCCGCGGTCTGCCCTGACTACGAACGGCGGAACGGCAAATTCACCTACCGTGGCCTTGGCGAGGGTGTGCCGTTCACGGCTGAGCAGCATCTCGTGATCATGGAACAGGTGGCGGCGATACTCGCCGAGCGGGGGATCGCGCTCAGCTACTTCATGACCCTCGCCGACACCGAGTTCGATCTTCCGCTGGTGGTCGAGTCCTTGGCGGGTGGCAGCTCCGAAGAATTCTTGCGCCGCTGCGACGGCAGCTGCGAAGCCCTTCTCCGTTCGGCGCGAGAGCGTGGTGTTCCGCTTGAGCTCAGCCAGCGCTTCACGGAAGCCTTCCCCGACTGGTTCGAAAACTACCAGCACGCGCTTGACCACATGCGCTCCGAGGCGGCCACCTCTTCGTCCGCGAGCGCAGACTTGAGTCGCAGCAGCTTCAGCCGGATGCCGCTCTATCGGGCAATGGCTGGGAGACAGGTGCCGATTGACTACTGCCGCGAAATGGTTCTTCGCCAGTGGGCGCAGTACGCGGCCTGGGGCCAATCGGCGACAACCCGCTTCGGCCCCGACATCATCATGATGAACCATTCGACCCCCAACTTGTCGCGAGTCAATGTTCCGCTCTTTCGCGCCGGCCGCGAACGCATCCCAATCCTTCAACTCAGCATCACCACCATGCCTGACTAGTTCTGTGTCGCCCGACGAGGCCTCACCGCCGGGCGACACCATCATCTCTATGATTCACTTTATTTGCAGCGCCCCCGTCGAATACCAACTCCCAGGGTTTTCGCTTTACGAAAGTTTTGATTTAGTTTCGCAAGGGAAGAGAATAGCGCGACTTAAAAAAAATGCGGCTGCGTATCTCGAGGACTTTTCATTTCTCTTTGAGATAGAAAAAGTTCAAAAAGTTTTTACCGCACCCAGTGGTCAGACCTATCACACGGGTAAATACTTGTTTGCCTTACAAATAACTCCGGCGGCAGAGCTTTGTCAGAGCAAACTTCTCAAGAGCACTCGATTCAGGATGTCAGATGTGATAAGCGCTCAGGAGTTTAAAAAGCTAGGCCAACGGAAAGCCCTCATCAAAGCGCGAAGGAAGTTTGTTGAGCAGCTGTTTGATAACAGACTTCCAGAAAGAAAAGAACTATTAGAAAAACGGATCAGGCAGTTGCTCAAACAGTGTGTTCGGCAGGATCAAGAGATCCTGTGTATTGGGCACGCGTTTTTTCTAAAGATTCTGCAAGGGTACTTGGCCAACCCAAACATATTTACCAATCGATCAGCCTTCGTCCAAGCTTTTGAAGCTACCAAACGACCGTTCGCACCACTGCAGGGTTTTTCTGTGAGTGCCAAAACGATTAGCCGAGTTCTTGGTTGACGCCTTTTTGTCGGTGGTGCTAAACTTTTCTTATCGTATGAAACACCCGAACAATTCCTTCACCTTTAGTTTCTTTTTTACCCGCCTTAAGGCCGGAGCGGTTGGAATTGCCTGATTAGCAAAGTGTGCTAACAAGGAACCGCTCCATGAGGGGCGGTTCTTGGTTTGAGGGTCGCGTTCACTTCTCGAAGTTCGAGAGGTGTCCCGGCCCTGAAACCTGGAGAGCGCATGTCGTCACAGAAAGGTCATCCGATCACTCTCGACCGCCTCGGTGGCCGCCAGCCTGGCTGGTGGGATGGAAGCTGGTCCCACGTGCAGCTTCTTGTTGCGACGGGGAACTCCGCCGGCGACGTCCTCCGTGCCGTTCCTGTCATCCGCGAGGAGGACCACGACCCCTTCGAAGGCGGAGCGCTCACCGACAAGCCACGTGAGCCGCTCTCCGCCGCCCAGACGCGTGAGCTGCTCGCGCTCGTCGGGCTTGGTTCTCCATCTTGACCCATCTTTGACGCGGTGCGTGGCGGGAATATGATGGGTGCAGTCCTGGAGGTCGTATGATCGCTCCGTTCTCCGAATTCGCGCCACGTGTTCGCGCCGAGATCATGGTCTGCCTCTGTCGTCACGGGGTGCCCCTGCCGGCGACGATCGACGCGACTCCCTGCGGGGCTCCAGTCCTCATCGATCGCTCTGGCGTGTCTATGCGGGCACCCCTCGAGGCCCTTCATGCGGTGCACAGCAGAATTCCGCCGGAGATCTTCCAAGCCCCTCCCCGGCAGTCTCCACGACTCGCCCTCGCCGCCGCCTGACCGCGCCCTTCTCCTCATGGACAGCCCCTCGCGGCTGTCCTCGTCTGTTTTTAGAATAAACTTGACAGTAATCGAGCCTTTTCCTATACTCGCATTATCCTATGACATCACGTCACAACCTCCTCTCCATCGTCGTCATTATTCGCCTTATGGGCGGGGCGATTGATGTTGCATAGGTTTCAGACCTTCAAACACATCGAACCGCCCCACCCGGGGCGGTTTTGCGTTATAGGCCGGCCAGATTCTCTATGAATAACCCTTATCACAATATTATCATCGTCAACCTCGTCATTCTCCGCGGTGGCGGTTGATGTTGTTTGATGACACACACGATAATTCAAACAACAACGCAACCGCCCACAGGCGGTTTTCAATTATGTCTTCCCCCATCATTATCTTCGACTTAAATCGAACCCTGTATGATCCCGAGCGTCATCAGCTCGTTGATCATGCTCTTTTTGTTCTTGAATCGTGCCGATCCCGAGGGTATGCATTATTTCTCGTTAGCCATAATGAACCAACACGCGCAGAGGTCGTTGATTCGTTTGGTCTGCGATCATTTTTTCGCGATAGTTTTTTTGTTGACGGAAAGAGTCCTGAACTTTTTAAGACGATCTTAGGTGCGGCGGGGGCTAAACCGGCGGACAGTTTTGTTATTGGAGATGTTGTTAAAAGTGAAATTCTATTCGGAAACATTTGCGGCATGAAAACAATTTGGGTGTCTGTCGGCAAGTTTAAAGATCAAGTTCCGCAAACTGTCACGCAGAGACCCACGTACACCACCAAGGACCTTCTCGCCATTCTTTCTCTTATTCCTCCTGTGTGATCCGGCTTGAGTCCCTTCTTTTTTCTTGAAGACGGCACTCAGGTCGGATCACCGACCTGAGAACGTCAAGCAAGGAGAAGGTCATGGTACGCGATCTCTACAGCCGCATTGAAGGCATCGTCACGGAGTCCGGATTGTGGGCCGGTGAACAGCGTCAGACCCACGCGTTCCGTCCCACCAGCTCAATCGTCGGCTTCACCTCGGCGCAAGTTGAGGAGCTGAAGCGGCTCGGACCGACCATCGCGGAAGTCCTTCAAGGAATGAGCCGCATCCTGACTGTCGCCCACAATCTCGATGTGGCTGAAGGTGAAGCCTGGAGGGTTCTCCGCAAAGTCATGAGCATGGAAGTTCCCGGCTTCATGGCGCCGCTCCAGTCGCTCTATCCCAAGCAGGCCCCCCTCCTCATCAAGGTCGATGTCATGGAGGACGGCGATGGGCAGTTCCATCTGGCCGAGATCGATGCCACCAATCGTCGGGGAATGGGCTACACGTCTCTCTTCGAACGCCTGCGGAGCGAAGTCAAGCCACGGTCATCAGCGCCGTTCACCCCGATTGTCGAAGCTCTTGCTGGGCTTGTGAAGCGGTTGTGTGGGAAGGGGCGACCGCAGCTCGGATACGTCTATGCCCATAGGGAGCGCTTCTACTTGAGCGAGTTCCTGATCCTGAGGGATGCGCTTCGGCACTACGACGTCGAGCTTCTTGTCGGGGACGAACTGGAGACCAACGTCGTTGGTGATACGGTCGTCATCAATGGCACGCCGTGTGAGTCGGCACTGCTCGCTGACTTTGCCATCAAGCTCGAGCGCAAGGAGTTGATCGTCGATCTCTCGCGTCTCTACAAGGAAAAGCGGGTTCGCCTGCTCATTCCGCCGCGTCCTTTCCTCGGGTCGAAGGCCCTGCTCGCCCTTCTTCACAACGCTGAGGGCGATGCGAAGATCGAAGCCATCCTGCGTTCCATGATCGACGGCGAAGCCATCGATCATCTGCGACAGCGCGTGCCCATGACCCGCTTCGTCACCAAGAGTTCGGTGGCGCCCACGTCCGGTGTGCTGAAGGAAGTCATCTCCTCGGGCATGAAAGGGGTCTACTTCGTCGGTGATCCCGCTTTCGAGAAAGGTTTCGCTGACGCCAGGTCGAGGCCTTACCAGTACGTCGTTCAGGATGAAATCGTCTGCCGTCGGCGCCGCTTCCAGGTGCTTTCGTCCGAAGGCGGCAGTCGCGAGAACCTGCGCACTCGGTTGATCCTCTACTACGTGTTGCGTTCGCCGGCAGGCGGGCTGATCACTGCCACCGAAGAGAAAGCGGTCCACGGCGGCGGTCGGGCTGTTTTTACGGGGATCACCGCAAAGTAGCCCTTTAGGGAGCGCAGCATCTTCACCCTCTATCTATCTACGGTCGGAAGCGACCCCTGCTTCCGACCTCGTCCCGTGACCACAAGACGCTTGTGGTCAGAGGTCGATTCATTAAAAGTATAGTTCAAGGGACGTCTGTGACGTAGACGCTCTTTACCTAAAGGGGATACTATACAGCCATGAAAAAAATTCAGGTGCTCGTGATCCATGGAGGCATGACCTTTAAGAACGACAAGGACTATTTACGTTATTTGAAAACCAGAAAGGTTTTGAACAAGAGAAAAGTCTCCTGGACCGGGGCGTATTTAGAAAAGAGTCTTGGTAACAAGTTTGAAGTTATTGCTCCGCGCATGCCGCTTCAAGACAATGCTAAGTATCGTGACTGGAAGATTTTGTTCGAGCGCTACCTCACCCTTTTAAGCGGCCGCTTTCTGTTGATTGGCTCGTCGCTTGGCGGTATTTTTCTTGCTAAGTATCTTTCGGAAAACACGTTGCCAAAGAAGTCTCTTGGGACATTCCTTGTCTGTCCACCGTTCGATAACACTCTTCCTGAAGAAGATCTGGCTGGCGGGTTCGATCTTAAATCGAATTTATCTCGTCTCGAAGAAAATTCTAAGAATCTTTTTTTGTTATTTTCAAAAGATGACGACGTCGTGCCTGTAGCTCATGCCGACAAGTACGCCGCAAAGTTGAAAAAAGCACGGATCATTGTGTACAAAAGTAAAAACGGCCACTTTCAAATTTCAACGTTTCCCGAGATTGTTAAGCTCATCAAGGCGATAACCAAAGGGCTATGAAGATTCTCCTGATTCAGATTCGCAAAGACGTGATGAAAGAGCATGAGTATCAGTGCGTGCTCGAAAAAACTGGACTTAAGTCCGACGAGTTGGTTGCGTTTGATATTTTTGAACGCTTGGTGACGCCGGGCGATCTCGAGGGATGTGACGCGTTGATTATTGGTGGGAGCGGTGGGTACTGCGTATCTCAGCGCGAGATCCCCGAAGAGATTGATGCCATCATCGCGGTGGCCAATGCGGCCCGTCACCGCGGTATGCCGATCTTAGGAATCTGTTTTGGTCATCAACTGCTTGCTCCAGCGTTTGGTGGCGAAACCAAAATGGATCGCGAGCGCCAAGAGCTTGGGACCTACGAAATTACGCAACTTCCTGCCGCCAAAGTTGATCCTATTTTTTCTCACCTCCCTGAGACATTTCTCGCTCAAGAAGGTCATAAGGATCATGTCACGACATTGCCTCCTGGCGCTGTTCATTTAGCGACGAGCGTCCTCTCACCAAATCAAGCCTTTACCTTTCCAGGCGAGGGGGTTTACGGATTTCAAATGCACCCCGAGCTCGCTAAAAAAGATATCCTTACTCGGCTCGAGCACTACCGCGAGCTTTACTTGAAGTCGATGATGAACGATGCAACCATGGATGCCGGCGGGGGAGGGCAGACTGAATTTGATGAAGTTATGGCCCGGACCTTTGAGACACCTGAAGCTGAAAAGATTCTGAAATTGTTTGTCGATAAAATCGTCCGCGGCGGAGAGCGTTATCCGGCCAATGATTGACAGCCTCGGCTACGACTGCTAAACTGCTCCTGTTATGAACACCGCCACCCTCACATCACTCCATTGCCATATCAACCTCTCTTGCGCGAGCGGCTTGGTTTGATGTTTTGAATAACATGAATGCAACCCCCTCCCGCAAGGGAGGGTGTTTGTTTTTGCCATGTCTCTTTTGGCTCTGGAGGCCCCATGTTCAGCGTCTGTCCCGTCCGTCTTGACCGTTCGGTCCTTCCTGCATCGATCTTCGGCGAGGCCCCCTTCCGGGTCACCGACTGGTCCGTGACCGTTCCTGCCTCCGTGGTTGCGGAGCTGCAGGAACTGCTTCAGGGCCTCGTCGGGATCGCTGGGTATACGATCGCTTCCGGCATGTACTTCCGGGTCGATGCCTACCTCGACCCGCTCCTCGAGCGCCTCTGGATTCTGGAAGTCAGCACCCAGTTCGTCGATGGTTGGGGGATCGCCGCCTGTCTCGCCAGGGCTGCAGGTCGTCCGGCGGTGCTCTCCCACAACTTCCCGACGACCTGGGTCTACGACAACCCCAACTACCTGCCTGAGGTAAGCTTGGACGCGCGGGAGATAGCTCGCGCCACCGACGGGCGCTGCCGGCCGGTCCCTGTGCCCGCCGAGGACTTCGTGCCGAGCGGTGCCGACATCTACTGGTACTGGTGGGGCGGCGAGGGAACTGCTGTTCGTCACCCCCTTCTCGGCTGCGAGC
>ERZ1292633.4200-Hain-H41-02um-R1-4200-length-13492-cov-29_pt1 | contig 13492 bp, 10 predicted proteins | sample MGYA00564406_ERZ1292633 | MGnify/ENA primary metagenome ERZ1292633 (study PRJEB36523, sample SAMEA6512639) | groundwater metagenome | collected 2019-01-08 | study: AquaDiva: Metagenomics assemblies of 32 groundwater samples
TCGCCCTCGCCTTGTGTGAGTCTGTATAGCACAAGGCTCTACACCCCTCAAGCTATCTATGTGCCCACGTCGCCTTGAGAGGCCGGCACCCGCATGCTAAGATGCCCCGCGTTTCTCACAGGGTGCTGAAAAAGTCCACCGTCATGTCTAGTTTATTTGGTTTGTTTGGTTTGTTTGGTTGAAAGAAACTAACCAGATGAACCAGATAAACAAAACAAACCAGATCAACCAAATAGACCAGATGAACCAAATGAACAGACCTCAGCTCGATAAAACCTACGATCCCAAGGCAGTCGAAGCACGTTGGTATGACCTCTGGATTCGACAAGGCTATTTTCACGCCTCGCCGGGCCATCCCGGCCAGCCATACTCCATCGTGATTCCCCCACCCAATGTCACAGGCTCACTCCATGTCGGCCATGCGCTGAATCATTCGCTCCAAGACATTCTGATACGCTGGCGACGCATGCAGGGCCGCAATGTGCTCTGGCTGCCCGGCACCGATCACGCCGGGATTGCCACGCAAAACATCGTGGAAAAGCAGCTCATGGCCGAAGGCACCTCCCGGGAATCCCTGGGACGCGATGGCTTTATTAAGCGCGTCTGGCAATGGAAAGCCACATCCGGAAATACGATCATCAGTCAACAGAAACAACTGGGAGAATCCTGCGACTGGGATCGCCTGCGATTTACGATGGATGAGGGACTATCGAAAGCCGTCCTGGAAGTCTTCGTGCGTCTCTATGAAGACGGACTGATTTATCGAGGGGAGCGGCTGATCAACTGGTGCCCACGCTGCCTGACGGCCCTATCGGACATCGAAGTTGAACACGAAGACGTGAAAGGGAAGCTCTACCATATCCGCTACCCTCTTGCGGACGATCCCCACACTACACTTACCGTGGCGACAACCAGACCAGAAACGATGCTAGGCGATACGGCAGTGGCAGTCCACCCCGACGACCCGCGTTATCGCCATCTCATCGGCAAAAAGGTTCGCTTGCCGCTGACCACGCGAGAGATACCGATCGTAGGTGATCCCGTTCTGGTTGACTTGGAGTTTGGTACCGGAGCCGTCAAGATTACGCCCGCACACGACTTCAACGACTTTGAAGCGGGAGAACGCCACAAGCTGCTGCGACTGCCGATCTTGGATCATCAAGCGCTACTTGATCGAGCCGGATTGCAAGCGGCTGGCGTCGAACCAATCATCATCGATGCCGTCGCGACACTCCCCGTCATGAAAGCACGCCCGAAGATCGAGCAGGTTCTGAAAGACCGTGGATGGCTTACGAAAGTCGACGATCACAAGATGGCGATTGGAAAATGTTATCGCTGCAAGACGGTCGTCGAGCCGTATCTGTCTCCGCAATGGTTCGTCAAGATCAAGCCGCTCGCTGAACCGGCCATCGAAGCGGTCGAAGACGGTCGTATCCGCATTATTCCAGAAGGATGGACCAACAACTATCTCGGCTGGATGCGAGACATCAAAGATTGGTGTATCTCACGGCAAATATGGTGGGGACATCAGATTCCTGCCTGGTATTGCGAGAACTGCAATGCTGGACTCTTTGTCAAAAAGATGCGAATCGGTGACCCTGCGACGGCACATATAGCATTCACAATTCTGCATGGCGCAAAACCCCTAGTGGCTCGAACAGCGCCGACTCATTGTCCAGACTGCCACGAGACCAAGTTCATCCGCGACTCAGACGTGTTGGACACCTGGTTCTCTTCCGCCCTCTGGCCCTTCTCCACGCTGGGGTGGCCGGAACAGACTCTCGATCTGAAAACCTACTACCCGACCTCGACGCTCGTCACCGGACTCGACATTCTGTTCTTCTGGGTTGCCCGCATGATCATGATGGGCCTGAAATTCATGGGAGATGTCCCCTTCCGCGACGTCTACATCCATGCCTTGGTACGCGATGCCGAAGGACAGAAAATGAGCAAGTCGAAAGGTAACGTCATCGATCCCCTGCATGTAATGGAGCAGTTCGGTACCGACGCGCTCCGCTTCACGCTCGCATCGATGGCCTCACCGGGGCGCGATATCAAACTCGCGGAGGAACGGATTGAGGGCTATAGAAATTTTGCGAACAAGATCTGGAATGCCGCCCGCTTCGCCCACATGCACCTTACCGGCATAAAGGAATCACAACCTCCAGACGATCGGTCCTTTCCAGGCCTATGGATACGAAGCAGGCTGAACGACACCATCCGGATTGTGACGATGGAGCTGGAAGCCTATCGGTTTGATCGAGCGACCAATGCCCTCTACCAATTTTTCTGGCACGAGTACTGCGATTGGTACCTGGAATTAATCAAGCCTGTCCTCCAGGATCCTTTACATCCTGAAGGTTCTGCAACCAGACAAACGCTTCAGGATACGCTCGAAGTATTCTTGCGGCTCCTTCATCCTTTTATGCCCTTTATTTCCGAAGAAATCTGGCAGACCTTACCCCACGAGGGCGAGACCATTGTCACCCAATCCTATCCGGCCCCTCAAACGCACTGGCACGACCCATCGGCAGAAGAAACCTTTCGCCTTTTTGAGCAGAGTATCGGTCTGATCAGGACCGCTCGCGTGCTCCTCAACTATCCACCGGGACAGGAGGTACGAGTCCTTGTGACCCATGAGGAGCCGGCAACAAGCGCGACACTCGTTACACTTAAACAAAACCTCGCACATCTCGGGCGAGGACAGATCTCACCCGTTCCTCTCTCCCAGTGGCCGACATCGAATGTACTCCGCCTCGTCACAGGCGGCGTCACGGTGGGTCTGTCCGTCGAGGGTGACGTGGATCTCAAGAAAGCGCTTGACCGCCTCGAAAAACAGATTGCAGAAACCGACAAGGAATCCCAGCGGCTCGACGGCAAACTGAACAGTGCAGACTTTGTCTCAAAAGCTCCGCCGGAAGTGATCACTGACCATCGAGACCGCTTACACGCACTCTCCCGTGACCGCGCCATGTTGGCCAGCAGTGAGCGGCAACTGCGCGCGATGCTGGGAGCCTAATCATGGTAGCGCTGCCAGCTGTCGACATCCGGCGTACGGTTCGGAAGGGGCTCGAAGAAGACCTCGGCCAAGGCGATATCACGACAACGGCGCTCTTTTCCGAACCGACCCCTGCCAGCGCCAAGATCATCGCCCAACAACCCCTCGTCGTTGCAGGGATGGCAGCGGCCATTCAAACCTTCATTGCAGTCGATGCCTCTCTCAAGCTGACTCCATCCCGACGAGATGGATCGCATGCCAAAATTGGAGATGTTCTATTGCGGATCGAGGGCGATGGTCGATCCATCTTGATGGCAGAGCGAGTCGCCCTGAACTTCCTCCAACATCTCTCCGGCATCGCCACCCTGACCAATCGCTTCTGCCATGCCGTACATGGCTATCCAGTCAACATTATGGATACAAGAAAGACTCTCCCGGGCTGGAGATCTCTTCAGAAATGGGCTGTGTCGCTTGGCGGGGGAACGAACCACCGTATGTCGCTCGGCGATGGCATCTTGATCAAAGACAATCATCTGACCCTGATGAAGAACAAGAAGCAAGCTGTCCTTACAGCCTGCCGGATGGCGCAAGCCATCGCGTCTAAAGACAAACCCGTGATTGTCGAAGTGGAGTCATTATCGGAAGTTCACGACGCCCTGCATGGCAAGGCCGACATCATTCTCCTGGACAATATGACTCCCGCCAGAGTCAAGCAAGCGGTAAAGCTCATCGGTGGCCGTGCCTTAATAGAAGTCTCGGGAGGCATCACCCTGAAAAACGTACGAGCGATGGCTGCGGCCGGCCCAGACCGCATCTCCATCGGAGCCCTCACCCATTCAGCTCCAGCCGCGACAATCAACCTGGTGCTCGAACCACGCCGCCGGCTGCGCGGGCCCAGTTCATTTGGTTGATCTGGTTTGTTTGGTTTATTTTGTTCATGTCGTTGGATTTCTTTAACGAAACAAACCAAATAGACCAAACAACAGTCCTTTAGATAACACGTGCAACCTTCGCCACCCCTCACACGAGACACGATTCACAGCACCCTGTCGACCACGTGGCTGGGGCGGCGGATCGAACTATTCGACAATCTTCCTTCAACGAACCGGGAAGCCGTTCAGCTCGCACAGGCAGAAGTGGAGCATGGCACGGTTGTCGCCGCCGACAGCCAGACCGCTGGACGCGGACGGCTCTCCAGAACCTGGTTTTCCCCGTCTGGCACCAATCTCTACTGTTCCGTCATTCTTAGGACAGCACGCCCACCGGAACGACTCACTGAATGGCTCTCCTGGTTGCCGCTGGTCACAGCACTGGCCGCAGCCGAAGCAATCGAACAGGTTTCGTCCATCCACGCCTCTGTGAAATGGCCCAACGATCTCCTGATCTCGGAACGGAAAGTCGGCGGAATCCTCTGTGAAAGCGGCACAGGAACGCGGTCAGGCCCTTTCCAGATCATCGGGATCGGCATCAACGTCAACGGTGACCACAATGATTGGCCTGCTGACCTTCGCGACTCAGCCACGTCGATATGGCAGGAACGGAAGATCGTCGTCGACCGCAACAGACTGCTCGCACAACTGCTCCTTGAGCTCGAACAGTGCCTCGATGAATTGGCCCTTCACGGAATGAGTCGGCTCGCGTCAGCCTATCACCAGCGCTGCTCGACCATCGGCCATACAGTACGAGCGACGTTAGGTAATGGAGACATTGTCGTGGGGCTTGCCGAGGAAATCGGCCAGGATGGATCCTTGCACGTACGGCCACAGACGACTCAATCTGGCTCAGAATCGCCGGAGGTCATCCACTTGCGCGTAGCCGACATCATCCACGTGAGGACTTAGCATAATGCTGAAACAGTCCTCCAGCGGCGTTCTCGCATCGTTCAGACCCTCAACGTACCCCAGAGGGTACGCCTCGGCCCTTCACTCGCTGCGGCCTTGCTGGACGAACTGTTTGAGCATTCTGCGGAGCGTGTCCTGTTCTCCCATACATGCGGATCACCGGATGTCCGGCTGGCCAACATAGTTTTTTCGGAGACCGCTGGCCAAACCGCCCAGTTGAAACGTACAATATCTCCTATGCTTCTCGTCGTCGATATCGGCAACACCAACATTGTCTGGGGCGTCTATGACGACCGCACCCTGGCGGCCCATTGGCGAATCGCCACGGACGCAAAAAAAACCTCCGACGAGTACGGCATTCTTTTTACCAGTCTCCTAACAGCCGCAGGAATTTCCACGCAACGTCTCACCGGCGCCATCATCTCCAGTGTTGTACCGACATTGACCGGAACCATCGAAAATATGCTCGAACAATATTTTCACCAGCATCCGATGATCGTCACCTCGGATACGGACACGGGACTTCGACTCCGTTACGACAATCCAAAAGAAATCGGCAGCGACCGACTGGTGAACGCAGCAGCTGCGTATCATAAGTATCGACGCGATCTCATCGTCGTTGACTTCGGCACCGCCACGACCTTTTGCGCCATCACAGCAGAGGGCGACTACCTCGGAGGCGTCATCGCTCCCGGCCTCGGAATCTCGGCAGAAGCCCTGTTTGCACGAGCCGCCAAACTGGCCAAGGTCGAATTTATCCGTCCGAAGACGGTGATCGGTACCGATACGGCCGGCAGTATTCAATCCGGCCTGTTATTTGGATATGCAGGATTGGTCGATACGGTCGTCCGGCGAATGGAACAGGAGCTCGGACACTCAGCCTACGTCATTGGCACCGGAGGACTCAGTTCCATCCTGGCAGCAGAAGCCACGTCCATTCAAAAAATTGAACCGCTCCTGACGTTAGAAGGTCTTGAGCTTCTCTACCGACGAACCAAGGGTCTTCCCTCTCCCACCATGCAGGTCTAGCAGCAGAAGACCGTTATTGGGTTTGTTTGGTTTGTCTCGTTTGTTTGGTTGAACGAAACTAACCCAATGAACCAGATCAACCCTCAGCCTCCTAAAGTCCACCCTTCCCTCCACAAGTAATTAATTTTTCTGGGCCGGTTGACTTTATAGGCCCTATGGCTATCTTCTGTCGGACAGAGGAGTCTTAGATGCCTGAAGAACACAAGAATACGAATACAATCGGGAACTTGGGTACTCCATCTTCCGACGATTGCACCGCCACAGAGGACACAGGTTTGATCGAAGAGCTTCAGCTGGCGCTTACAGCAAAGGCTGAAGAGGCAAAGAGCTTGAACGACAAATATCTCCGGCTTGCCGCCGAGTTCGATAACTATAAACGTTTGATCCAGCGCGACCAGCGCGACCAGATCCGATTCGGCAATGAGTCATTACTTAAAGAACTTTTACCAGTTGTCGATAATCTCGAACGGGCCATCAAGGCCTCGCACGAGGGGGGAAATAACAAGGCTCTCATCCAGGGCGTGGATCTCACCCTCAAGCAACTGACGGGCGCCCTGTCACGGTTTCATGTCACACCCGTCCAAACGATCGGTCAGCCGTTCGATCCTGCCATGCATCAGGCGGTCGTATCCATCGCATCGGAGAAGGTTCCAGCGCAGCATGTGCTGGACGAGCTTCAGCGAGGCTATCTCTTGCATGATCGTATCTTGAGAGCGGCCATGGTGAGCGTATCCACCGGACAGACAGAGAATGGCGCACCAGGAACAGACAACACGATTCGTTCATCGTAATATTTATCAAAGCCAGACCTAGTGAGGAAGGAGTAGAACATGGGCAAAGTGATCGGCATCGACCTTGGAACCACAAATTCCTGCGTTTCCATCATGAGTGGTGGTGAACCAATTGTGATCGCCAACGCAGAAGGAGCCCGCACCACACCGTCCGTCGTCGCCATCACAGAGAAAGGTGAGCGCCTCGTCGGGCAGATTGCCAAGCGCCAAGCGATTACAAATCCTGAAAATACGATTTTCTCCGTCAAGCGCCTGATGGGCCGCAAATTTCGCAGCCAGCAAGTTACCGACGCTGCCAAGCGGCTTCCCTATAAGATCTCTGAGGGAGACAACGGCGACGCCCACGTCGAATTGCGCGGTAAGCGCTACAGCCCGCCGGAAATCTCCGCCATGATTTTGCAAAAGATGCGGCAGACGGCGGAGGACTATCTCGGAGAAAAAGTCACCGAAGCAGTCGTCACCGTCCCGGCCTACTTCGACGACAGCCAGCGCCAGGCCACCAAAGATGCGGGCCAGATCGCAGGATTGAACGTACTCCGGATCATCAACGAGCCGACCGCTGCAGCCCTCGCCTACGGTCTGGACAAGAAAAAAGATGAGCGGGTTGCCGTCTACGATTTGGGCGGCGGTACGTTCGACGTCTCCATCCTTGAGATCGGCGACGGCGTTTTCGAGGTCAAGTCGACCAACGGCGACACCTACCTCGGCGGCGACGACTTCGACCAGCGCGTCATGGACTGGCTGGTCGACGAGTTCAAAAAGGACCAAGGTATCGATCTTCGAAAAGACCGGATGGCTCTCCAACGCCTGAAAGAGGCGGCGGAGCGCGCCAAGATCGAACTCTCATCGTCTCAGGAAACCGAAATCAATCTGCCCTTCGTCACTGCGGACGCCAACGGACCGAAACACCTGGTCGTGAAACTGACCCGCGCAAAACTTGAACAGCTGGTCGATGACCTGATTCAACGATCGATCGAGCCCTGTAAGAAAGCCCTGTCCGATGCAGGCGTCTCCGCTCGCGATATCCATGAAATCGTCCTCGTCGGCGGCATGACCCGCATGCCGAAAGTCATTCAGGCCGTGAAAGAATTCTTCGGAAAAGAACCGCATCGGGGTGTGAACCCTGACGAAGTGGTGGCGATCGGCGCAGGCATTCAAGGCGGCGTGCTCAAGGGCGAAGTGAAGGACGTCCTGCTTCTCGACGTGACGCCGCTGTCGCTGGGTATCGAAACCCTCGGCGGTGTCTTCACAAAGTTGATCGAGCGCAATACGACTGTCCCGACGAAAAAGAGCCAGGTCTTCTCGACGGCTGCCGACAATCAAACGGCGGTCACCATTCGAGTGTTCCAAGGCGAACGCGAGATGGCGAACGACAACAAGCTCCTCGGCCAGTTCGACTTGGTCGGCATTCCTGCCGCGCCTCGTGGGATGCCGCAAGTTGAAGTGACCTTCGACATCGACGCCAATGGCATCGTCCATGTCTCGGCCAAAGACTTGGCCACGCAGAAAGAACAGTCCATCAAGATTACGGCCTCCAGCGGCTTGAGCAAGGAAGAAGTCGAAAAGCTGGTGAAGGATGCGCAGGCCCACACCGACGAGGATAAGAAGCGGCGGAAGACTGCCGAAGCCAAAAACCAGGCCGACAGCCTGATCTACCAGACGGAAAAGAACCTAAGCGAGCATGGCGACAAGATCGCCGCAGAAGACAAAACCAAGATTGAGGAAGCCGTGGCCTCGCTGAAAAAAGCGATGGAGGGAACGGACCCCGAAGCAATCGAGTCCGCCACCCAAACATTGACAACCGCCTCCCACAAGTTGGCGGAGGAAATGTATAAGAAGGCTTCGGCATCGGCTGCGGCCGGCAGTGACGCCAGCGCCGAAGGCGGAACCGGAGCCGGCGAGACCAAGACGGATGAAAAGGTCGTGGACGCAGAGTTCGAAGAAGTGGACAAAGACAAGAAATAAGTTAGAATACCGTCAGTGAGACCGAGCTTCGCCGATACAGGGGGCTCGGTCTTGCTGCTCTTTCACCCTGAGAGACAGCCCCCGTGTCCAAGCCCAACTACTACGAAACCTTAGGTGTCGAACGAACTGCGTCCGACGACGAGCTCAAGAAGGCCTATCGAAAGATGGCCCGCCAACACCATCCCGATCTTCAAACGGGAGAGGCACAGAAGAAAGCCTCTGAAGAAAAGTTCAAAGAAGTCAATGAAGCCTACGAGACCCTGAGCGATCAGGACAAACGCAAGCGCTACGACATGTTCGGCCACACCGGAACTCAGCAGGGCACCGGACCGGATGGCTTCGGATTCGGCGGAAGCGGCTTTGGCGACGCCTTCAACGACATCTTCGAGGATTTTTTCGGAGGCCAGCGAGGCGGCAATCGGGCAGAGCGCGGCAACGACCTCCAATACAATCTGGAACTGACCTTCGAAGAGGCTGTCTACGGGAAAGAGGCCAAACTCAAAATCCCGCGCTGGGAAATGTGCACCGACTGCAAAGGGACCGGCGCCAAGAGCGCGGCATCGGTCAAGACCTGCCCCAGTTGCAAAGGGGCCGGACAGATGAGGTTCCAGCAAGGGTTTTTCAGTATCTCCCGTCCTTGCGGCCAATGCGAGGGAGCGGGACGAATCGTCACAGAGCCCTGTTCGGCCTGCCAGGGCCGCCAACGCACCTATCGAGAACGGACCATCGCCGTACATATTCCGGCCGGCATCGAGTCAGGCATGCGTCTTCGCCTCTCGAACGAAGGGGAGCACGGAACCAACGCAGGCCCGCCGGGCGATCTCTATGTGGCAATTACCGTCAAGCCGCACCAACTCTTTCAGCGCCAAGGGCAGGATATCCTCTGTGACGTCCCCATTCAGTTCGTCACAGCCGTACTCGGAGGAAAGATCGAGGTTCCCACGCTGAAAGGCAATACGATCATCAAGATTCCTGCCGGCACGCAACAGGATAAAACCCTGCGCATCAAAGGTCTGGGCATTCCCAGCCTCAAGAACCAGAGTACCGGCGATCAGGTATTTGTTATCAAGATTCAGACTCCTACCAAACTGACCGCTCGTCAGAAAGAATTACTCAAAGAATTTGCCAAAGAAAGCGGCATGTCGATGGAAGAGGATAGCGACGGCTTCTTTGACAAGATGAAGACCTTTTTCGAATAGCGCCATCGGTCATCGCCCGACACCTGCACCATGTCCACGTTCTTCGTCGACCCTCGCGCCGTCACTCCACCCACGATCCTCATGACCGGTGATCTCCTCCATCATCTTCGTGATAGTCTCCGCTTGCGCCCAGGAGATTCCCTTACCCTCAACGATGGATGTGGAACCCGCTATCACGTGGAAGTGACCCACGTCACCCCACAGGCCATCGACAGCCGCATCATCGACCGACAGACTGAACCGATGCATAGAACCCCACCGATCGTGCTCGGCCAGGCCTTGATCAAAGGCGACAAGATGGACTGGGTCATTCAGAAGGCCACAGAACTCGGAGTCGCGATCATCCTGCCCATTCACAGTACACACAGCGTCATCAAGCCCAACCCGGAACGACTGGAACATCAACGGTCCAGATGGGAACGCATTGCGCGAGACGCGGCACAACAGTCCGAACGATGGACGCTTCCCACTATCGCAGACCCGGTAAGCCTCCCGGGGATCTGCCGACAATATGCCTCGGCGCCACTGAAAGGCCTGTTCGTAGAACGCTCCAACGGCTCCTCACTCGCAACCATTCCATTGCCGGCAGATCGTCAGCAACCCATTATCTTATTGATAGGGCCGGAAGGAGGATGGGCGCCAGACGAGCAACGTATTGCGCAGGAGCAGGGTTTCCTCCCGCTCACCCTCGGACCACGAATCTTGCGGGCTGAGACTGCAGCGATCGCCGCCCTCAGCATTCTCCAATCAAGGCTCGATGAAACGGGATAGGCTGAGGTCAAGGTTAAGGTTGAGTAAAGTCCAGACTTTTTGCTCTCAGCCTCAACCTGAGCCTTAACCTTCCTGAAAGCTGGCGGACTTTTTCAGCATCCTGCCAGCCATCAGCGGCCGATAGCCAAGTGAACGATCGTACCCTTTTCTCCGCTGGCCCAGCCCTCCGTCCTAGTAGGAAACGAAAGGCCGAATAGCGAAGCCTTTGCGATTGTACCCTGCTCAGTCCAAGTAAAACCGCTGTCGATGCTCCGATAGACCATGCCCCGTTCCCCCACAATCCATCCAGTCTGAGGATCGGTAAAACGCACTCTCAAGAGATCTGTCAGCTTCGTACAGGTGCTGGTGCAAGGCAACGTGCGATCGATCCATTGTTGGCCGCCATTGCTTGTCTGAAAAATGGCTCCGGCGTTTCCAACGGCCCATCCGGTCGAGGTATCGGAAAAATACACATCGAACAGCGTGACAGCCCCCTGAGTCTCTTGCGGAGTCCAGGTGATCCCGCCGTCGTCCGTCATCAAGGCAGTCCCTACTGCCCCAACCACCGTTCCGTGCTGTGCGGTAAGAAATTGAATGCCGTAGAGCGCTGCGCTCGTCTTGCTCGCTTGATCGACCCAGTGCAGTCCACCGTCCTTCGTATGAAGAATGGTTCCGTTGCCACCGACCACCCACCCCTCGGTGGGCGACACAAACGAGAGGCCGAAGAACGCTACCTGGGTATCGGCGAGTTGTAAGGACCAGGTATCTCCCCCATCTTGGCTCCGTCGAATCGTTCCATTGGCTCCAATGGCCCACCCCAACTTCTCATCGAGAAAAAAAACCCCCGAGAGGCTCGCGGTGGTGCCGCTGACGACCTTCTTCCACTTCTTCCCGCCATCGACCGTCTTGACAATAGTACCGCCGGCCCCCACTGCCCAGCCCAGCAGAGGCGTATGAAAATAGAGCCCCATTAGGATAGCTTCCGTATGGCTCGCTTGAGGGGTAATCGTCAGAGGAGAGTCAGCAGCCCACGAAGGAGTGGCGCATAGCTGCGTCGCCAGCACCACGACCGCAAGGCATCCAGGCAATCCGTATCTCACTGGGTAGTATCGGCGTCGGGGCGAGTGCTATTGAAGTAGCCTTGATCGGGCATGCCCTTGGCGAGAATGGTAAACGTGCCCGCTTCCAACGTCAGCCACTTCTTCGGAGTACAACAAGTATCATCGGGCTGCACATCCCAGGACCCGCGCCGCACAATCAGCGGTCCAGTCGCAAGCTCGTTAAAGAATTCATTGCGCTTCCCGATACCATAGAGATTCCGATGAGGCACTCGCACAACGATCTCCGTATCCGTCCAGGACATCACCTGCGCCGCGACATTGCTGAATAGCACTTCCGTACGCGAGACGTTCTCGTCCATCTCGATATCCCGCCGCTTATAGGCCCCCTGGTTGAGACCCAAATAGGCATGCTCGGCTGTTTTCAAAAACGCGCCGAAGCCTGACCCTTTAATGGTGATCAGCTCATCCAGCCCTCCCGATTTCGGACTGAAGGAGTCGATCTTCGGCGTCACCAGGGTAAAGACTCCCGCCTCAGTCTTGAGGGTCTCCTTCGTCGCACAGCAGGAACCATCCGGATTGGGCTTCGTCGCGCCTCGATAGATCACGACCGGTCCGCTCTTTGCGCTGAAGGGTACCCACACATCGATGCGATCATCTTGCCAACGATAGATGACGGCGCGGACCCCTCCGATATCGACTCGATTCTCTCCCGTATTGAAATCGGTAAAGGCGTAGGGAGTCGCTCCACTTTCCGAATAGAATCCGAAATGTTCGCCGCTGATTCTGAGTAGCGTACCGATGGGGGCGGCAGGAGGATTCATCGCTGTCGCTTTTGGCACATGAACCGCAAAAGTCCCGACCATTCGCTCACGCCCTTGCATCGTCAGAACGATCGGTCCGGTCTCCGCATCCATCGGAAGATGTACGACGATGGCGCTATCCGACCACTGGGCGATGGTGGCAGGGTGCCCGCCGAACGTAACCATGTCACCGGTTCTCCTCTCAGAGCCGAATCCTTGGCCAAAAAAAACGACCTTCGTGCCGACCGGCCCGCTCACCGGATCGACCCGAATGCTCGGAATCAGTTTCAGTGGCACAGCGTTACTCACTGTGTACTGGACCGGAGCGCAACAAGACCCGTCCGGCAAGGGATCGGACGATGCCAATCGAACCATCACATCCCCCGATGCAGCATTCGCAGGAACTTCGACTTCGATGATGTCGTCTTTCCAGCGACGCGGCCTGACGAGCACGCCCCCGATCATCACATCGTTGACTCCGAACATCGTATTGGGATCGCGAGAACCAGCCGTGGCGCCAAAATGCGCGCCGGCAATCTGCACCGTATGGCCCGGTTCGATCTCTGCCGGCGTTACTGCAGTAATCGTCGGCTGTACCACTGTCAATATCCCGGCAACCATCTTCTTCTTCCCGGCCATGATTTCAACGGGGCCGGAGTGGGCCTGGAAGGGAACCTTCACCTCAATCAGGTCGGACTCCCACCGCTGAATCAACGCAGGGAACCCACCCACAGTCACGCGATTGACCTGCACGGATTTAAATGAACCGAACCCCTTCCCGCCGATCGACAGGGTGGCGCCAGCGACCGCCGTTGACGGATGAAGCTCGAGCGCAGAAGGAGTAGCCGCAAGCACCCCAGCGCTTAAACCGGTCCACAGTGTTATTGCACTTACAGCGGTTATGAACCGACTCATGAAGAGGCTCCTGTCAGGTTCATCTGGTCAGTCTCGCTCAACCAAAAAACCAAACAAACTAGACAAACCAAATAAACGTGGCCGCCCAAACTATAGCAAGCGGTTTTTTCGAGAGTCAATCCGGCGAGGTGCGCAATCCGTGA
>ERZ1292633.2332-Hain-H41-02um-R1-2332-length-19495-cov-5_pt1 | contig 13490 bp, 10 predicted proteins | sample MGYA00564406_ERZ1292633 | MGnify/ENA primary metagenome ERZ1292633 (study PRJEB36523, sample SAMEA6512639) | groundwater metagenome | collected 2019-01-08 | study: AquaDiva: Metagenomics assemblies of 32 groundwater samples
CAAGCAACGAGCTCGCCTCAAGGCCGTCGTGGAGAAGGACTGGTGAGAGCCCGCCGTCGCGCCGCCGCGCTTGACTGCGGCCTGGCCCTGTTCTGGATCCTGGGCTTCACGACCTCCGGAGCCCGCGCCGACGATGAAGCGCCGAAGCTGCGCGCGCATGCCGTGCTCGAGCCCTCCATCGTCGGCCTGGACGAGTTGGTGAGCTTCTCCGTCAACGTCGAGTCGCCGGGCTTCGGCGGCACCCAGATCACCCCCGAATTCGAGCTCGACAATCTGGCCATCGTCGCCGGACCATTCCAGTCGCGCAGTCAGCGCTGGGTGAACGGCGAAACCTCGAGCACGGTTCAGCTCACCTGGCGCCTGAAGCCGTCCGCGGTCGGAGCGGCGCGCGTGCGCTCGATCCGGCTGCTGGCGGGCGACAGCACGATCGAGCTGCCGGAGCGCGAGATTCAGGTCCAGGCTCAAGCGCCGCCCGGGCGCGAGGCCGCCCCGAGGTCGCGGCGTGCTGATCCGTTCGAAGAGCTCTTCTCGCGCACCTTCCCGGACCGGCGCGCGACGCGCCGGCCAGCGACGCAGCCAAAGCTCTTCCTCCGCGCCGAGCTCTCGACGGCGAATCCGTTCGTCGGGCAGCAGACCGTCTACACACTCTGGCTCTATACCCAGAGTGACATCGGCGCCTTTCAGCCGACCGAGCTGCCCGATTTTCACGGCTTCTGGGTGCGCGAGATCCCGCAACCGTCCGAGCTCAAACCCGAATGGGTCGAGGAGCGCGGCGAGCGCTTCGGCAGGGTGCCCATGCTGCGGCGCGCGCTCTTCCCGTTGCAGGCGGGGAAGTTGGTCATCGAGCCGACCGCGGCCGATGTCGTCGCGACGATCGCCGACTTCGGACCGTTCGGCTCCCCGTTCGGTCGTAACGAGAGCTTTCACCTGAAAACGGAGCCGATGGGGCTCACGGCCCGCCCTCTTCCTCCGGCCCCCGGCGGTGCGCTCTTTCAAGGCCCGGTCGGCGAAGTCGCCCTGTCCGCACGGCTGGATCGAACCGAGCTCGACGGCGGGCAGGCCGCCACGCTGACGGTCCGCTGCACCGGGCGCGGCAACCTGCAGAGCCTCGCGCCGCCGGCGCTCCCGCTGCCGGCGGGAATCCGCGGTTTCCCGCCGCGTCAGTCCATGGCGGAGCGGCAGAACGACGGCGCGCTGGTGGCGAGCGCTGAGTGGTCGTATGTGATCGTCCCCGAACAGAGCGGTCAGTTCGAGATCGCCGGACTGGAGATCCCCTACTTCGATCCGGCGAGTGGAGAGTTTCGCCAGGCCACGACACCGCCCCTGGCGCTCACCGTCAGGAGGGCGACAACGATGAGCGCCACCGTTTCCGAGGCCGCTGCGGATTCGCCGGTCAGATCCGCCGAAGAAACGGCGGGGACCGCGCGCCAGTCCGCGGCCGCGCTACCGTGGGGCGAGCGCCGGCCGGCGCTGCGCATCGCCGCCCTCGCGGCCGGAGGAACGGGTCTGGCGCTACTCCTGCTCTGGCCCCTGAGGCGTGGGACCGCACGCTCCGCGGCCTCGAAACCGCTGCTCGCGGCCATCGCCGGAGCCGCTTCCGAACCCTCCCCCCGACAGTCCGCGGCCGCGCTCGAGGAAGCCTGGCGACAGCACCTGTTCGGCCGCTTCGGCATCCCGCCGAGCACGCCCGTGTCGCAGTGGAGCGATCGGCTGATCGCGGCGCGCGCCGACCGCGACTCCGCACAGGCGCTCGCCGCCCTCGCCCATGAGCTTCTCTATCTGCGCTACGCGCCCGAGCTCTCGGCCGCCGATCACCTGCTCGCCGATGCGCTCGCCTGCGCGGGGCGCCTCGCGAAGCTCCGGCGCTTGCCGGTGCCACATGGAGCCGACGGGGGCTTCTGCTTTTTTCAGCGCCGCACCACGGGGCAACGACCGGAGCCAGCGGAGGCAGGGCCCGCGGAATGAGCCAGGTTTTCAGCCTCGACCCCCATGCGCTCGAGAAATTTCTCGAGCGCCGTCGCGCCACGCCGCCGCACTTCGAGCCCGAGATGAGCCTCGCCGACAACCTCGTCGAGGTGTTGCGCAAGGCCAACGAGTTCGTGCCTTCCGAGGCCGGCTCGATCCTGCTCGATAACCCACGCATCAAGCAGTCGGATCGCAGCCGCAACCGCCTGACCTTTCTCGCCGCCTTCGGCGACAAAGCGCAGCTCCTCATCGGGCAGACGCTTCCCGCGGACCAGGGGATCGCCGGCCATGTCTATCTCACCGGGAGCGCGCACTCGACTTCGGATGTCGCCGCCGACCGCTTCTTCAACGCCGCCGTCGACGCCGAAACGCAGTACCGCACGCGGTCGCTGGTGGCGATTCCGATCCGCATCAACGTCGAAGTCTGCGGCGTGCTCGAGCTGATCAATCGCCGCGGCGCGGAGCGCTTCTCCGATTCGGAGCGCGATCTGCTGGAGATCTTCGCGGACTACATCTCGATCGCGATCCAGAATGTCCTCGACGGACGGCTCGCGCAGGAGGCGGCGAAACGCGACAACCTGACCGGCCTGTTCAACGACCGCTACCTGCACTCGGTCCTCGAGGAGACCCTCGCCCGCTCGCGCCCGGCGGGGAACGATCTGGCGCTCCTCTTCCTCGACCTCGACTACTTCAAGCTGGTCAATGACCGCCACGGCCACCTCGCCGGCTCGCAGGTGCTGCGCGAGACCGGGCAGCTCCTCCGCGGCATGGTCGCGCTTTCCCGGGCCCTGGTGGCGCGCTACGGTGGCGATGAGTTCGTCGTCGTGCTGCCGGACGTCGCCGCCCCCGACGCCATGGCGATAGCCGAGCGCCTGCGTGAGGCGGTGGAGCAGACCGTGTTCTGCCAGGCGCCGGGCGAGATCCAGCCCGAGCCGCTCCACCTCGGCGGACTGTGCTGCTCGATCGGCGTCGCAACCCTGTCGCGCCACATCGCCCCGCATCACGACCTCGCGACCACCAAGAGCCTTCTCCTGCGGTTGGCCGACGCCGCGATGTACCGGGCCAAGGAAGCGGGGCGCAATCGCGTCATGCTGGCCGATGAACGCGTCGATCTCGACCCCGCGCTGCCCCGCACCGCGGCGCGTTGACCGGTCTTCCGGCCGGTTGATAGTATCCCCTACGTAGCGCCGCAGTCGAAGGCCTCCCAACCTTTGTTTTCAACAGCTTAGAGAAGTTCCACCGAGAGCGAGGCAGCGATGTCGATGACCGTCCACAGCTCGGTTCGACTGGCACCAAGCGACGTGCGTGACGTGCTGTCCCGGCACATGCTGGTGGATGGGTACCACCTGGTCCAGGACATCGAGAAGAGCCACGGAGTCTTCCTTCACGACGCCGTCCGCGGGCGTGACGTTCTCGATTTCTTCGGCCACTTCTCGACCTGTCCGATCGGCTTCAACCACGCCAAGATGACGACTCCCGAGTTCGCGCGGCGCATTCTGCCGGCGGCGCTCAACAAGCCGGCGAATTCGGACATCTACACCACTTTCCTGGCCGAGTTCGTCGAGGCCTTCTCGCGTACGATCCCCGAGAACTTCAAGAAGCGCCTCTTTTTCATCGAAGGCGGCGCTCTCGCGGTCGAGAACGCTCTCAAAGTGGCGTTCGACTGGAAGGTGCGAAAAAACCAGGCCGCCGGCCGCGGCGAGATGGGCTCGCAGATTCTCCACTTCCGCCAGGCCTTTCACGGCCGCAGCGGCTATACCCTGTCGCTCACCAATACGGCCGATCCGCGGAAGACGCAGTTCTTTCCCAAGTTTCCGTGGCCTCGAATCGTGAATCCACGGCTCGAGTTCCCGGTGACGCCGCAGAGCCTCGAATCCACCATCGCGGTCGAGCGCCAGGCGGTCGCCGAGATCGCCGAGGCGGTGGCTCGCCACGGCCACGACATCGCGGCGCTGATCATCGAACCGATTCAGGGCGAGGGCGGCGACAACCACTTCCGCCCGGAGTTCCTCAAGAAGCTCCGCGCCCTGGCCGACGAACACGAGTTCCTGCTCATCTTCGACGAAGTCCAGACCGGCTTCGGCACCACGGGCAAGTGGTGGTCGTTCGAACATTTCGACGTCGAGCCCGACGTCTTCGCGTTCGCCAAGAAGACCCAGGTCTGCGGCATCGCCGGCGGTCCGCGCCTCGACGAAGTCGACTCGGTGTTCAAGATCTCGTCGCGCATCAACTCGACCTGGGGTGGAAATCTCGTCGACATGGTGCGCTGCCAGCGGATCGTCGAGATCATCGAGGAAGACGGGCTGCTCGACAACGCGACCCGGGTCGGCGCCCATCTCCTCGCCGGCTTCGCCGAGCTCGAGCGGCTCTTCCCGGGCAAGGTCACCAGCCGGCGAGGGCGCGGCTTCTTCATCGCCTTCGACCTTCCGGACTCCGAAACGCGCAACCGCACCCTTCGTGCCCTGAACGAGAGCGATGTGCTCGGGCTGGCCTCGGGCGAGCGCGCCATCCGCATGCGGCCCCCGCTCGTGCTCTCGCAGTCCGAGGCCGACGAGGGTCTCCGCCGGATCGAACGCGCCCTCGCGACCGTCCTCGCCTAGGAACGACCTAAGGCGCGCAGCGATCGGGCGGAAACGCCGCCGACTGCGAAGTGGGCAACGTCGAAGCCGCCGGCAGGCCGCGAAGCCTTCGCACCGCGTCCCGCTCGACCCGAATCCTGGCCACGTCCGCCGGCCACGCGGCACGACGGAACAGGTGCAGGGACATGGCGAGCGCCGGAACAGTGTCGATCCTGGCGGTGAGATCCACTTCTTCACCGTCTACCGGGGCACTCGCCACGGCCACGCGCTTGAGCTCGGCCCGCCAACCCGCGTCGATTCCGGGCCAGACTTCGACCCGGTCGAGCGCTTCACGGCGAAGCGGCTCGCGGCCCCGGAACAGGCTCGCCGCCGCCAGCCGCGGGTCGGAGAGGATCGCTCGCGCGGTGCAGGACGTCGGATCCTCGACGAGCTGGGAGAGCTGGAAGGGAGCGAACGCCGAGAGGGGGTCGAGCGCCATCGCGTGCTCGAAAGCGGCGCGCGCCAGCTGACTTTCTCCCGCTTCGAGCGCCAGGACTCCGGCGCGCAGCCAGAGCGACGCGACGCCGCGACTCTGTTGCGCCGCGGCATAGGATTCGCGCGCGCGGCGGTCGAGCGGCGCCTGCGCCAGCCAGGCCCAGCGCGCGCGGTAGAGCGGGAACTCGGGATCCAGTCTCATGGCACGCTCGAGCAGTGGGCTCGCGACCTCGCGCGTCGCGAGCTCCAGGGCGCGGCCGTAGGACGCCTGAGCCAGCGCCAGCGGGGCGAGGAATCCAGCAGCGGCAAGCAACCAGGTCCAGACCGGCCAGCGGGGATCACGGCGCGCCTCGCCTCCCTCGCCGGCAAGCGCCGCGCCGGCGCCGGCCGCGATCGCCACCGAAATCGCCGGAATGGCCAGCGAAGACTCTCCGAGCCCGCAACCGATCGCGGCCGCGACACTCGCCAGGCCTGCTTCGACCCAGGCTGGATCATCGGCCGAGTTGAGGTTCCTGAATCGTCGCCACAGGAACAGCCCGAGGCAACCGACGACGAGCAGGGTCCCGGGCGCGCCGAGCTCGCGCAGGAGCTGGAGCGGCAACGAGTGCGCCTGACCAACGATTTCGCCCGCCGGCGATGCTCCCGGAATCGGATGCATCGTCTCGGCGATCGTCCAGGGCGTCGAGCCGGGTCCCCACCCGGTTACCGGCCGCGCGCGGAATCCGTCCCAGGCGGCACGCCAATAGACGGCTCGCGCCGAGGCCGAGCTGTCAGCCCCGGTGACCATGGCGGCGGCGCGTGGCACGAGCAGCGCGAGGACGAGCAGCGCCAGACCGGCGACGACGGCGCGAGCGCTCTCGAGACGCACCGAGAGGGCGAGAGCGATTGCCGCGACCACCGCGGCGGCCAGGAAGGAGCGCGTCGAAATGAGCGCCGCGACTCCGGCCCCGAGCGCAGCGAGCGCGAGCCAGCGCGAGGCTCCCGGGCGACGCAAGCCAGGCACGACCAGCGGCAACAGGATGGCGAGGAAGCTGGCGAGGAGGTTGTGGTGGCCAAGTGGCATCGCGGCGCGCGGGAGGCCCAGCCTGAAGGCGTCGACAAGCGACCAGGCCGCCACCCCGACGACGACGACACTGAGGCCGACGAGCCCGAGCTCGCGCCGCCGGGGCGTCGACCAGCAGCGCGCCACGAACGCCGGCAGGAGCCCGAAGGCGGGCAGCAGCAGGATCGCGACCCGGCCCGAGCGCGGCACCGGCGAGGCGAGGAGACTCGCGGCCACGGCCACGGCGAGCGCGCCGGGCAGGTAGCGACCGGCTTCCCCCAGCCGCCACGGATCCCGCCAGGAGGAGGCGGCGAAAAGAGCGGCGGCCAGCACGAGTCCCTGGCCGAGCGGACCCGCCGGGAAGTCCGGAGCTCCGGAAAAGTTTCCGCACCAGAAGGCGAACAGACCCAGCAGCAGCGCCGGAAGCAGCGAAAGGAGCGCGGCCATGAGCGGGCGACATTGTAGCGGCTGCGATAGAATTCCCCGCGCCGGAGAGCCAGCCGGCGCTCCTCTCTCTTCTCCTCGGAGATCCCATGACCGTCGCGACACCCTCCTCCGTTTCCGCTCTCCTTTCCCGCCTCGGCCTCGCCGAGGAGAACGCCGGCGCTTTCGACGGAACCTGGATCCAAACCCACGGCAAGCGCTACGAGTCGCTCAACCCGGCGACCGGAGAGATTCTGGGCGTCGTCCGCGAAGCGTCCACCGCCGACTACGAGCGCGTCGCCACGTCAAGCGTCGCCGCCTTTCACGAGTGGAAGAGCTGGCCGGCGCCGAAGCGCGGGGAAGTCGTCCGCCAGCTGGGCGACGCCCTTCGTCGGCACAAAGAGGACCTCGGCCACCTGGTGACGCTCGAGGTCGGCAAGGTGCGCTCGGAAGGACTGGGCGAGGTGCAGGAGATGATCGACATGGCCGACTTCTGCGTCGGCCTGTCGCGTCAGCTCTACGGGCTCTCGATGCACTCCGAGCGGCCCCTTCACCGCATGTACGAGCAGTGGCATCCGCTCGGGCCGGTGGGTGTCATCACCTCTTTCAACTTCCCCGTAGCGGTCTGGGCCTGGAACGCGATGATCGCCGCGGTGTGCGGCGACTCGACGCTCTGGAAGCCGTCCGAGCACGCGACGCTCTGTTCGATCGCGGTGACGAAGATCGCGCAAGAGGTTCTCGAGGCGAACGGCGCGCCGCCGATCTGGAACCTCGCGGTGGGCGACCGCCACGTCGTCGGCCAGCCGCTCTCGGCCGATCCGCGCTTTCCGCTGATCTCGGCGACCGGTTCGGTCGCCATGGGCCGCTCCCTTGGAGGGGTCGTCGCCGCTCGCCTGGGCCGCTCTCTCCTCGAGCTCGGCGGCAACAACGGCATCCTGGTCACCGCGGACGCGGATCTCGATCTCGCGCTCCGCGCCGTGCTTTTCGCCGCCGTCGGCACCGCCGGGCAGCGCTGTACCACCACCCGCCGGCTCTTCCTCCACAAGTCGATCGCGGCGGAAATGAAGGATCGCCTGATCCAGGCCTACGGCTCGGTCCGCATCGGCGATCCGTCCGAGCCCTCGACCCTGATGGGCCCGCTCATTCATGAACAGGCTGTCGCCGACTACCGGCACGCCCTCGAGCAGGCGATCGAGCAGGGGGGCAAGATCCTCTTCGGCGGCAAGGTGCTCGATCGCCCCGGCTTCTTCGTCGAGCCGACGCTGGTCGAGGCCATCCCGCACATGCCGATCACCTGCGAGGAGACGTTCGCGCCGATTCTCTACCTTTTTGAGTTCGAGAATCTCGACGAGGCGATCGCGCTCCACAACAGCGTGCCGCAGGGCCTCGCCTCGGCGATCTTCACCCTGAACATGCGCTCGGCCGAGCAGTTCCTCTCGGTTTCCGGCAGCGACTGCGGCATCGCCAACGTCAACATCGGCACTTCGGGAGCCGAGATCGGCGGCGCCTTCGGCGGCGAGAAGGAGACCGGCGGCGGCCACGAAGCCGGCTCCGACTCCTGGAAGACCTACATGCGCCGCCAGACCTGCACGCTCAACTACGGCAAGAATCTGCCGCTCGCGCAAGGCGTGACGTTCGAAGTCTGAGCCGGCTTCAGGTCGTCTCCAGCGCCGAGGGGTTCGTACCGAGCGCTGGCGCCAACCAGCCACAGGCACCCACCGGGGTGAGCCGAAGGTGCCTCAGTCGGTGGCGATAGGCCGCCGCCGGACGCAGGATGAGCCCGCGGAGGTCCCCTTCCACCTCGTCTTCGCGGCAGAGCGCTTCAAGCCAAGCCAGTCCGCCGGTCACCATCGCCACCGCCGGCAGACCGCGGTCCAGCTCCTCGTCGAGAAGATAGTGCAGGACGTCGGCGCAGACCACAAGGTCGAACGGGCCGCCGAGGTCGAGATCGGGAAGCTCCGCGAACGAGCCGCTGCTGATATTCCGGCGCCGACCGAAACGCTCGACGACGTAGGCCGACGAATCGAGACCGCGGTACTCGAGACGGGGCCGCAGGCGTTTGAGCTCGGCACGCCACCGCGCCTCGCCGCAGCCGATGTCGAGCGCGGAGCGGAGCGGGCGATCAAGGTAACGTTCAGCGAGGGCCACCGCCAAAGAGACGCGGCGCCGCAGCGTCGCCGGCGACTCGATGCGGCTCCGCCGCCGCCGGTACCAGCGATCGAAGTAGGCGCGGTCGTACTTCTTGTTCGGGGGCTGCTTCGTCACCGATCGAGAAATACCGTGGTCAGCCAGGGCAGATAGGTAATCGCCAGCACGCCGACCGCGCGCAGGGCAAGGAACGGCAGCACCGCGCGCACGACTTCGGGCATCGGCTTCTCGAAGCGATACGAGGCGAGGAACAGATTCACGCCGACCGGTGGCGTCAGGAATCCGAGCTCGAGATTGGCGATGAAGATGATCCCGAGATGGATCGGGTCGACGCCGAAGGCGAGCCCCAACGGCGCGATCAGGGGCACGACCACCGCGGTCGCGGAGAAGATGTCCATCAGGCAGCCGACGACGATGAGGAGGAGGTTCAACATGAGCAGGAAGGCCCATTTCGAGCCCAGATGCGCCTGCGTCCACGCCAGCAGATGCATCGGCACCTCGGCGTCCACGAGATAGCTCGTGAATCCGAGCGCCACGCCGAGGATCAGGAGCACGCCGCCGACCACCACCGTGCACTCGCCCAGGACCGCCGGCAGCCGGCGCCAGGAGATGTCGCGCTGGACGAGAACTCCCACGAGCAAGGCATAGAGCACGCTCGCGCCCGCCGCCTCGACGGCGGTCGCTCGGCCCGAGAGCAGCAGCACGATGACGAGCGCCGGCAGCGCGATCTCCCACTTCGCCGCCCACGCGGCGCGCCCGAGATCGCGCCAGGCGAAAGCGCCGCCGCCGATTCCAGCGCGTCGCCCCTCGCGCAGGCCCCAGGCCGCGCTGGCGCCCACCATCAGAAGCCCGGGAAGAAGACCAGCGCGAAACAGGTCCGGAATCGGGACGTTGGCGACGATGCCGTAGAAAATCAGCGGCACCGCTGGCGCGAAGAGCAGGCCGAGGGAGCCCGCCGAGGTGATGAGCCCGACCGAAAACCGTTCGTTGTACGTCTCGGCGCGCAGGGTGGCGAGGAGGAGCGCACCGAGCGCCAGGATCGTCACGCCGGAACCACCGGTAAAGGTAGTGAAAAACGCGCACAGCAGCGTCGCCACCACCGCCGTGCCGCCAGGCATCCATCCCACCGCGGCGCGGAACAGCGCCAGCAACCGTTCGGCGGCCTTGCCTTCGGCGAGCAGAAAACCGGTGAGGGTGAAGAGCGGCACCGACGGCAGCGTCGGATGCACGGCGAGCCGATAGCTCTCGATCGGCACCGCGGCGATCGGCACGCCATCGGTCAGGAACAGCCAGACCGCGGCGCCGCCCAGCAGGGCGAAGAGCGGCGAGCCCGCCACCGCCGCAACCAGCAACAAAGCGAGGCCGATCCACTTCGGCGCGCTCTCGACCCAGGCCGGTTCCGCCGCGAGCAGGATCGCGGCAGCGATCGCCGCGCCGGCGATGCCTCGCCCCACCCAGCCGGACGAAGCGCACCAGGCGAGTCGGAGAGCGAGAATCCCGAAGCCCACCGGCAGCACGAGTTGCGCCACCCAGATCGGAATGCCGAGCGCCACCACTCCTCCGGCCTCTCGATCCAGACGTACCATGTCGAAGGCGGCACGGGCGAGGAGCGCCGCGACCGCGGCGCCGACCGCACCCGCGACCACGGGGGCGGCGCGGCGAAGCGGACCGTCCGGGAGATAGGCCGCCGAACCGATGGCGAGAAGCTTGCCCTGGCGCGCCGCGAGCACGGCGCCAAGGAGCGCGACCCAGAGCGTCAGATGCTGAGTGAGAGGCTGCGCCCCCGGGACGCTCCCTGCGCCGAGCTGACGAACCACGAACGCCGCGGCCACCAGCGCCGCCATGACGGCGAGCGGCAGGATCGCCAGCGCCGTTTCGAACCGCGCCAGCCCATTCAATGGCCGGCTCAGTTCGCCGCTCCCTGGCCCTTGCGGTACTCGGCCACCGCGCTTTCGACCGCCTGCAAGACCTCCGGTGGCACGCGGCCGTCTCGGGCCAGACCAGCGAAACGGGCCGCCTCCTCGCGCCAACTCTTCTGTTGCTCCACCGAGGGATCGTTGACCGTCAGGCCGCGCTGTCTCATCTGCTCGATGGCGCCCCGGTCCTGGAGCGGCACCTCGCGTTCGAGCTTCTTCTCGGCGCCGCGCGCGGCGGCGAGTAGCGTCTCGCGATCGGCCGCGGGAATTTTTTCCCAGGCGCCCTTTGTCACCACCACACCACCCACCAGCGGTGCCAGGCCCAGCCCCATCATGTGCGGCGTCTGGCGATACCACTGCAGCGACAGCGCGGCGATCGGCGTCGTCGGAACGACGTCGATCATCTTGGTCTGGAAGCCGAGCAGGATGTCGGTCGCCGCGAGCGGCACCGGCTGGTAGCCGCTCTTGCGCCAGCTCCGCACCGTGGCGTCGTCGCCAGCCCAGACGAACAGCTTCTGCGCTTTCAGGTCCGCGAGCGTGCGAATCGGCTGGCGCGAGAAGAGATGGATCCAGCCGCCGTGCCCCCAGTGCAGCAGCACATAACCTTTCGACGCGAGGCGCGCCTCGAGCTCCGGCCGCAGTTTCGCGAGCACGAAATAGAGCTCCTCGAAGCTCTCGAAGTACATGGGAATCTGAAAGACGTTGAAGGCGGGCTCGATCTCGGAGAGACCCGCGACGGTGATCGCGAGCCCCTGGAACTGCCCAGCGCGGGTCTTGCGGAGCGCGTCGGTCTCGTCGCCGGCCACGCCGCCGGCGTAGACCTTGAGCTGCACGCGGCCGGCGGTCTCCTTGGCCCACTGGTCTCCCATGACACGAATCGTCTGGTCCCAGATCGAACCCTGAGGCGCGAGTGTCGCGAGCTTGAGCGTCTGCGCCGCGGCCTCCCGATCCGTCAGCAGGAGCAGCAGAGCCCCGAGTATCGCGCCGCGCCGCGTACCGTTCATGGGGTTCCTCTCCTCATTCCAGAACCTCGCTCGTGTCCTCAGCGAAAAAGAAGTCGGCGGCTCGCTCCAGGAGCAGACGCGCTCTCGCCTGGGCGAGGAGATTCGCCATGCGCTCGGCGGCAACCGCCTCAGGGTCGATCGCGACGGCCCTGGCGAGAACCTCCTCGAACTCGCGCCGCGCCTGGCGCGGGACGGCCGAGGAGCGCGCCCAGGTCACGTGCGGGCTGGCGCGAGCTGCGCCACTCAGCTCGACCGCTCTCTCGTAGTGCGTGCGCGCCCGTTCGTATGAGCCGCCCATCATCGCCGGCATGGAATCGAAGACGATCATCGCCTCGTGGAGCGCGCCGTGATCGAAGGTCTCGTCGAGCTTCAGCGCGCGTTCGAAGACGGCGCGCACCATGGGCAGGTCCGCGACCATCTCGGGACGGTCGAGGCCGAGCGCCACCGCGGACCCCCAGGCGGCGCCGGTCCAATAGAGAACCTCGACGTCTCTCTGTTCGAGCTCCTGGAGCGGCCGTTCGTCGCCAGAGAGCAGCCGCGCTCCGGCGCCGGAGTGGGCGAGATCGAGCGCGTCGAAGCAGTAGCCGCGCGCCCGGAGATGCAGCTTCCGGGCTCGCTCGCGCAGCGCCCTCGCCCGTTCGAAATCCGTCGCATCGATCGCTTCGGCATCGGTCTCCAGGAATCCCGCCGCGTAGCTCACGAAGCCACGGCAGAGACCGAGGCGAAGCGGGCGATGGCGCGGCGCCTCCGCCGCGAGGCTCTCCATGAGCTTGAGGGCAAAGGGAAGCGCCTCGCGAACGAGCTCGGGATCTTCCTCCGAGCTCCATCCTGCCCCGCCGGCGGCAAGCGTGTCCCCGACCTTCGACGCCGCGAATTCGGAGAGCGAGCAGCCGCCCGCGGCGGCCGCGGCGAGAACTACGGCGAGAGCTCCGGCGGCCCGCGATCGCACCATCGCAACCATTCTAGTTCGGCGGCACAAAGAAAGAGAGGGGCGTTTCCGCCCCTCTTGCGAATGACTGCGCTGCTTTCTGTTCGGCGAGCCCTAGAAGTCGTAGCGCAGTCCGACCTGGATCGTGCGCGGCGTGCCCACGCCGATCGCCTGACCGAAGGTGGAACTGGACGGGTTGGCGCCCGCGGCGCTCCCCCACGACATCTGGCCCGTCTGGACGAAACGGTTCGCCTCGTCAGTGCAGTTGAAGCACTCCACGAACAGGCCGATCTCGCCCGGTCCGACTTCGAACGCCTTGCCGATCCGGAAGTCGAGCGAGCTGAAGGCGGGCTGGCGCTCGCCGTTGCGCTCCTGGTGAACACCGTTGAGCGTCGGACGGTCGACGTTGTTGGTGTCGTTGTTGACGTCCGAGCCGGCGCCGATCGTCCACGGCGAACCGGTCGAATATCGGTAGCTGCCCGAGAGATCGATGCCCCAGAGCGGCGTCCGCCAGAGGCCGCTCACCCCGGCCTTCCAGGCCTGATCGCGGTTCGAGAAGCCTTTGTTGAGCTCGAGGTTGTTCACGTCCTCCGCCTGGATGCCGGCGAAGTTGCGCTCGTTCGAGTCGCTGTCGCGGTCGCGAGACCAGGTCACCGACCCGTAGTACTGGAAGTTGTCGTGCATGCGGCGCCGGATGAGGACAGTGACTCCCTTGTAGTCGGACTCGGCGTCCGAGATGCTGGCCGTGACGCGGCCGTAGTACGGATTCGGCCGGGTGGAGTTGTACCGCGGCAGGCCGTTGGCGGCCGTGACCCCCTGGTACTGGAGGTTGATGTCCGTCAGGCGCTGCAGCTGCTGGCCCCTGGCGTACGTCAGGTCGATCCCCAGCACCGTATACGCCATGATCTCCCGCTCGGCGTTGAGCGTGATCCGGTCGGTGTATGGATTTTCGAAGTTCGGATCGAGCGCGAAGCCGAGGTTCGGGATGACGGCTTCGAAAAGTACGAGTCT
>ERZ1292633.4203-Hain-H41-02um-R1-4203-length-13479-cov-6_pt1 | contig 13479 bp, 5 predicted proteins | sample MGYA00564406_ERZ1292633 | MGnify/ENA primary metagenome ERZ1292633 (study PRJEB36523, sample SAMEA6512639) | groundwater metagenome | collected 2019-01-08 | study: AquaDiva: Metagenomics assemblies of 32 groundwater samples
AAAAAACGGGAGGGATCAAAAAAACGGGAGGGATCAAAACAACGGGAGGGATCAAAAAAACGGGAGGGATCAAAAAAACCGTCATGTATCCCCTATGCGGCCCCCGTCGGCTGGAGCTGCTGTCGCGTCGGGCGCTGCGCATGGGCGTCGTCCCCCCGGTGAGCATCCCGTCCACGCTTCGCGCCCTGGCGGCGCTGTCGCAGACATCCGACAGTCCATCGCCAATCGACTTCTATCGTCGCGCGCAACCACAGCTGCTGCTACACCACATGCTGCGGCAGCTGGAGGACAGCGTGACGCGAATGCAAAAGGGAGACTTTGGTACGTCGGGCCGCGCACTCCAAGGCCCGACCCTCCCCGTAGCGCCCCGGCTGCGCAGGGAGAGGGACGCGGTGGGTGCCGACGACCATCGACCCCTTGTGGGGGCAGCCACCATCGCTGGCTCCAACGATCACCGACTGACGGTGCACGTCGTGGTCCGCGTCCTGTGGTTCTGCTGCAAACCGCACAAACTAATCGCCGCGACGCAGTTGCTGTCGCCAGTGGCTTTCTACCGCCTGCTCCGCATGACGCACGACTGCGTCCGGTGCGGCGCCGTGACCGACCCGCTGTGGCTGAGCCTTATCGCGCTCAACGTTGCTGGGGCGTTGGATCCTCGGTCGCCCGCCGCCAGCTACGCGGAGGAGGCGAACGGCAGCAACGGAGGGTTCAGCCACCGGGCAGCGGCCGCTCTTGCGGTGCAACGGACAGGGCGAGGCAGGTCGCCTGGTGTTGGCGCTGGCGGCCTGCGCGGCTTCGATCTCGCGGGGTTCAATTTGGCGATGCAGCTTATTCGCGACTGCCACGCCGCTCTCGTGACGTCGCTCACACGGGCCACGACGCCGCACGCCTCGCAGCATCACCATCGGCCTACGGCCAAGCCATCCACCGACCCCACCGACGCGCCCATCGAGGAGGAGGGGGTGGACGCCGCCGCCGCCGCTGACGCGAGCGCGACGATGGCCGCCCCATCGTTATTATTCACTGCAGAGAGCAACGGGAACAATGGCAGCACGCGGCACCTGTCGCGGTACCACGCCGTCGCGACGATGCTGCGCGCCCTCGCTTTGGCGCAGGACGCGGAGGCTGAGGCCGCTCAGCATCATCACCACCGCGGCCACCAGGGGACTCAGGAGGGAGCCGCTGCCGTTAGCAGCAGCACCGTCCCTCTAGGAGCGCAAGACATCGCTGTGGCACTGCCGTTCAGCGCGATGGGGCGTGAATTGCTGGCCGCATACGACGACGATGCCGTGAGGCAACTCACTGGCGGCGGAGCGACCCGTCAACCGCAGAGTACCCACCCGACCAACGAGGAGGACGCGGCCGACGCCTTTCCTGTGTCCTTAATCGTCGCCTCGGTAGGCAAGCAGCGGTCTGCCGGAAGCCAGACCCTCATTCAGTCCGCCCTAGGCTCCCACCTAGGCGGCATGCGCTTCTCCGGTTACACCGTCGAGGAGACCATCGACGCGCTGCGGCAGTTAGATCTCCTGGCGACGAATCGCACGGCGCCTGACATGGTTGCGCCTCGCAACAACGCTGACGCCTGTCCCACACCGCGGCCACCTGCCCCGGCGTGGGGCGCCACGACGCCCGCCGCGTTCGTCGAGCCGTCCGTTGACGCGGTCGCGGGTCAACTGTTCGTCTACCACACTGCCCTCGTCGCTCAATGCGCCGCCGCCGCCGACGTCCCGTCACTGGTCCAATCGGTTCGGCGCTTTCTGCTGTCGGTTCCTCACCGTCTCGGGGAGGCCGTCGCGCGCTGGGAGCACGTGCGCCGCCGCCGCCTTGTTCTCGCCAGAGGTGTGGCTGAAGCGACATCACGGCCTCTCGCCGCCGCCATGCCGCGGGAATCACCGTTTGCGGATCTGTACGCACTGTGGCTTCCCAAGCAACCATCGGCGGTCTCAACATCCCCATTGTCGACGCCGCCGTCGGTCTCCGCGAAAAAGTTAGACATCTCCGAAAAGTACTCATACAGCCAAAGGGAGTGGTTTTACCGCACCCTCACCGCACTCGACAGCCTCCCGGCCTCCACTCCGCTGCTGCGTCAAGGGGACCTCTCGGATCCGCGTCTCGTGGACGTGATCCGGCGCACCTCCCACGACGCCATCTTTCCGCGCCGGTGGCTATCGCTGTTGCTGCAAGCGGCCACGACGACTGCGTTTCTGCAGCCTTGGCTGGAGGGTGCCCCTCACGCCGCCGCCGCTGCCGCTCCGGCGGGAGGAGGGGCGGCCAGCGCCGATCTCAGCGCCGCCCGTGGCATCGCCCTGCCCACGACGCTCTTCAAGATCGTCTCCGTCGCGCATGGAGCGTTGTTGCAGCGTCTTCGCGAGGTGGTTGGGAATCAAGCTGCGACCGATCACGGAGGGGCCGTCGCAGGTGGAGGAACGGCCGTTGTCGACCCCGCAAATCGAAGGAGCGCGTCGTCATCATCGCCGCCGCCTTCCGCCTCCGCACCGTCGTCGGTTGCTCGTAGTAGTAGCGGTGGAGGTGGCGGCGGAGGCGGCGGCGGTTTGGTGGTGCTGCACCGGTGGCATCTGACGTGGCTGGCCTCCATGGCGCGCGTCACGCAGCTGCTCGGCTCTCTGGAACAAGAGGCGTCCGTTGTCCCTGCGGAGTCGCCGGGCGCCGGCGGCAACAGCGAAGGCAGCGGCGGCGCGTTTTCGTCGACGCCGCGGCTGGTGGACCGGTGCGCCACGCTGGTCATCGACGTGGTGAACCGCTGCGTGGCAATCGACGTGGCGGGCAGACGGCGCGACGCCGCGGGCGACCGCGACGACGGGGTCTCCGCTGCGTTGACGAGCGAGGTGGCCCTCCGTCTGCTCTGCATTCTCGGCGTGAGCAGCTCCCGGTACTCCCGGCACGATCCCCCCCCTCTTCCTCGCGGCGACCCTCCTGCTCCAAATGCACGCCACGCGATGCCATCGTCGTCGTCGCGGTGGGTATTTCCCATCACGACGCATTGGCGGCTTGCGGCCGCGGTGCCCCCTGAGACCCTCGGGCACCTCTGGGCAATCGTCACGTCGAACCGGCGGTCCACATTGCTCCCGCCGTTGGCTGTTTCCACGGCCGAGGAGCCGTCGCCCCAGCACCAGGCCGCGGGGTACGAGGAGAAGGCCCCTGCCGCTGGGAGTCACACCCACCAAGATGTCCCGGCCGCCATGATACCGTCGCCGTGGCGACAAGAAGGAGGCGGAGGAGGGTGGCGCAGCGGCGGCTACTCTTCAACCACGCCGCTCACCGCCTCGCAAGTCACGCAGGCGGTCGTGGCGGCAGCTCAGCTGCGCACGCCGTGGGAGCTCGTCGCACCCGTCATCCGAGCCATCAGAACAATTCCCGTGCCACGCGGAGGCGCGCTCGATGTCCTCGCGCCGGGCGACGCCTGCGCCTCCTTCCTGGAGGTTCACCAGTTGATCTCTGCCCTCTACTCGCTGCTCGTTGGACAATTGAGAAGCGGAGGCGCTGTCCGGACCGTAGGGGGGTACAGTGGCACCGTCAAGGCGCTCCTGGACGAGGGCCTTGTGTCGCACCTCGTCGAACTGGTCGGCACGCTGCCCCACTCCGCCATCGCCATGGACGGCAGGGGCGACAAGGAGGTAGAGGATGGATGGGACGTCGACACACAGAATACGTCGTCGTCGTCGCCGAGGCGAGGGTACATTCGCGTACCGATCGCGGAACTGCGCCGCCGCATCATGCTGCCCCGGAAAGCTCGCGCAGCCCCTTGTGGAGCGTTGCTTCGACGAGAGATGGTCACGTTGCTGGAGTGGATGCACATCTTCGGGACCACCGCGCAGCCGATCGTTTTGCCACCCGCCGCCGATGCCGTCGCGTCGTCAACAACGGATCATGGCAACAGTGACGGCCACCGCCCTCACCATGCGATCGCCGTGGCGCAGACGTCGATGGGCCCCCATAGAATGCTGCGCGGGAGCCTCATCCACGTCGGCCGCGGGGTCCACCTCGTGGCGCTGGACGAATATGACAGCGGTGGGGGGGCTACGATAGTAGCGACGTCTCAGAGAGATCCACCTCTTGCCACCTCTCTCGGGAGGGAGGGCCCTAATAAAGGCGAGGGGGGGGGATTGATGGGCGCGATGTTGTAGTCTTCGCCCACACGGAGAACGATCCCAGCACAGGAACAAAGGTGGCAGGAACGCTGCCCCCTTCTCCTCCTCGTTTATCCTCGGTGTCTCTCGACGGCATTTGGCTTATGTGTATCTTCTCACCTTCAGCCTTAGCCAAAGGGGGCGTCTCAACTCTCTCTTCTCGGACACGCTATTTCAACTTAACCCAATAGCAAACGGGGGACAGATTCTATCGATCTATCCAGGAGGACTCCTTTCCTTGGGCGGGGGGTTTGTTCCCGGCCATAGCATCTCACGTCGGTGCGTGTGAGGCTGTGGTCTTTCCGGTGCTGTGCATTGGTGTGGTTTCTCCACTTGCTGTATTCCCCTTTTGCTCTCCGTACCTTCTTCACTCAGGAGGCCACCCCCCCCCTTTGTGCTACAGATGCCGCCCAAGATGGACAACATGCAGCGGCTGCTCAAAGCCGAGGACGACCGCAACCGCCTCATTAACGACGCGCGCCAGAAGAAGCTCACCAAGGTGAAGCAGGCGAAGGGCGACGCCGAAAAGGCGGTCGAGGTGTTCAAACGCGCCAAGGACGACGAAGTGGAGGCGTTCCGGCAGCAGCAGCTCGGCGGCGCGGAGGGCGAGCGGAGCAAGGTAGTGCAGCAGGCGGATCAGCAAATAGTCGCGATGCGTCGAACGGCGACCGAGCGCATGCCCCAGGTGACCCGGACGCTCGTCGACTTCATCTGCTCCGTGAAGTGAACAGTACAATGCTTCGCACCTGCGAATGGGGGGTGACGATTCCCTCCAGCGCTCCGCGACTCCCTTTTGTTGCTTTCCCTCTCCGCGACTGCTATTGTTCGTCGAGCGGGGTGGGTGATCATCTTGGGGGAAGGGAGGCGGAGGAGGAGGAGAGCAATGAGGGAGGGAGAGGGAGGCAAGGGCGGCGGAAGGGCGGCGGCGCGCCGCTCTCTCCTCTCTCCTGTTGAGGGCGTTGTGTGGACGTGTGTGTTGTGTGTGAGTCGCCAAATTGCCGGCGACCGGTTGTCTTCGTCGACGGCTTTTTGTTCCCTGGGAATTGTGAATGAAAATTTTTGCTCTCGCGTCACCGTGAGATGAGCGCCGGTGTGTGTCGTTGGTCGCCGACCCCTCTTCAGCCCCGTCGTGCTCTCTCATTCTCTCCCTCCTTCTTTTTCGTTTTTTTCTCTCTTTGTTTTGGCGGAAAATGGCCGTCGCCCTTCCGGCTGCGCCACCTCGCGTGGAGGAGCACCTGCTTGCGGCTCTCTGCGGGGAGCTCACGAAGGCGGTACTGCGGTCCCCGTACTACGACGATATGGTGTCCGCGGCGGCGGGGCCTCCTGAATCACCCGAAGAGGACAAGGGCCCCGATGATGAAAACGGCAGGTCGCGAAGCGACGGCGGTCACAACGACGGCGGTTCATTGCAGCTGTTTTACGCGTTTCTCGCGGCGTACTTTGAGCGCTTGAAGGATGTTCAGGCCCAGCGCGCGGCGAACGCCATCCCGAAGGGCGTCGCCATCGCGTTTATCCGTCGGAAGGTGCTGCCTTGCTACGCGCGTCAGTTAGAATCACAGATCTCAGTCGCGCTAGAGGGCCGCATCGCGAAGGGTGGCAACGGCGGTGGGGCCGACGAATCATCGACTCTTTTCGCGCGGACTATGTCTTCCGCCAGGGAGGCCGCCGCCGGATGCGACATGCGGCCCACAGCGGCGGCGTCTCTTCGCGCATGGGGTGAGGCCTTGGATTGTGTCCGAGGCGAGGGCGGCGTGGCCTGGGGTGGTTCCGTTGGCGACCCGCGACGACAGGCCGTCGTTGCGGATGAGAGCGCCGGCGGAAGTTGGCTTCACCGTGGCGGCGGCGGCGCGGCCCAAATGAGCGATGGCTTCCTTGCCCTGCTGAACACCGTGACTCATCAGGCAGTACATGAGAGCCAGCGAACGCTCTCGGCGGACATCGGCAAGGCGCTGGAATCCGAAATGTTCGACCGGAAGCGCCAACAGCAGCAGTCCGACGACGGTGACGGTGAGGTGGGCGCCGAGGCTGCGAAGGGGGGGCACCACCTCACCTCGACGATACCGTCCGTCTCCGTACCCCCTCCGCAACTGGCTGTGTTGCCCGAGGTATTCGAGCTGGCCAAGTTGATGTCCCGATGCGTGGAGCGGTCAGAGGGGAGCCGCGCGACGGCGATGTGTGAGCGGGAGAGTCATCATTCTGCTGCCCCCCTCCGACCAGGGGTCATGCCGCATCCTTCGCTGTGTCCGTTGCTCGAATCGCTGCCAGCGTTGCGCTACGGCTTCACATCCTCTCTGATGGCGGCCTCGTCATCGTCGTCATTTTCTGTTGAGGGAGCCGGTGGCGGCGGCATGCCACTCGTCGTGGTGGTGGAGACCCCCCCGTCGAATGTCAATTCCAACCGTGGGAGGGTCCCATTCGGGCACGCCGGCCTCACCTACGTGGCCGCCGCGCTCGTGTCGCTCGTACCTGCCGCTGATTTGTGGCAACTTGTTAGCATCATTCTAGAAGCCGTAGAAGGTTACGGAAGAGGCACCGAGACGACGCTGGCCACCGCCGTCGGCGCTGAATTCGTCGTCGCAGGCATCGCCAGGGCGTGGGCTGCGATCGACCAGAGCAACCGCCCCGCGTTGGAGGCGCTCGTCGATGGCTGCTGCGAGTACTATGTCACGCGCGTCGTCGCCGCCGCGCATTCGGAAGCTGGCGACGATGGGCCACGTCACGCAAAGGCGGAGCTCGTCGCTCCGCCGTCACTCCGGTGGTTTCTGTCGAATCACTCCCGCGGGCTGGCCGCGGCCCTGTCGACTTCCGTTCCGCAACCCCCAGCGGATGCGACAACGTCGACCACGCAGGGGAGAGGTCTTCTGTGCGACGTCGCCTCTGTCCCTGGCAGGGACGACAGCAACGCGGTGGGTGTCAGTGAGGCACCCCGCGGCTCTACCACCCCTGCGCAGCCTCCGCATCACTTTGCCCCGCCCTCCTTCCTTCCAACCACCCCCTCTGCCTGTCCAGAGGGCCCTCGCATCGTCGCGTACGACGCCACGGACGTCCCATCGGCACTTCACGGACCGTCTCACCCCCAGCAGAGCGACGACGACGACGACGACGACGATGAGGAACTGCGACAACTGCGACAGCAGAACGCTGCCGACCGTCAGCGCATCCTATCTGGACTGACATAAAAAATGAAAACAGTGCAATAGAACGCCAGGGGCGGGAGGGTGGCCTGTCGTGATTAGTGTAGGGAAAGGAGATAGCGTGGAGACAGATCTCCCCAAATTTTCCTCCTGCTTTTCGAGGAGTATTTCGGCGGAAGAAAAGTGTGCGCTGCGCCATGGGCCAACCATGACCGTCGCGGGAGTGAAGCGTAAAAGCATTTTGTCCCTCTAATGGCACGAGGCGAAAGAAGACAGAGAGACACGACCTCTCTCTCTCTAGTTAGTTACTGTTTTCTCTTCTTTTTTTTTGGCGTCCGCTCGCGCTATGCCGATCTCGGTCTTGTCTTACAATGTCTGGGGCATCTTTACGTCCAACGACCTCGCCCGCCGCACCCGCCTCATCGCCGAACGCCTCGCGCCCTATGATATCGTGTGCATGCAGGAACAATTTAACGAGGCGGACGCGGACGTCCTTTGGCAGGGAGGGAGAGGTGGCGGTGCTGGCGGCCGCGCCGCACCCGCTCCTTCTCACCCATTCCGAGAGCGCTTCGACTCGTCCCTCATCGGATCCGGACTCACCATTTTTAGTCGATTCCCCATTGTGGCGAAGAGCTTCGTGCCCTTCCGCTGTGGCGGAGCGCCGTGGAAAGTATGGGAGGGAGACGCGATTGCCAACAAGGGATTTGCCATCGTCAAGGTGCGAGTTCCGCTCGATGAGCTGCGGACGACGCATTCGTCAAACGCTGCTGCTGCTGTCAATATTGCCAATATTCGCCCGCCCGTCGTCCCTCTCACGGAAGGTCCTTCCGGTGCGGCAACAGGAGAGAGAGGAGAGGGACGCCACAACGTCTCCTCCGCTGCCGCCGCCTCGGCGGCCTCGTACGTTGATGTGACCGTTGTCAACACTCACCTCGTTGCGCAGTACGAGAAGTACTCTCAAATCGGCGGATACTTCGCGGAGTCCAACTCGGCCGTTCGCCTCGCTCAGGTCATTCAGCTGGGGCAGCTGCTCGTGACGCTGGCAATGCCGACGACGACGATGTCTTCTTCGTCGGGTGGGGTGCCACCTTCTCCGCCAGTGCTGCTGTGCGGCGACCTCAACTTCGGGCCGTTTAGTCCTGAAATGTTCACGCTCAAGTCCATCCTCAACAGCCAGCGCATTTCGACGACGTCGGCCATCCAGCGCGCGGACGTCTACTCCTACTCCCCGGAGAACGACTACAACAGTCCCAAAGGCAGCAGCTATTTAGCGTGCATGAATATGCAGGAGGACAGCCCGGTCTGCCTCGATCACGTCATGCTCGTCGGGAACGGATTGGTGATCGCGGACGCGGAAGGATGCGGCCGGCTGGTTTTCAACGAACGCGTGGTCGAACGGCGAGATGGTTCGGCGGCCGCGCCCCCGCTGGATAGCAACAGCGGTGTCGTCGCTGCTGCGGACGAAAACGACGCCACGCCCCTCTCAGCCGCCGCTAGCCGTCGTCCGTCGACGGCGCATTCGGCCCAGGGGGCCGCGACGAGCTGCGGTGGCTTACCTCCCGTGTTCCCTTCTGATCACTTCGGCCTGACGTGCAGCGTGGCCCTCGGAAGCCCAACCGGCGGCCCTCGGCTGAACACGCTCGTCGGCGACAACGCAGGGAACTCCGCGGATGCCGCGACCACGACAGGTGGTGGTGGTGGTGACCGAGGCGTCAAAGCCCTCGGACTGTTACGAGACCATCTCCGCACGCAGGCGCGGAAGACCACGCGATCGGCTGCTCGGCTCAAGATGGCGGCGGTGGCGTCCCTCGTCGTCCCGCTTTTGGTCACCATCAGCGTGGTCGCGCTGCAGAATACGGTCGGACCCAGTCGCCTGAATCAGCTGACGACGTCCACTGTCAAGCCGCCCGCGCAAGCTGAGACCGTCGCGGCTGACACCGTCGCCTCGGTCGGTCTGCTCCTTTCCGGTCTCCTCGGCGGCTTGGCATGCGCCTCGTGTCTGTTCTTCTCGGTGAACCGATCGGCGGAAGCCGCCAACATGAACGACCTCGCGGCGGTGCTCGATCTCCCCGCAGCAGGCGCAGGCGGCGACGATGAAGGCGTCTCTGCCGACGTGATCACTAGGTCCGGTGAGTCTTTGATGCAGCCCAGGGTCAACCCTCGCGGCGTCAGCCTGCCCGAGGTTCCAGGCATCAGCATCACGTGACCATCAAGACGGTCGAAATATCGTGTCGGCATCAATAAACATTGCCGCGACGTAGGAAAGCCACAGTCGTGTTTGCCGACGTCCCCCCTCCCCTCTTGCTTGGAACAGACACACACATACCGGTATGATGATGAAGCACTTTTCGTCGGAAGGGAAGGACGTTGCGGTTCTTTTGCCAGGACTTTGTTTGTCCCCTGATCGCTCCTTTACCTCACAGACTGAGAGGGCGGGGGAGGAGTTATTGCAGTGACATGGGGGCCTGCCACCTCCGGCGGGATCACCGTGGCGTACCGTACATACGCACCGTTTGGCTCCTGGTAGTTGTGGGCGCCTCGGCGGTTCTTCAGGGGTACCCTCCAGGCGATGCCGTGCGGTGGTGGCTTCACGGCGGAGTCACGGCGCAGGCGACGTCCTCGCCGGAGTGCTACGGGCCGCTTACCGTCTCCGGGGCGGTGACAGGTGGGGCGAGCACCGACGTGGACGGCAACGGTGGCTTTAACGCCCCCACGGGGGTGAGATGCGAGTACCGCTTCGAGTGTCCGAGCAACATGACGTTGCGATTTAAGAGACTGGCGGTCAGTTTTAAGAGCCTCGACGATCGCGTGTGCCTCTACGACGGCCACGACGTTTCCAACGCCGCCTCCAAGGTGCAATGTTCAGACGGTCTCTCTATCACAAGCTGCCCGCTACCCGGGGGATGCATCGGCTTCGTGAACGGATCCCGCGCGGCCGCCGTCGTCCGCATTTCGCCGTCGACGGCGCCTTCCTTCTCTGGTGGGGCGGACATCGCGTACGATTGCAATTGGGGTCACTGCAGCGCCAATGTGACGAACTATACGTTGGTCATGCCCGATCGCGCCGACCCGATGTGGTTGAGCACGAGGGACCGCGACCTCTACATGGATGCCGATGGATCGGGCGGCGCGGCGTACTCTAATAATGAGCATTGCGAGTGGCGGTTATCCTGCGCCGACCCCGATGCGCACGTGGCGATCACGCTGGTGTCCGGCACGTTAGCAGACGATGGCGACGCGGCGTGCTTCTCCTCATCCTCCCTCCCTCCACGTCGCGATGGCGATAAGGATGTTAGCTGCATGCGGGGCCCCCCGTCTGGGGCTCCGATGCGTTTGCGAAAGTGTGAGCGATCGTGTGCGCACGGACTGTTCCCTCGAGGGGCAGCGATAGCGTCCTTTGTGACTAACGCAGCGAACACGACGCCAGGCGGCGTGACGGCGCGGTGGAACTGTTTCCGGCATCAATGCAGCAGCAACTATACCTCAATGGTCATCGTGCCATCCGGAGGGGGCGGCGAGTCGTCCATCGCGAGCGATCTCGACGGACATTCCGGCCAACCCTACCTGAACCGGGAGCGGTGTAACTACACTATTCAGTGCCCTGACCCCTCGATGAACGTGCGGCTGCGGCGGTATCAGTGGCTTTTGAGTTCAACCGACGCTGGCGACACCGACGCGCTATCGCTCTACGCAGGAGATGGGGGCGCAGGTCCAGCCGGACTCGCCGTTCGGGCAACGTTGTTGCCGCTCCTGTTGCGCCTCACCGGCGCAGGTGTGGCAACACCCTATGCCGCATACGGCATCACATCGGCGTCCACCGTCACCGTCACGTTCCACACCGACGAGTCCGGCGTGGGGAATGGGGGGTTTTCCTTGTGGTTTGATTGTGTGTTTCATCAGTGCAGCGCGAATCGGTCCAACATGACCATTGTAGCATGGTCTGGAAAGATCGCCTCCGACGCGGACGGACCGCAGCAGCTTTCACTGTACTACCGCCACGAGCGCTGCAATTACACCTTGTCGTGCCCCGACGAGCGCTACTCCGTCGCGTTTTCCGCCTTCACTGCGAATATGGCCGTGGGCGACAAGTGGTGCTTTTATCCCGGCGATGGCGGACGCCCTCCGTGGTCCGTCGCACCATCGAACAATGCCAACACCACCTCCTTGGAGGCGACGACGACGGCCGTCCTTCCCACCCCACCCCTCTGGTGCAGCGGCACTACGGGAGGTAGCCGGATGGACTACAAAGGATTGCTGCTGCCACCCGGCGTCAACTACATGACCTTTTGGACCGACGGCGCGTCTGGCATGGGCGGATTCGAGGGCTCTTTCGACTGCCGACTGCAGCAGTGTGGGGGCAACGCCTCCAACATGACGCTAACGGGTTGGAAGGGCACCATCTTGTCTGACGCCGACGGACCCGACGGTGGGACGTCGTACCTCAACAACGAACGCTGTCGCTACGTGATTCAGTGCCCTGACGTGTTGCGCCAGTCGGTGGCGATCATCGCGGTCACCGGATTCATCGCGGCCAATGACAGTCTCTGCATTGGGCAGACGAGAGCCCTTCCTCATCCGCTCCAGCCTTCTTGGAGCGGCAACAGCGCCGCCGCCCCCTTTTCGGCCTCTCCGCCAGCCGCGACGGTGTGCTACACGAACGGTGAAATCCACGAAGTCACCTCAACCGTCGCTGGATTCTACCCGCCCGGCCTCGTGGAGGTCAACTTCACGTCCGACTTGGTAGGTGTAACCAACGGGTTTCAGATCCTTTACTCTTGCATGTGGAACCAGTGCTCGATGAACCTCACCGGCGATCACATGACCCTCCGTGCCGCCGAGGGCGCCATTGTGTCCGACCGCGACGGCCGTGATGGATCTGTCTATCTGAACAACGAGCGCTGCCGCTACGTCATTGAGTGTCCCGCGTCGATGGGTCCGCGGGCGGCCGTCCTTTTTGACTCGTGGGTCGGGGCGACGTCCGTCGGGGACAATTTGACGATATTTCTCAACCCATTTGATGTCGATGCCCAACCTAGACTGTCGTCGCCGCAAAGAGGGGGGCAAGCCGCCGTGGACAGTGGCCAGAAAGTCTCCCCTTATGCGGCCTCGTGGGCAACGGCGACCGGCGCCGGCAGTGGCAACAACCTCACCAGCAGTGTGGGTGATCATCCTTCCGTCGTGCTACAAGGCGCACCGATGAACTGCAACTCGCCCTCGTGCCGATTCGTCGCCGGCCGCTCGCCGGTCGTCGTCACCTGGGAGACGGATCGCAAGACGACGGTCAGTGGCTTCACGTTGAATTACCGATGCACTGCCACGGCGTGTGCATCCACGACTCAGGCAGAGAATTTGTCGCCGCTGAGGGCACTATCCAGTACGCTGAAGTCGGATCCGGACGGTGCCGGGACCGCAGCTCACTCCGCGCGGCATCAGGAGTGCCAGTGGACCGTGGTCTGTCCCGAGGGTTGGTACGTTCTCCTTTCGCGCCCGGTGTTCGGCACCAAAGGGGAGATGACGGTGAACGTCGTGGACCTCGGCATCAGCCGGCGGGCATGGAACGTCTCCTACACGCGGGAGTCGGTTGGATCACTCTGGGCGTCGCCCAGGGTCGCACGTGACGGCGGCATCCTCGTGTGCTCGCCGATGGCATTGTACGTCCGAAACGGCGACACCGCTGCGGACGGCTTATCGCAGCGCTATGACTGCGTACCCCCGAACGCGTCGTATCCGTCGTGCCCGAAGGTGCGGACGACGTTGACGTCGACCCTCTCGGTCACGATGAAGGTACATGACGACAGGGGGCGGCGGCGGCAAGGCATCGACTCTACCTTCTCCGTGACGCGTAGCCATTCGCCTTTCTTCTCTCCAATGAACATTAGTGGCACGGCGGCGGCGGTGACCGTCGTGGTGACGCCTCCGTCTGTGACTGGGGCAGCGACAACCACCTCGGCGGCACCACCGGCCCCCGGCGAGGAGGAGAAGACGACGCGGCGGCCCTCGAACCTACGACGTTCGCGATCCTTGACGATGATTCTCCCTCCATGGCCTACCATACCAGCGAATGTCTCACGCGACACGAGTCGTCCACGGCCGACCGACACGCCGCCGGCCGAAAATGCGACAACCGCTCTTGTGTCGGTCGTCGCGCGCCAACTACTGTCCGCGTCCGGAGTTCTCGGCGCCGTTGGGCTGTCGGC